>OBIC01000220.1_pt1 | contig 20930 bp, 19 predicted proteins | sample 1519831 | NCBI WGS metagenome assembly OBIC01 (sample SAMN03019805, study PRJEB22545) | beach sand metagenome | biome: beach; feature: sea beach; material: beach sand | place: USA: Municipal Pensacola Beach, FL | collected 2010-10-20 | depth 40-45 cm m
TCGGCTGCACCGATTTCTGTCTGTCGGGTTATCCCCATGATGTGGCGGCCGAACAGTTCGGCCGCTGGGTCATGCCCTATTTCAGCAAGCAAATGGCAAATGCCGCCGAATGAAGATGCACGCGCATCGACCGGGCGGGGCAGTCTGATCGCTTCGCGCGCAAATGTCAGGAAAGCGTTCCGTTGCGGTGGCGGCGGACAAGATTGTGCACGAAACGGAGTTTTTCGATCACCGGGGCGGTAAGAACGAAGGGGTAAAGATCATGATGTCCCATGCTGCGGTTTAAATTATTCATGCTGATGGTAACCGGAAGCCACTCCTCGACGAGACTGTTGAAATCGCTTTCCCGGTAGTAATCCCCTGACATATGAACGTGCTTTCCGCCCGCGCCGCTGCGTAGCGTCAAGCTGTGGGCGGCCGCGGTTTCCAGTGTATCCACCATATGCATATAGTGCGCCCAGGTTTCCGCGAAATCTTCCCAAGGGTGCGCGCTTGCATAGAAGCTGACGAAGTTTTCCTGCCAGCTGCCGTCATTCTGGTTCGCATAATGCGTGCTCAGGCTTTCCTGATAATCAGCGCGTTCATCGCCAAACATTTGCCGAAACTCGTCCAATACGGCATTGCGCGAAATCAGAACCTGCCAGTAATAATGCCCGACTTCATGGCGGAAATGGCCAAGAAGCGTTCTGTAGGCTTCGCCCATTTCCATTCTGATGCGTTCTCGTTCCCCGGGATTGGCCTCTTTTATATTCAGGGTGATGACACCATTGTCATGACCGGTGATCACAGGCGGCGCATCGGGGTTGAAGACGTCATCGGACAGAAAGTCGAATGTCAGGCTCGGAAAATTATCCGTAGCCGTGGCGCGGAAGGGCAGCGCAAAGCGCAAAAGACCGTAGATCATGCGTCGCTTTGCCAGCTCTACCTTCTGCCATCCCGCCAATGCATCGGGTTGGGCCATATCGGGTATCGTGCGATTGCACTGACAGGCGGTGCACAGGGCATTGGCATCTGTTTCGGGAACAAGCCAGTTGCACCCTATCGCATCGAAATTGCCGCATCTGCGATAATGGCTTTTCGCATCCGCCAGCGGCTGCCAGCGATGTGTGTCATTGCCGACCGCCTTGATCTCATTGGCTTCGGGGATATAACCCAATTCGCTGTTGCAGCTTTCGCATAACACATTCTCGAAATACACAGCGCTGCCACATTTGTCGCACGAAAACAGTTTCATCAGTCGTTTCTTTCGGATCAGTGTGTGGTCTTGCAGGTCGCTGCGTCACGGCGGTTGCGGAACCTTTTTGCGTCATTTCTGCTTGTTCGATCAGCGCGCGGGTTTGCTTTCATCCAATCGCCGCTGCGGTCCATCTGCCGGCGGGCGGCTCATTATTTGTCGGCCAATCCGTCGAACCGCCGAAACTCAAGGGAATGTACGCCGGTGCACTGAAATGGGTGCGCGCACACGCGAAGTAAAGAGCCGCAGAACGCCTTTTTCACATCAGCATCAAGTCTTCCGCGCATACCGCCCGGGCGGGTTCAGTCGCTTGCGGGCGGGCGCATCGCGGGAGGATATCAGCGCGTGAGCGTGAATTCCTCCAGACCCAGCCGCGAAAGCTCGCGGCGCAGCCGGCCAAGCGATCCGGGGTAGAAGGACAGGTTCCTGCCATTCTGGTCGAGGTAGAAATTGGTGCACTGGCCCGTGGACCAGCTCATCTGCTGCAACTCTTCCTGCAGGGCATCGCTATGGGCTTGGGCGATGTCAGCGCGGGCTTCCACCGATTTGAGGCCCCGCGCCTGCATTTCCTGAATGCATCGCAGGATATAGTCGGCATGCAATTCCGCTGAATAGAACAGCGAGCTATAGGCAACCGTCCCATTGATACCGCAGATCGTGAAATAATTCGGAAAGCCCGGCACCGCGACGCCGCGATAGGAATAGGGCCGTTTATAGAGTGCATGCAGCAGGGGTAAATCGTTCGGGCCGGTAATCTCGACCGCCGGGCGTCCGTCTTCCCGGCCGCCCCGCTTGTAACCGGTGCAGAAGATGACGATATCGACCTCCGCCACCCGACCGTCTGTGGCCAGCACGGCATTTTCGGTCAGCGCTTCGACGCCGGATGCGATCAGGCTGACATGCGGTTTGGCCAGCGCCGGGTAATATTCATCTGAAACGAGCAGCCGTTTGCAGCCCGGATCGTAATCTGGGGTAAGGGCTGCGATCATGTCGGGATCCGATATTGCTGATTGCATATGCTTCAGCGCATAGGCGCGTAACATCGCAATCGCGCGGGGATCACGCCGGAACACCCGGTAGGTCAGCAGCGAGCCGCGGTACAGATCCCGCCGATGGCGTCGCAGCGCGTCGCTGTCAGGATCTGCGAAGGCGGCTTTCATATCCTCGCTATAGGGCTTGTTCCGGCGCGGCATGACCCAGTTCGGCGAACGCTGGAATACGAACAGTTCGCGCGCCGCATCGGCGACATGCGGCACAACCTGCACAGCGCTCGCCGCGCTGCCGATCACCGCAACGCGCTTGCCGCGCAAATCGATATCGTGTCGCCAGGCGCCCGAATGCCAGGACGGCCCCTCGAAAAGCGCAAGGCCGCTGATTTTCGGCAGGTTCGGCGCGGTCAGCCCGCCGGTCGCCCCCACAAGCACATTGTGGCGGATCACCTCCCCTGTGGCGGTGGTTAGTTCCCATACACCGTCATCTTGCTGATATGCGGCGGTTTCGATTGAAATGCCCATGCGCAGATGCGGGTTGAGGTCATATTTATCGGCACAGCCGCGCAAATAGGCCTGAATTTCACGCTGGCTGGCAAAGGGCTGGGTCCAGTTGGGATTGGGCGAAAAGGAATAGCTGTAAAGATGTGAGGGAACATCGCAATGCAGGCCGGGATAGGTATTGTGTTTCCAGGTGCCGCCGACATCGTCAGCCTTTTCATAGATGGTGAAACTATCGATGCCGGCCTGCTTCAGCCGGATGCCCATCAAAAGCCCGCTGATCCCCGCACCGATGATTCCGACGCTGACTGCCCCTGCTGCTGTCTTCGACATGCCCGCCCTCTGTAATTTAAAAGCGCATGGTGATGATTGCTGTTATCGCCTCAATGTCGTCTATATTTAGCATATTGTCAAAGCTGGGCGGCGCGAATTTTCCCGCCAATGTCGCGGCCGTCGGCACCGGCCGGCAAATGCTGCGCGCAAGCCGGTAACGGTCTGTGAATTTGCGTTGCAACGGGGCAGGGCGGCAGGTAACAGGGGCGGCAGGTAACAGGGGGCAGGTCAGCCGGTTTGGGCCTAGCGGATCACATGCTCGGTGACATCGAGGGTGAGGATCTCATCCATGCGGTTGAAATTCGCATTGTTGGGCAGCACTTCGGTGCGCGCATAGTCACCGCCAAATCCCGCCTGAAAGGCCGCCTGGTCGTCGAACCAGACGGTGGCGTAACCATCCACCCGGCGATCCGCTTCCTCACCGCGTGCGATATCCACCACATATTTACGCAGGCCGGGAATTTTCGCCACCTTGGGGGCGTGGTCATTCAGCCAGAAATCGCGGAATTCGGCCTGGCTCATGCCGGGCTTGCGCCGCAATGCGAATATGGCCTTGAACATATGTTTTCCTTGCGGCTTCGCGTGATCTATTCGGCGGCGCGCATGCCGGCGCGGCTAGCCCGCTCGTTCATCCGGTCACGCAGCGTATCCTCGCCATATTCGGTGCGATAGACGCCCCGCTTTTGCAGCTCGGGGATCAGCATGCGGTTGAGATCCGCATAATAATCGGGCGCGTAATATGACGGGGTAAGCTGGAAGCCGTCGCCGCCGCCCTCTTCAAGCAGATAGATCAGATGGTCCGCGACCTGCGAGGCGGTGCCGATCATCGGTCCGCCATCATTGCCCGACAGATAAGAGCTTGCGATCTCCCGCAAGGTGATATTGGGGTTCGACTTTGTATAAGCCTCCAGCATGCCCTGGGTGCCGGGCACCTTGAGATCGCCGACCGGCTTGTCGATGTCGAGCGAATTGAGGTCGTAATTGAAATGTCCCGACATCAGCGCGAGCGAGGCTTCAAGCGGGATCCGCTCGCGGATTTCGCGCTGCCGGGCCTGCGCCTCGCGCTCATCCTCGGCGACCAGCGGTTGCGCGCCCCAGATGATTTTCAAATCTTCAGGGTTACGCCCGTTCCGTTCGCAGCGCGCGGCGATATCATCGCTGAATTCGCGCATCTGCCGCGTTCCGGTTGCGGCGGCGAAGATGCATTCGGCATGTTTTGCCGCGAATTCACGCCCCCGGTCGGACTGGCCCGCCTGGAACAGATAGGGGCTGCGCTGCGGCGAGGGGATGACCGTCAGCGGCCCCTGCACCTTGTGCCATTTGCCCTCGAAATTGATCTTATGGATTTTGGTCGGATCAGCGAAGATGCCGTTTTCCATATCCATCAGCAGCGCGTCATCGTCCCAACTGTTCCACAGCTGGTAGCAGACCTCCATATATTCATCGGCCCGGTCATAACGTTCGTCATGGGGCGGAAGATCCTCCATGCCGAAATTGCGCGCCTCTCCCTTGGCGATGGAGGAGACGATGTTCCAGCCGATCCGCCCCTTTGTGACATGGTCGAGCGTCGCAAGCTTCCGCGCCAGCATGTAGGGCGGATAGAAGGTCGTTGACATGGTGGCGCCAAAGCCGAGCTTTTCGGTTTTCGCCGCCAGATAGGGAATAAGGCACAGCGGATCGGAATTGGGGAACTGGATCGCATAGCGGACGCTCGCGGCATTGGTGCCGCCACCCCAGCCATCGGCGAAGAAGAACAGATCGAACTTGCCGCGTTCGAGCGTTTGCGCGATCTCGACCCAATATTCAACTTCGGTCCATTGATGGCGGATCTTCTCGCGCGGATAGACCCAGGACATGATCATATGCGGCGCCGGGCAATAGATCATAAAGCCCGTCAGATGCATTTGTTTCTTCATTGTCCTGTCCCTCCCGTGATGGCTGTATTTTTATCCGTATGTTCCGGCACCGCGCTGCGTACGCCATGTGGCGACAGGCGGCACCGGTCAGTTACAACGGACCTGCATAACCGGCCTCAGTTCGGGCGGTAGAACGGCTTGTCGCCATTGATCGTAACCCGGTGCATGGTGCGGGTCTGGGGGAAATAATCCGCCAGCGCACGATGCTGGGTGCTGCGATTATCCCAGAAGGCGATGGAGTTCACTTCCCACTGGAACCGGACATGATATTCCGGCGTGTCGATATGGCGGTAGATGAACTGCAGGATCGCATCGCTTTCGCGCGGTTTCATGCCGACAATTCTGGTCGTGAAGGAACTGTTGACGAAGATGCCCTGCCGGCCTGAGACCGGGTGTGTGCGGATCACCGGGTGAATTGCGGTGGGGCGCTTGTCTTTCTCATTTTTTGGCGGGCCGAAAATATGCTCGCTGCCATGTTCGGCTTCAAGGCCCGACAGGAAATGCTGCATCTTGTCGGACAGCCCCTCATAAGCGGCATGCATGCTGGCCCACATGGTGTCGCCGCCGCAATCGGGCAGTACCTTGGCATAGAGGATCGCCCCCATATTGGGCTCCTGATCGCAGGAAACATCCGAATGCCAGGCGGCGGCTGCATATTGTTTCTTCGCGTCGGAATGCAGCGGCAGGATTTCAGGATGCCCCTCAACGCCCGGGGCGACCGGATGCACATGCAATGTTCCGAAGCGCCGCCCGAAATCCTTGTGCTGATCGGGCGTCAGATGTTGATCGCGGAAGAAGATCACCTGGTTTTCAACCAGCGCGTCATGGATCTCCTGAAATGTCTGATTGCCGATATCCTGGGACAGGTCGACGCCGCTGATCATCGCGCCAAGCGCAGGATTGAGCTTGCGTACCTTTATTGTTTCGTAGGCCATGATTTTCCTCCGGCTAGCTTTCAGCCTGCATTATCATTATGCTAATTGCGATGGTCAAGCTGCTTGTGTGAGAATCGGCTAGATAAACTGGTGCTAGATAAACAGGTGAGTGTGGGAGGAATTTAGGAATGGTGGAAATTGCTCCTGTCGCGTCCCCGGCAGACTGGCGCGCTGCCGACTTTGCGGGTAGCGATGAATGGATCGACTATCTGTCGCGCGAGGATCTTGCCGAACTCGACGCGGCGTTGCGGCACGCCAAGTCCCGCGGGGTATCGGGCATTCAGGTCCGGCGCGAGGATTTTCCCCTGCCGACATTGTCGCGGCGTTTGGGGGATTTGCTTGATACACTGATCGACGGGCGCGGATTTGCGCTGCTGCGCGGCTTTCCGGTGCGCGACTATTCCGAAGAAGATGCGGGCACGATCTTCTGGGGGATCGGCACCTATCTCGGCGCGCCCTGGCCGCAGAATGCCGATGGCGATCTGCTTGGCGATGTGCGCGATACCGGCCGCAGTATCCTGGATACAAGCGTACGCGGCTATCAGACGAATATCCGGCTGCCCTATCATACGGATGCGGCCGATATTGTGGGGTTGATGTGCGTGCGTGCGGCGAAACGGGGCGGGATCAGCAGTCTGGTGAGTTCGGTTGCCTGCCATAATGAAATCGCGCGCAGCCGGCCCGATCTGCTGCCGCGGCTTTACCAGTCTTTCTATTATGACTGGCGCGAAGAGCAGCCCGAAGGCGAGGCGCCTTACTATCAGATGCCGGTATTCAGCAGCGAAAGCGGCCGCATGTTCAACCGCTATATGCGTGGCTATATCGAAACCGCCCAAAGGTTCAAGGAGCTTCCCCGTCTAACAGCGCATGAGCGTGAGGCGCTGGATTATCTTGATGGCCTGACCGAAAGCGCGGCATTCCAGCTCGATATGGAATTGCAGCCCGGCGATATGCAGTTCATCAATAACTGGGTGCTGCTGCATGGGCGCACCGAGTTTGAAGACCATGAGGAAGAAGGTGAAAGGCGGCATCTCAAGCGGTTATGGCTTGCGACCGATCGTTTTGAGAAACGCCCCGAAGTCTTCATGGGACTTGGCTATGATCTTGGATGGGACAAGGCCAGTTGAGCATTATCGGATAGCCGGCGATATGCTGTTAGACAAATAAAATGACAATGCTGTAAGCTTCTACGACCGGACGACTGCCGCGAAAACAAGTCCGGAAATGGGAGGTGTCGGTGACAAATACATCCTATACGGACGAAAAGCTTACCATCCGGGGTGAAACCATCCCGATCCAGATTGGTGGCGAGGGGCCGCCGCTCCTGCTGCTGCACGGTGCCGGGGGTGCGGGGATCTGGATGCCCTTTCACGCTGCGCTGGCGCGGCATTTCACCGTCTATGCGCCGGTGCATCCAGGGTTTGCGGGGACCGATCTGCCCGACTGGGTGCAGGGGGTGGACGATCTCGCCTTTCACTATTTCGATCTGCTGGATGCGCTGAAGCTTTCGCAAGTCACGCTTGCGGGGATATCGCTTGGCGGCTGGATCGCGACCGAAATGGCGGTTACCCGGCCTGAGAGATTCTCGCGACTCGCCTTGCTGGCGCCGGTCGGGGTCAAGCCTGATCGTCCAATGCCGGACCTGTTCATCATGGAACCGCAGGAAGCGGGCGCTTATCTGTTTTCCGACCCGGGGATTGCGGCGATGATGCGCCCCGACGGGCCGCCAAACCCGGATATGATCGTCACCATGTGGTCGGAACAGGCAGCCGTTGCACGCCTGATGTGGAAACGGGCCTATGGGCCGAAACTGCCGCGCCGGCTGCACCATATTGCCATGCCGACCCTGCTTTTGTGGGGGGATGGGGATCGGCTCGTCCCGCCCGAACATGGCGAGAAGCTGAAAAATATGCTGCCCGATGCGACGCTGAAAATCATCGCCGGAGCGGGGCATGCAAGCCCGCTTGAAAAACCGCAGGAACTGGCAGACGCAATCATCGATTTCGCCAAGGCAGGCTGAGCGCGCGCGATCAAGGCAAGGGGAGCCATCCATATGACCCATCCGATGGAAATCTTTTTCTTTCACCTGATGCCGTGGCCGAAAATGCCGGCGGACCTGACGGAAAAATACCGCTCTTCCTGGGTGGTTCTGCCCAATGAGTTGTATGATCCGGAATTCGGGCATCAGCTTTACAATGATTATCTCGATCAGCTCGAATATGCCGACCAGATCGGGTTTGACGCGCTGTGCGTGAACGAACATCACCAGAACGGATACGGGTTGATGCCGTCCCCCAATATCATGGCGGGCATGCTTGCGCGGCGCACCAAGCAGGCGCGGATCGCCATTCTCGGCAACGGCATCAATCTGCGCGAAAATCCGCTGCGCGTCGCTGAAGAGGTCGCCATGCTCGATGTGGTGAGCGGCGGGCGCGTGATTTCGGGTTTTGTGCGCGGCATCGGCGCGGAATATTTCTCGCTCAATCTCGATCCGTCGCAATCACGGTCGCGCTTTCACGAGGCGCATGAGCTGATCATCAAGGCCTGGACCCATCCGGGGCCCTTCGAATGGGATGGCGAGCATTATAATTTCCGCTATGTGAATGTCTGGCCGCGCCCCTTGCAGCAGCCGCACCCGCCGATCTTTTCGCCGTCTCAAGGGTCCACGGAGACGATCCGATGGGCGGCGAAACATGGCTATCCCTATATCTGCACTTATACGCCGATCGATCAGCTTGTGGAGTATTACGGCCTCTACAAGCAGATCGCGGCCGAGGAATTCGGTTATGAGGCGGGGCCGGAAAAATTCGGCTGGACCTCGATGGTCTATATCGCTGACGATGAGAAGACCGCGATCGAGGAAGCGCGGCCGCATATCGAATATTTCGCCAAACGCTGTTTCGCGCTGCCGCCGCAAATGCTGGTGCCGCCGGGGTACACAAGCAAGGAATCGTTCCGCCGCATGGTGGAAGCGCAAAGTGCCGGCAGAGGTGGCGGCGGTTTCGACTATGACAATATGATCGCCACCGGACAGGCGCTGATCGGCACTGCCGAGCAGGTCGGTGAGCGGCTGATCCGCAATATGGAACGCGCGGGCACCGGCATCTTCATGGGCGCCTTCCAGATCGGCGACATGCCGCATGCCAAGGTGATGGATAATCTGGAGCGGTTTGCAAAAGACGTGATGCCGCATCTGCCGCGCGCCAGATTCGATTATATGGCGAAGGGCCCCTCGGTTCAGCCGGCTTCGGCCTGATGCCGGGTCACTGCCGCACGTGGGCATCACGCAACGGCCCGGTCCTGAAGGGTCCGCGTCACGTTTGATCGAGGGAGAAGCTCAGTCTTCGGGCGGATCGTCGTTAAGGATACGGTGGGCGGCCCCGTCCAGATCCTCAAACTGGCCGTTGCGTGATGCCCACAGGAACGCCACAAGCCCGAGCCCGCCCAGAAACAGTGCGGCCGGTATCAGGAACAGAAGGGCGTTCATCGGCCATTTCCTTTTTCACCGAGCCGCAATCGCAATGCGTTCAGCGTGACGATGAGCGATGAACCCGACATGGCAAGCGCCGCAAATAAAGGCGTCACGAAACCGGCCACGGCAAAGGGTATGGCAATCGCGTTATAGGCAAATGCAATACCGAAATTTTCGATCACGCGGCGACGGGTTGCGCGTGCGACACGGATCGTTTCGGGCACTGCCTGCAATGTTTCCCCCTGCAACACGAAATCAGCGGCATTCTGGCTGATGTCGGCCGCCGCCGCGGGGGAGATCGAGGCATGCGCTTGTGCAAGTGCGGGCGCGTCATTAAGCCCGTCCCCCACCATCAGGACCTTGCGGCCCGCTTCGCGCAAGCTGTGCAGCCGGGCTACCTTGTCTGCCGGCCGGCAATCGCCGCGCCATGTGTCGATCCCGAGTTCCGATGCAATGGCCGCTGCAACGCTTGCGCGGTCGCCAGATAGCAGCTCGACCGACAGGCCGAGCTTGCGCAGCCCGGCGATGACATCGGCCATTTCCGGACGCAGCCGGTCAGCAAACTGAAATTTGACCGGCGGTTCGTCCGCCTGCCTCAGCCACAATTCAGGACCATGCCGGTCGTCTGCTTCCAATTGCGTGACACCGCACCATTCCGCGCGGCCAAGCCGGCATGCGCGACCCCCGATCGTGCCACGCAGCCCCGATCCGGGTATTTCTTCCAGATCGTCTGGCTGTGCTGTCGGGGGGGTATTATCGCCTGCGGCGCGTACAAGCGCGCGCGACAGCGGGTGCTGGCTATGGCGCGCAAGCGCAAGCGCCGCGGTAAATGCGTCAGCTTCGATTTCATTGCGATTGACAAGTTCAGGCCGCCCCTCGGTAAGGGTGCCGGTCTTGTCGAATACCACATGATCGGTCTGGGCGATCCGCTCCAGCCCGTCCGCCGCCTTCACAAGCACACCTGTGCGGAACAGCCTGCCGCTTGCGGCAACCTGCGCGGCGGGGGCGGCAAGCCCAAGGGCGCAGGGGCAGGTAATGATCAGAACGGCAACCGCATTCATCAGCGCGGGTTCCCACCCGCCGGCACCGAGCAGCAGCCAGCCGAGGAAGGTGCCAAAGGCGAGCAGATGCACGGCCGGTGCATAAATTCTGGCCACGGCATCGGCAAGCCGGACATAGGCGGTGCGCCCCTGTTCGGCTGCTTCCATCAGCCGGACGATTTCACCGATCAGACTGTCCTCATCGACGGCGGTGGCCTCCACCTCGATCGGCTGGCCAAGATTAAGCGCCCCGCCGCAGACCCGGTCGCCCGGCTCGACCGGTTGCGGCAGGGTTTCGCCGGTCAGGATACTTGCATCAAGTTCGGAACGGCCGCGCCGCACGATTGCGTCGACCGGCACCCGTCCGCCCGCTGCAACGGCCAGCCGCATGCCCGGCATCACATCGGCGGTCGCAATCGGGTGGTGGCTGCCGTCGTTGCCGATCCGTGTCGCGCTCAGGGCGCGCAGGGCCATCAGGTTACGCACCGTTTCACGCGCCCGCCCGCGTGTCCTGAGGTCAAGAAATCGCCCGATCAGCAGAAAAAAGAGCAAACTGACCGATGCGTCGAAATAAACATGCCCTGCCGCGCCGTGACGGGTTGCCATGATTGTCTGAAACAGGCTCATCGCGGTGGCAAGCAGAACAGCGAGGCTGATGGGCACGTCCATATTCATCTGCCGCGCGCGTAAAGCCGCAAGGGCTGAACGGTAGAAGGGCTGGCCTGCATAGGCCACTGCCGGCAGGGCGATCAGTGCCGACACCCAATGCATCAGCGCGCGGGTTGCGGCATCCATATCCGCGCCCGACCAGACTGCGACTGACAGCAGCATGATGTTCGCCGCCGCAAAACCCGCTACCGCCATCGCCCGCATCAGGCTGCGTTCCGCGTCTGCTTCGGTCTGGGCCACAAGCTGTGGATTAAATGGTGAGGCGGTGAAGCCCAGATCGCGTACCGTTTGCGCAATACGCGCGGGCATCTCCGCATCGGCATCGGACCAGCGGGCCCGCAGCCGACCGGTGGAGAGATTGACCCGTGCCTCGGTGACATGGGGCAGGGCACCGACCGCGCGCTCGATCTTGGCGATGCAGCCCGCGCAATGCATGCCGCCGACGACAAGATGGAGTGCGCTGACCCCATCCTCTTCGCGGGTAACGAATGGCGCGGCGGATAGCGGTGCTTGCGTCTTTGCCGTATCCCCCATGTCGGCTGCGCCGTGCGTGATGTCAGGCTGGGCGGTGGCTATTTGATCCATAGGCGTTCGATCTGCTGATGGGGCGTATCGGTCGCACCGGTTGCAGCAGTGGCGGCAAGGCGGATTTCCCACTGACCGGCACTTATTCCCGCGACCCGGCCATGATAGGTACCCGGCGCTGTTTCGCGCAGGATGATTTTGCGGTCGCGCGCCTTGGTCGCGGGATGACGCAGCACCGCATCGATCGTCAGCGCCGTCACCGGTGCGCCGTTTCGATCGGTGTAGCGCAGGGTAAAATCAACCCCGCCATCAGCAAGCGGTCCCTGTGTCAGTTCGACCTGCCAGCCCAGCTCGGCCTGGGCCCGGGCGCGCGCAAGCTCGCTGTTATAGGCAAGTCCTTCGCGGTAGGCATGCTGTGTTTCAAGACCGGTAAAAGTCGTCAGGGCATAATAGACGAATATGCCATTCGCCAGCAGCATTACCCCGAACAGCCCGCCAAGCCAGGCCAGCATATGCCGTCCGGTAAATTTATTCGCCGTCTCGTTGCTCATGGCTCGGGCCCGTTGAACTGAGTTGTGTGGCGTGTGCTGCCGCCGCTCGCCAGATCGGTCAGTACAAAGTCAAAGCGTGTCGATTTATCGGCAAGTGCGGTCCGTGGTACCGCGACGAATATGCGCACCGCGCGCAATGCGTCGGGCGGCACATCGATAACCGGCGTGCCCGATGTCGTGCGGATGCCAAGCCCCGTGATCGTGACGGGATCAGGAAGCCCGACGACCGCAAGCCGGAAGGCGCGCTCCTCGCGCAGCTTGTTGATGACTTTCAGGGTATAGCCGTTGCGGATTCCGCCATCTGACAGGGTGACGTAAAGCGGATTGCGGTCGGGCAGCACATTCAGGCCCGACACAGGCCGGGTCACAAAGGCATAGAGCATGATCCCGCTAACCAGTATGAGCATCGCAGTGTAAAGCAAAACGCGCGGCCGGAGGATACGCAACCTGTCCGGTTCGCCTTGCGCGCGGCGTTTCTGGTTGGCGATGGTCGTGTAGGAAATAAGCCCGCGCGGCAGATCCACCTTGGCCATCACCTCGTTGCAGGCATCGATGCACAATGCGCACTGAATACATTCAAGTTGCAGCCCGTCGCGAATATCAATGCCCATCGGGCAGGCGGCGACACACTGGTTACAGTTCACACAATGGCCCCGTCCCTCCCAGCTTTCGCCCCTCCGGTGCGGACCGCGTGGTTCGCCGCGACTGCGGTCATAGGTGACAAGCAGGGAATCCTGGTCGATCAATGCGCTCTGGATACGCGGCCAGGGGCACATATAGGTGCAGACCTGCTCACGCGCGAAGCCGCCAAGCACATAGGTTGTCGCGGTAAAAATACCGATGAAAAGATAGGCCGGGAAAGGCGCGTCGAAATGAACAAGCTGCGATAACAGGGTAGGGGCATCGGCGAAATAGAAGACCCAGGCCCCGCCTGTCAGTACGCCGATTGCAAGCCAGACGGCATGCTTTGCGATTTTCCTGCGCCATTTGTCGAGTGTCCAGGGCGTGCGGTCGAGCTTGATCCTTGCATTGCGGTCGCCCTCAAAGAAGCGTTCGACAACAAGGAACAGGTCGACCCAGACGGTTTGCGGGCAGGAGTAACCACACCAGACACGACCGAGCAGGGCGGTAAACAAAAACAACCCGATCGCTGCAAGAATTAGAAGCCCGGTGATGTAATAGACTTCCTGCGGCCAGATCTCGATAAAGAAGAAATAGAAACGCCGGGCCGGCAGATCGATCAGGATCGCCTGGTCGGGCGCATTCGGCCCCCGGTCCCAGCGCAACCAGGGCGCAAGGTAATAAATGCCAAGCGTTACGATCATCACCGCCCATTTGACCTGGCGGAAATCGCCGCGCGCGCGTTTGGGGTGAATACGTTTGCGGGATGCGTATAGCTGCCGATTGCCGCGCGCGTTTACCGGCGCCACATCAAGGGTTTCAACTTCGGCCGCGGCCTTGGCAACGGTTGCATCAAGGCTGGAGGTTGGCTGTTGTTTGCTCATCCGTTCCTTGTTCTCAATAGCTGCACGGCTGGCTCTGCCCGCAATGCAGCACCAATTTGCCCCCGTGAACCCCCACCTATTTTTGCAAGCTGGTCACTAACCGGCCGGATGCCCCGTCATCCGAATGTCTATTCGCCGCCCCCAAGCGAATGGACATAGACGGTCAGCTGCTTGATCGTCGCCGGGCTCAGCCGCCCTTCCCAGGCGGGCATCATGGCGTTGCGTGATGTCGCAATCGTGTCGTAAATCGCCGCCGGATCACCGCCGAACAACCAGATTGGATCCGCCAGATTGGGTGCGCCGAGCTCTGCAATCCCGCGTCCGTCTTCCCCGTGGCAGGCAGCGCATTGTTCAGCGAATATTTCCGCGCCGCGCGGGGCAGCCTCGGCCGCCGCCCTGTCAGGGTCGGAAAGGGCAACCACATAGTCGGTCACCTGCCGTACTTCCGCGCGGCTGAGGATTTCGTCGGTCAGGAATGCAGGCATGTCATTGCTGCGGGTTTCATCATGGTTTGAGCGGATCCCATAACGGATCGTCGTTTCAATCGCTTCCAGACTGCCGCCCCACAACCAGTCATCGTCATTGAGATTGGGGTATCCGACAAAGCCTTGCGCGCCACTGCCATGGCAGGGTGCGCAATTATCGCCGAATGCGGCTTTCCCACCGGCAAGGGCAAATGTGAAAAGTTCCGGATCCTGAATGATTGCTGCTGGTTGCAGTTCAGCGATGCGGCTGAGGTAAACTGACTGCGCCGCTTTGGCGTCGGCGATATTCTTTTCGACGGTTGCGCGCTGTGAATAGCCGATCACGCCTTTGGTGTAGCCGCTGATCAGCGGCCAGGACGGCATGACGATCCAGTAGCCGATCGACCAGATGATTGTCGCATAGAAGGTGTATAGCCACCATTTCGGCAGGGGATTGTTATATTCCGAAATGCCGTCCCATTCATGGCCGGTCGTTTCGGGTTCGCCTGCATTTGTTTCGGGCGTTGACTTATTCATGGCGCATCATCCTCAAGCGGCAAACGCGCGCCGCGCGCGAACTTTTCCTTGTTGCCGGGCCAGAATGCATAGGCCAGCGTGCACAGAAAAAGGATGATCAGGTACACAAGGCCCCAGGTTTCGGCAAAGCCGATCATGTCGGAATAGTTCATCTGCCTTATTCCTTATCGATAATTCTCTTCCGCCTTGTAGACATCGAAATCGACCAGCGTTCCGAGCATTTGCAGATACGCAATCATTGCATCGAGTTCGGAAATCATCGCTGGATTGCCATCGAAATCGGCGATCGGCGTGTTAGGGTAGCGGGCAAGCAATTCGTCATGGTCGGCATCGGGGTCAGCCTGCGCGCGAAGATCGGCGGCGGCGTTCTCCACCATTTCATCGGTATAGGGAACACCGACTGTGCGGTTGGCTTTCAGATGCGCCGTCATTGCCTGTATGTCGACAGGCGTTGTGGCGAGGAACGGATAGCCGGGCATGATCGATTCAGGCACGAGACTGCGCGGATCGATCAGATGTTCGGCTTGCCACTGGTTGGAATATTTTCCACCCACGCGCGCAAGATCGGGGCCGTTGCGTTTTGAGCCCCATTGAAACGGATGGTCGTACATTGATTCCGCGGCCAGCGAATAATGGCCATAGCGTTCAACCTCATCGCGCAGGCTACGGATCATCTGACTATGGCAGGTATAGCAGCCCTCGCGGATATAGATATCCCGCCCCGCCAGTTCGAGCGGGGTGTAAGGGCGCATCCCTTCCACCTTCTCGATCGTGCTTTTCAGATAGAAAAGCGGTGCGATCTCGACCAGCCCGCCGATGGAGACGGCGACCAGGATGCCGATCAGCAGGATCAGTGAATTCCGTTCGAAAATTTCATGTTTGAACATCTTGCGCCCCCTCACTCTGCCGGTGCCAGTTCGGGTTGCGGCCCGGCGGTGTAGGCATCCGCCTCGGCGCGCAGATCGCCGCGCGCGGTGCGCCACAGATTATAGGCCATGATCAGCGAGCCGATGACAAACAGCGCGCCGCCCAATGCCCGGATCAGGTAGAAGGGGTGCATGGCCTCTACCGTCTCGATGAAGGAATATTCGAGGAAGCCGAGGCTGTCATAGGCGCGCCACATCAGTCCCTGCAGAATACCGGACACCCACATGGCGGTGATATAAAGCACGATCCCGATGGTCGCGATCCAGAAATGCCATTCGACAAGCTGCATGGAATAGAGCCGCTCGCGTCGCCACAGCCACGGGACAAGGCAATAGAGCGCGCCGAAACTGACAAATCCGACCCAGCCAAGCGCCCCTGAATGCACATGCCCCACAGTCCAGTCGGTATAGTGGCTGAGTGCATTGACGGCCTTGATGGACATCAGCGGGCCTTCGAAAGTGCTCATCCCGTAGAATGCGACCGAGACAACGAGCATGCGCATCACCGGATCGGTGCGCAGCTTGTCCCACGCCCCCGACAAGGTCATCAACCCGTTGATCATGCCGCCCCATGAGGGAATCCACAGCATGACCGAAAAGGTCATGCCAAGCGTCTGCGCCCAGTCGGGCAGGGCGGTATAGTGGAGATGGTGGGGGCCTGCCCAGATATACAGGAAGATCAGTGCCCAGAAATGCACGATCGACAGACGATAGGAATAAATCGGCCGTTCGGCGCGTTTGGGGACAAAATAGTACATCAGCGCAAGGAAGCCAGCGGTCAGGAAGAAGCCGACCGCATTATGCCCGTACCACCATTGGGTCAGCGCGTCCTGAACACCGGAAAACAGAATATAGCTCTTGCCGCCCGTCAGGCTGACGGGAATTGCAAGATTATTGATCACATGCAGCATGGCAATGGTGACGATAAAGGCGAGATAAAACCAGTTCGCGACGTAAATATGCGGTTCACGGCGTTTCGCCAGCGTGCAGAGAAAGATCAACAGATAGACTACCCAGACAATCGTCAGCCACAGATCGACATACCATTCGGGTTCCGCATATTCCTTGGATTGCGTGATGCCGAGCAGATAGCCCGTGCCCGCCAGCAGGATGAACATCTGATAGCCCCAGAAGACGAACCAGGGGGCAAGATCGCCTGCAAGCCGGGTGCGGCAGGTTCGCTGCACGACATAGAATGAGGTCGCGATCAGCACATTGCCGCCGAATGCGAAAATCACCGCCGAGGTGTGCAATGGCCGCAATCGCCCGAAACTTGTCCAGGGTAAATCGAAATTCAGTGCCGGAAAGGCAAGTTGCAGGGCGATGACAAGCCCTACGACAAATCCGGCAACGCCCCAGAACATGGAGGCTATTACGCCGGCTTTGACAACGGCTTCGTTATAGCCATGGGGTGCGGTTTGTGTTGCCCCGAAATTCCGTCGAATCAGCGCAACCAACCCTGCCAGACACCCTGCGCTGAAAACCCAGCCGTGAAAGACAACGCCGGGTTCGGGCGCACGGGCCGCGAAAAGAATGCCGATGATAAAGCCCAGGGCAAGACATGCGCCAAGCCCGAGATCCCCAAATGTGGATTGGGGCCGTTCTGTCATTGAATTGGCCATCATTTTCCCGTTCCGGAGAAGGTTATTTGCGTCAACTACGGTGCTATTGTGCTGTAGTCACCATGACATTGCGTCGCAGCATAAAACTTGAGTCTGAATTTTGTGTTAGGCGAGCGGACGATCAAAGGGAAAAAACCCGCGGCAGTCGACCGTATAGCGCCGATTGCCGCGGGTTTTTACGTTGCGGAACGGATTAGCTGCCGTAGCTTGTCTGAATGCTGTCGAGCGGTGATTTCTGGATCCCGTGATTGGGGATCGGGTAGCGCAACCCGTTCCTGCTGAGCGCCGCGAGTCCCTCGACCATCTTTGGAAGGTAGCTGGGCGGTAATGCAATCAGAAGTTCATCATCCTGCACGCCACCGAATTTGCGTTCCGCATAGCAGGGGATGGAGACCGAAGGCTCCCCCGTTGCAAGGGCGCGGCCCCAGGAATCGGCGCAGGCGCTTTCGCCCACGCAAGTGAAGGTATATTTCTCATAATTGCGATATTGCAGTCCGTTGATGATCGTAATCATCTGCCCCGGTGTGGCGTAAATCAGGCAGATATCGGGATTGTCGAGCCGGCCGGAGACAAGCGGTGAAACTGCCAGCGCCGCGTAATCGCCATAGGAGGCGCAGCTCATCGCCGCCTGATGTGCGGCACTGTCTTCCAATGTGCCGTACCAGACGCCGTTCATGCGTTTGCCTGACGCCCATTCCTCGTCGCGCGGGTGAAGCCCGATGACCGCGCCGCATTGTTCGCCCATCAGATTGTCCATGGTGATGCCGATCGTCCAGCCGATCCAGCGGCATTGGCCGACCACCTGATCGGTCGCAAGCTTTTCGCGCGGGTCCGGGCGGCGGATGCGTGGTATCGCTTCCATCTCGGCCACTGTCTTGAAACGTTTCATGCCGATGGGCGTTGCTTTGAGCCGCAGATAGCGGTTCATCCCGTCCACCAGTGCGCCATAGTCATATGTGTTTGCGTCACCCCAGCAATTTTCCTGCGTCATCTGTTTTGCCCTCCATCCTGGATTTTTTCAGTGCTTGTCCTGTTCTTGTTACCCGTCGCGGCTAGTGCGGTTTTCTCAGTCGAGCGCAAATCCCTGTCGCCGCAGAAAGCCCGCAAGGTTGTCGCGTTCGCGGATCGACATCTGCCGCGCCAGATTTTCCGACCAGGGATAATAGTCGCATGTGCCATAGCGGTCGGTATGGAGTTGCCGTGCCGGCGGCGTTGCAAAAATCGCGTGTCGCCGCCGGTCGTAATCGGCAATTTTGTCAGCCTCGCCCGCCATGTCATATCTGTCGCGATGCAGGACAATTTCCGCAGGCAGCCGCTGATTGATATAGCCCGGGTCCGCGGGCCAGCCGGCGGTCAGCCCGGCGATCGGCATGACCCCTTCGGGCAATCCGAGAATATCGGAGATAGCCGCGATATCGTCGCGAATTTCGCTGATCGCGGCGCAGCCAAGGCCAATCGATTCAGCCGCTGTAATAAAGCATTGCATGGCCATGGCGGCATCGATGACCCCGTTGATCAGCCCATCCATATGCGCATTCGCAAAGCTGTAACCGCGGCTTTCGGTGAGCCGTTGGTTGCGGGCCAGATCCGCGCAGAATATCAGCAGGACCGGACATCCGGCCAGTTGCGGCGTCTTGGGGCAAAGCGGTGCAAGTGCTGCCCTTTGCGCGGGGTCTTTGATGTGGATGATGCTGTATTGCTGCAGGTTGGATTTGGTGGGCGCCGATTGCGCGCAGGCGACAAGCAGGCCGAACAACGCGTCTGACACCGGCTCGTCGGTGTAGCGGCGACAGCTCCGCCGGCTCAGCAAGCTGTCGATGGTCGCGTTTCTGGTGGCGGTCTCTTCGTCCCGCGATGCAGCGTGCGTGTCTGTCACCCCATTGCCGTAGCGCGCCGCGATTTGACTGGTATAGCGCGTGGCGTCCGGTCGTTCGGGGCGGTCTGACATGGTTTTGCTCCTGTCCGGTTGCACTGGTCTCACAGCGCGATATCAGTTGTGAAGGGCGGGCAGAATATGTTGCGCCAGCGTTTCCAGATGCTGCGTATAGTCGTTATCGGGAATGCGCAGGACGATATGTTCGGCGCCCGCCGCGATATACCCTTTCAGCCAGTCGATGCATTCCGCATGGTTGCCGCCGAAAAAGGCTTGGTATTTTTGCCCGTCCGCGACGCTGTAGCCATAATAGTCGCGGCAAAACCGGTCGAGCAGGGTGCGCGCGCGCCCCGAATCGTCATCGCTGCACAGGGTGAGATAAGCGGCGCGGGTAAGCGGGCGGGCCGCATCCGGGCTGTTGCTTATCGTTTGCCAGCCTGACGCAAAAAGCTCGGCTGTCGGCGGATTGGGCAGCCATCCGTCATAAAGGCGCGGAACCCGCGCGAGCGCCTTCTCGACAAACGGGCTGGCGCTTGACCAGAATTGCGGCCCCGCGTTGCTGAAGGGCTTCGGGTAAAGCTCGACCCCGCGTAAATCCCAGTATTTTGTTTGCCGTCCGGGTGCGTCATCCGCCATTGCTTCAGGGTCGCTGCGCCACAGTGTGCGGCAGGCCTGCACGGTCTGGATCAGCCTGCCAAGCCGTTGATCATAAGGAATGCCGGCGGTTGCGTATTCGCGGCGCGCGCCGGGCGTATCGGCGCCAAGGCCGATGCCGATCGTCAATCGCCCTTCGCACAGACAGTCAAGGGTGGCCAGCCGCTGTGCAAGCAGTACCGGCGTATGAATCGGGCCCATCAGGATTGCGGTGCCCAGCCCGACATGGCTGGTCTGTGTCGCGACGGCGGCCAGTGTCGTAATCGGGTCGAAACGCGGCCGGGCAAGTACCGATTCACCCACCCAGACGGAATCAAACCCCAGCTTTTCCGCCATGACGGCCTGGGCGATTGTCTGCGTCGCTGTGACATGCCCGTGGTCGGGGCCCTGACGGGTGGGAAGAAGAACGCCGATTTTTGTCATTATGTCATAACCTTGTTTTCCGGTTTTTCTGACAGCTTTGGACCTGCATCGCGGTAACCTTAATCCAGCCGCTATCATTATGCTAATTCGATTGGCTGGATGCCAGGTAATGTCGCCCGCAAGCCAATAATCTTGAAGACTGACGCAATCGATCCTCGAAAGATGGCAAGTCTGCGTAAGACGGTGGTGACCTGACAGTAGGAGATGCAATACGTTGGGCTTCCTGTCATGGAATCGCAACTTGACAAGCCTTTGGTCCTGAGTATCTTCAACATTGTATTTATTGTAGACGTGTTTTTTGGTTGATCGATTTTTGCAGTAATTTTGACATTCCTTGCGTCGGCCATTCTTGCCGGCAATCGATTCCAGAAAACGTGATCTATGCCTGTCACCTGCTAACGGGCGCTATGTTTCTTGTCCGGCTGCGGCCGGAGGTATTGGTTTATTGATTTTCTTGGAGGGATAGATGAGCGTGATTAACGGAACCGATAATCCGGATATTCTTGTTGGCACCAATGCGGCAGATGAAATCAGCGGCGGTTGGGGCGACGATTATCTGGAAGGCCAGGGCGGTGACGATTTGCTGTTTGGCGGCGCGGGCAATGATGATCTGAACGCTGGTGATGGTGCTGACTATCTCGAAGGAAATGCGGGCCATGACAATCTGGTCGGGGGTTGGGGCGACGATAATCTGAACGGCGGTCGCGGCAATGATTACCTCGAAGGCGGCGACGGCGAAGATGTGCTGGTCGGTGGCCGTG
>OBIC01000222.1_pt1 | contig 20862 bp, 20 predicted proteins | sample 1519831 | NCBI WGS metagenome assembly OBIC01 (sample SAMN03019805, study PRJEB22545) | beach sand metagenome | biome: beach; feature: sea beach; material: beach sand | place: USA: Municipal Pensacola Beach, FL | collected 2010-10-20 | depth 40-45 cm m
TATTTTTTCGCTCGGCGACAGTGGTGTCAGTGCCCGATGGCGGTGAAGTAGACGGTGAACGGACCCGCGCTAAGTGCCCCGCTCGTGCTGGTCCGCAGGCGATAGTTGACGCCCGTCGTCGACAGGAAACCGATCGTGAATACCGGCGACGCTCCGGCAGTCAATGGCGCCGCGCTGATCGACAGGCAGGCGGTCGGGAACGACCTTGGAAAGGCAATGATTCGCGGATCCTCGCCGCTATAGGTATCCGTCCACCACTGCATGATCGTGCCATTCGGCAGTATGGTCCATCCGTTCGCGGTGAGCGTATCCTTGCGGCTCATCGCAATAGACCCGAGCGACTGCGGGTTGGCGTGCATCACCACAGGCGTGGCGACATTGTGGAACGTGTTCCCCCCCTCGTAGCACGTTCTGGCGAGACCCGCGAAGTTGACCCCGGTCTGCACATTCTTGAACGTGTTTCCGGTGACGACAACCTTGTCGCCCTTGACGACGTTGACGCCCGTCACTGTATCGGCGGAGTTCTCCTCGATCGCAGACGCGGTGATGCTGATGTCGTGGCACGGATACGTCGACTCATCCACCAGGATGACCGACCGGTCGCCAGATGCGTCAGGATGAGCGTCATTGCACGTCAGATGGCATCCGACGATGTGCGACGCCAGCGAACCCTTGATCTTGATCGCATACTGCCCGCCGGCGACGTGGCACCCGATGAGCGCATGCTGCGGTTCCGCCGTCGAGTCCCCGAAGTCGATCGTCACGCCCCGCAGGGCATTGACCACACTCGTTTGCAGGATCGTGACACCCTCGGTAAGTCCGCCGATGGCGATGGCGTCGAGGCCGCCGGTGATGATGCATTCCGAAATCCGGAGGTTCGTCGACTGACCCTCGACATGGATGCCGTGGGTGGTGGACGTCGGATGATTCCGAATGAAAACGTTTGACACCCGGCAGAGCTGGGAATTGTTGATGTAAATTCCCTTGTCGAAATACGCTGATGCCGACGCACCCGCCTCGATGATCACGTTGTTGATGTCGATGACGGAGCGCAGCTCGGCGAAATCGGTCCGGTCGACGGAGATCGCAGTGCCGCCAAACCCAAGCGTCTCGATGGCCATGTCGCTGATCTGCCAGTGGCCCGAGTCGTAGTGGAACGGGTCTGTCTCGACAAACGCGAAGCCGACACTCGCCGCGCCGTCGATCCATCTCACTCGCGAATTGTGATACCCGCTGCCGATGATCGACAGTTTCGCGTTCGTGATGGTCAGTTGCTCCGACACCGCGAACGTCCCGTTCGGCAGCAGCCCGCGTGCGCCGTAGACGCTGAGCGTGTCAATCCACTTTTGGAAGGCGGCGTTGTTGGCCGTCGCGGCAAGGCATTGGGGGATCGTCTGGAAGGCGGCGTTGTTGGCCGTCGCGGTCGGCGCATCGAAGACGTTCTCGACGGCGCCGAACGCCCGGACGTCGATCCCCCAATGCCTTGCGGTGGCATACAGCTTGACGCCGCCTGCCGTGGTTAGATGGTGATCGGAGGCACCTGGCGCCGCGACCTCGTACGAAAATTGCTCGTGCCTCGTCTGGAGGATCTCACCTGCCGCCATGCTCGGCCGAGGATCCGCGATGAGCTCGTCGATGTCCCTTACCTGCTGACGGTCAGCGGGCTTGTATCGGGCACCGTCGTTGCCGACGAGGACGCGCGGAGGATCGGATGGGGATGTCGTGTCGGATGCGTCATAGACCCACAGACCGCCGAACCCGTCATAGGCCGCTGACCCGCCCTTGATGCTCAGCGTCCCGACCCCGGTTGCTCTGTCATAAGAGGCGACGTCAGCCAGCGAGTCGAGCGTTTCGCGCGCCACCAGGGCAGCTGCATTGTTCGCAGCCGTCGCGGCGTCTTCTGCCGCTGTGATCGCGTCTGACAGGTCACCGAGGACGGCCTGGTGCAACTCCGTCACATACTGCTGACGCAGTAGAATGATCGCCGTTTGCCCGTCCGATCCGTACACCTGGACATAGGGACACGCATAGGCCGCGCCGGCAGGCGGCGCCACGACACCGGACGTCGGGAGCGCAGAAAGCCGGGCGGTCATGTCAACGACGTTGTTCGCGTCGCCGGACGACGTCGTCAGGGCCGGAAGAGTCTCCAGGACCTGGTTGGAGATCAGACCCTTCGCCTGGTTGAGCCATGCGACATTCAGAGTGACGGCGTCGTTGTTCGGATCGGTCGGATTGACCACGCGCTTTACGCGGGCGGTTACCTCGATGACCTCGCTCTTGATCGCCATCGCGTGCCGCGGAGCAATGATCGCCGCGGCGGTGACGACGTAGGCCTTTCCGATCGAGGCGTAGGTGACGACTCCGCCGCCACTCAGGACGGCCTTGTCCGACCCCTCGCCGGTGGTCGTCGCGGAAAACGCCCCAGGATTGTCGCCAGGTCGATCCTGGATCGAGTCAGCCGCGCCGAGACCGAGGGTGACGCGCGCAGACGCTGCGTCCATGTCATCCAGGAGCGACCGAGTGAACGCCGTCGTGGCGTTGAAATCGAGCTTTGCATCCAGCGCGCTCTGCGTAGCTGTGCTGATGGGCTTCGCGGCGTCGCTGGTGTTATCGACGGAGCCCAAGCCGAGTTGCGTAGCGGTGACGTTGTGCGGATTGTTGGTCGCGCTGGCATGCGACAACGGGGCGTAGAGGAGTGCAGCCTTGCTCTTGTAGTACGGATCCCACAGTGCGTCAGCCGTGACCTTTCCGAGGACGTAGGTGCCGCTTGCGTCGAGGATCGGGATGGTATCCCCGATCGCAACCGTTACATCGGACGTGCCGACGATTGCATCGCGCACGGAGGAAGCGGTAACAGTTGCATCGCTCCCAGGCGGACCAGCGGGGCCAGTGGGGCCTGTCGGCCCAGCGGGTCCGGTCGGCCCGGCCGGGCCAGACGCTCCCGTGGCTCCCGTGCCTCCGGTGGCTCCCGGCGCGCCCGGGGAATCCCCCAGTCGAACCCACGCACCGGTGTCCTTAAAGATGCCGTTGGACGCCGGGTTCGCCTCGCCGACGACTACCGCATAGCCCTTTGTCCCGTCGGCGACAGGACGGTCGGCCAGCAGCTCGTACCACTCGAGACCGACGCCAGCGGCGAGCGCAAGTTGCTCGACCTCCGTCCCCCACTGGGCCATTTCGCTGGCTTTGAGCGGGCGAGCGGCGCCGCCCGATGTGAGGTGCCCGAACGCGGTGCGTGCTGTGATGCTCAGGGCCATATCGTCAAATCCCCCCTGGGTGTCGTATCGTTTCAGGTCGTTCGCGAGTAGAGATCACGCCTAGTCATCGTCGGACCGATACAATTTCCGACGCCAGGTCGATTCCGACGGACCGGTCTATTGCATGTCAGATTACTTCATGACCCGCGCAGGTTAGACAACCATAGGGACGACGGTATGCAACGCAAATACCGCGCCCATGCCAGATATTATAGCGATGAGCCACCATTGTCCGACTACTCGTGCGAGCACGTAACGTAGTTTCATCGCAGCCGCGAATCCCATCAGCGCCTTAAGCACGTTCGCGATCATCGCGTGCTCGAGAAACCATTTCTCGCCGGCCGACCATTCTGCTGCACGTGCGATATAGTACCCCTGCCAATAGGCACTGTAGAGGGCCAGCATTGCGACGGCGACTGTCCAGACACCGAACAGATAAACGATGCGCTCCTCGTCTCCGGAGCGCATCAGGCGAAGCCATTTTCGCCCAATGACCATCGTCGCCGCCGCGGCGCCGTAGACGGCCATCGAATTGATCCCGGACGCAATGTCATTGATCCCCGGCACTAGGCGCCTCCACCAATCGGCGGAACGCCTGCGTTAGCGGATCATCTTCCGCGCACTTCTGCGCGGTAGCCCGAGTGCGAGAGATCCGGGCGCGGGCCGCTTCCGCTTCTCGTTCCAGGCGATCCATTGCCGGGCGGTGGAACAAGTCCCAGACGATCTCCCTAATCGTCACCACTTGACGATTCTCCGTGTGTAGGGGGATGCCGTCCAGAGATCGCGAGAATTACGATCTGCCGCAGCGTAGACATGTCGAGGGCCTGCCCCTCGCGCATGCTCGTGACAGAGCCCCGCACTTGCTCGATGGCGACGACAAGATCCTCATCGGCCGCTGCCGCCTCCTTCATCACGTCGACGAACTTGTCTACCGCTTCTCGTGTCGCCTCTGCATGACTGATGCTGCTCCGCCACCATCCGTAGATGGCGCCGAGATTGGTCAGGACGAGGACTAGGATAGCAATGTTGTCCGTCGTCGCGATCGACTCGACGATCGGCGAAATGACCGGGATGTCGCTGGCGTATGCGGCAGCGGCGGAGCCAAGAACGATGCCAATGCAGGCAGTAACGCCCCCCCAGGTCAGGGGTCGCATACTGCACCGTACGCTGCATTGTGACCTCGAACCTGACGCACCGTTTCCGCCGTGTCACGGGACGACCACGAAATGGGGCCGAATGAGAGACATGCCACGTCAGTCCCTCCGCCAGGGGTCGTCTGACAGGCCGCCACCATCGAGCTCAGCGCCACGGCGAGCCCGGTTCGCGCGATCCACGAGTGCACTAGCTTCCTCCATTCGGCGCCGATCCGCTTCGGCGATTGCGGCCGCGATCCGCGCATCTGTCGCGTGTGATTCCGCCCACCGGCCCGCCGTGTAACCGGCGGGGAGAGCGATCGCCGCAGCGATCCCAGCGGCGATCCACCCGCGTACTCCGACGAGGGACAGGAGACCGATCATTCCGCCGCATCCCTGGCCGCACGGGATGTCCAGATGCGATAGGCCACGTATCCGACGAGACCAATGACCAGCATCGCGACGAGCACCACGCCGAGAGTGGTCCCATCATTGAGCGACTGCACCTGACGCGTGGCGTCCACGACAGTCGCGACTCCGGCGGTAGCCGCGGCACCTACACCCGCTGTAGCCGCCACCGCTGGCTGCGCCGCCTTCTCCGCCGCGGTGCGCGCTTTCTTCGCCGCCGCCCGCGCCGACAATGCCCCCTCGATGGCAGAGATAGTCGCCGGACCGACAATACCGTCGATCAGAAGTCCTTCCTGTCGTTGGAACTGCCTGACGGCATCTTCAGTGTCCGGTCCGAACGTTGCGACGTTCGGGTCGTTTTGCATGAGCCCCAGCGAGGCGAGAGCGCGCTGCAACTCCTCCACGTCGTCGCCGGTATCGCCGCGGCGCAGCAGCCGACGCCCGAGAGGGGCGGCAGGCTCGGCCGGTGCGCGAGTTGCCACGCCGAGCGGCGGGCGCGCACCCGGCGGCCATCTGATCCCATTAGGCAGGATGGTTGACGTTCGGAACGTCGACCGCCGAACCTCATCGCTGATATTGCCGTTGATGAGCGTCACTGTGCCGTTGCCGACGCTCTCGACAATTCCGACGTGCCCATACAGGGGATTGGAGCCTCGTGGGAACACGACGATTGCGCCAGGGACCGGCTTTGACAGGGGCGTGCCGTACTCGATGAATGACCGCGCCAAAGCCGACTTGGTCGACGGGTATCCGGTCCGGACTAGCATTGCGTTCACAAAGACCGCGCACCACGCGATAGAGTCGTCGGCGAACCAGTCGATGCCTGCCTCGCGGCCGTACTGGATGATGGTCGGATTGTTCGTCTTGCCCGGCGCCTCACGCACGCCGAGTTCTTGTTGCGCCGCCCTAAGCCATGATGTCGTATTCATTGGCGCCCCCATAAAAAAAGCCGCCCGGAAGGGGCGGCTACGTCGTCTCGATGTGTCATGTTAGACTATGGCCCTCCTCCCGGGGTTAGGTACGTCTGCTCCCAATAGTCGGACTGTGTCGAATCCGTCGTCAGGACAGAGGCCCGTATATAGTACGTCCCTTCTGTCGTCACGTCGTGCGTGACCTCTATGATGTCCTCTGGATGCACATCCACCTCGGCGATTGCGATGAAATTGATCGCCGACGGCGGGTCGCTTACTTCGATCAGCAGCCGAACCACAGAGATCTCGCGGGGAACGACCACCTGGATAGTGACCGATGCCGGGGGCGTCCACGGTCCTGTGTCTGGCGTTACCGTTCCCGTCGGCGCCTCCGGCTCCGAATTGTTCACTGTCAGCGATTCGACCGCCAGGAGATCCGACGGATAGGAGCCGTTCTCGTCCTCGTCGAAGACGAACACCCGGAAATCGACCTTCTCGTCGCGAAAGTCGCCAACCTCCCAGCCGAACCGCAGGGAGTTACCGTCCGGCACCGGGCTGACGAACGTAGTCGACATGCTGGTCCAGAGATTGGGCTGCCCACCGTCATACGTCCGGTAGTTGGCGCTGGACAACACAGCGCCGGCAACGTTCTGCCCATTGTACCGCACGCGCATCTCGTATGCGCCGGCCATATCTCCGCCGGCGAGGTACTTGACCCAGCACGCGTTGTTGGGCGCCTGCGGCGTGTCCAATTCCGCCTCATACGTCGCGAGCGGGATCGTCTCGGGCGGGGTTACTCCATCCCTATCCAGATCCCACGGAGTGTTTAGCAGCAGGTCCGGCACGATCCGGCAAAGGATCTCGGTCTGGCCGTTCTCATCGTCGACGATAACCGACTCGTCTTTCCAGACCCGGACCATCTGCGGCCCGCCGCTCGAGGCCATGTCGATGATCGGCATGTCGAACACCTGCCGACCCCATGCGATGAGCCCCGACATGTTGGTGCGCGTCATAACCAATGACGCGCGCTCCATGTGATAGCGCCACCTCAGTATCCGCGCCGCCTGCGTGGCGTCGTCGCAAAACTCGAGTTCCAGCTCGAACGGCTTCTCGCCGGCGACGTCGATCTCGGCTTGGTGCCTATAGCACTCCGGCCCGGTGTAGCTCCCGTCGATCGAGTCGAAGACCTGCACCGCCAGTTCTGTCATGCTGTACTGCTGCTCCGGCGAGAAGTACCGCACCTTCGCCAGATTCGGGCATTCTACTTCTTCCGGCCCTTCCTGGACCTCCTGTCCGATGATGTCGCGCTCTGAAAACGAGAAATCGGCGCTGCCGACGTCCCATAGCCACCGGAAGGACAGCGCACCAGAATCGTTGCGGAAGGGATGGAGGCCCGCAGATTCGCATGCCTTGAGGAACGTCTCGACCGTTACGGCTCCCTCGCCGCCACCCGAGAGCGTGCAGAACGGGCCGGTCGTCGTGTAAGTTATTGTCAGACTGTCGATCTGGATGCCGACAGGCCCCGCGCTCCCGTCCACCAGCAGCGAGAACGTCGCTCCGTTCGGCACGCCAGTCGCCACGATGGTGCGGACGCTGACACCGGCCATGGTCGTTGCCGTTGTGTCGCTCACGATGGTCGGGGTGACGGAGCCAAACCGGATGCCGCTCGCCTTCGCCTTCCCCGTCCCGCTGAGGACGATGACCAGTTTCGTTGCCAGACCGACAGCCGGAGTAAGAACGTTGTAGAAGTCTAACTTCGGCCGTCCGGTCGACGTGCTCGACCCTGACGTCGTGAGGATACGGTGCTCGTGCTGGTAGACCGCAACGCACGTCCCATTGACGAGGATCTGTCCCTTCGATGGATCCTCGATGTCGATCTGACCATCGAAGTCGACCAGAGCGATCTTGCTTTCGAGTGCGTCCGCCTCGTCGGCGAGGTCCGAGATGGTTGCATCGTCAAACGTTTCGTTCTCGGCGCCGGGCAGGATGGAAAACAGGTGGCGGCAGATGAGGACGCCGTTACGGGTCCACGCCCGTGTGGCCGTCCGCGGATCGTAAGGATGCTGGAACACGGAGCACCGGGCGAGTGCCTGCGGCGCCTCGATGCCGTTTCCAATCACCCGCTGGAACAACTTGACCTGCTTCTGGTCGCCTTGCCCCGGCGACCTGAGGCGCGTCAGGATCGTTGCGATACCGTGCTGCCGATGCTCGTCTGTGTATTCGCCCGCGAACGTGTTCACGAGCTCGTTGTAGATTCCGTTGTAACCGTCGCCGTCGCGGAACTTGAGCTGCATCCACGAGTCTTCGTACGGTCGATTGAACGGCGGGCTGTCGACCATGCCGTTGTCCCGGATGACGATGATCCGGTTCTTGTACGTCAGGTCCTCGATGCCATCGAGCGGCCCGAACGCTTGCAGCGTCAGCAGGTACGTGTCGACGTCAGCTGAGTTGCAGAAGCCATCACGGCCGCCGAGGAGCACGCGACCGACGGCCCACCTCCCCGGACCCTCCTCGCCCTCGCGCGTATTCTTCAAATCGTCCGGGCGGGGCGGGCGCTGACGGCTCAGAAACAGAGGGACGACCGTCCCCGCCACAGCAAGGGCAATCGGAAGCACGGTGCCCAGGACGCCACCTAACCCGCCGATAGCCGCACCGACACCAGTAACGATCGGAATCAGCGGCCCCGCCTCCACCTCCGCCGCGGAGGCCAGAAGCGCAAGCGCAACACTGAGGGCGACCCGCATCAGTGTTCGGCCTCGAGGGACCACGCGGCTATCGCGCTGCGCCCCGGTCGCCACGTCAGCGGCCGCATGCCACGCTCGTTGTCCTCCGTCGGGTCGCATCGCACGTAGATGAGGCCATGCCTGGCGAAGATGCCCCCAATCGGCCCGTGCATCCGCGTGTCGACGATTCCGATGTCGCCGAGTGCCGGCACCGCGCACCCAACCTGGACCTCCGAGAGACCAACCTCGTCAGCGACGGCGCGCCACAGGTGGACCAAACCGCCAGCCTCGCCGATCAGCTCCCTAGCCTCCTCCTCCGACGCATAGTCCGGCCACTCGACGGTGCGACCAGTCTCCTCGGAGACCCACATCGCAGGGACGATCGAGCAATCGGACGTGCCATATTCCATCGGGATTCCATCCCACGCCGCGAGAAACCCTCTCAGCCGGTCCGTGCGATTCGTCATGACTTGTACGTCTCGCGACGGCCCTGTTTCATGAGGTCAAGCCCCCTGTCGCCAGGATACCGCGCGCGCTGTGCAGCAGAACTCCAGTCCATGTTCGGCGACGGATAGTTGAGCGCTACGCCGATGTGCTCGACACCGATCACGATGTTCCGGATCTCAGGACCGGCGGTAATATATCTGGGAGCCGTTAGCCGCCCAGGATATAGCAACGTCAATGGCACGATGACTGCATTCGTCTCGTTGTCGATGGTCGCGAAGTACAGATCGCAGAGTGTATTGCGTATCGGGGCGGATCCAAAGATCGACCGGCGCCATTGCTTGTTCGCACCGCTGATCACCATCCGGACAATCGGCGCCTGTCCTATGATCGGCTCCGGAATCGACTCCACCTGCACCAACTGCGCGCCGAACGGGTCCGTGGTCCCGTCCCACACGTGCCCACCGATGGTCACCGGACCGTCGGCCTGACATAGGCGTCGGCGCCCGGTGGCGAACTTGATGTCGGCAAACCAGCACCGCCCGATGTGGGGGCCGCTCAGTTTGCCTTGGTTCTGTATCGCAATACGTGTCATTGCGTGACGTAGTCAGCGATCTGACCATGCAAGAACTCGACGAACTCGGCTGATCCAGTGAGCGCCGTAGAGTCCTCTTCGAGGATGATCGAGCCCGGTTTGACCGTGCACGCCACGACTGGCTCAAGGGTCGCGAAGTTGACGCCCGGGGTCACGACCGCACGCATGGCCGGCCATACCCGATAAAGCCCTGTCTGGACCACCTCGGTAACGCGATGAGCGCCGAATACGCCGGTGAATCCGAACCAGTCGCCGCGCCCCAGCTTGTGCCCCCAGTGCTCGTTGTTGAGCCTGATCTGTGTATACCCGACCGGATGCACGACAGACGAATTGACGAGTGGCGGAGAGACGCCCCAGTGCATGCCGCTGTCCCACGTGGCGCCCTCGTCCCACTCGGCGAGGGTCGCACTGATCTCAGGACCGGTGCGCCGCTGGCCGTGCAGCCAAGGCATTCGGATGACGTTCGCTCCACCAGCGGCATCGGTGAGCGCGCCCTCCAGCACTCTCGCGAGACCACCCTGGCACCGGGCAAAGTCATACCGCCAATGCAGTCGCCCGCCGACGCCTGCATAAGCCTGCTGGCTTGCATCGACACTCTCGTTGACGCCCGACCGATATACATTCGGTCCGGTGGGCAGTCGCATTGTGGCAACACCGATGTCGCCGGGCCACGTCACCATGCGCATCAGATCGACCGCCCTCTGAGAGTACGAGTTTTGCGCAGCTCCCCTTCGCGGCGGCTGGCACGAGAGATGGACGGCACGTCGCGGCGCACGTTGTTCGCGTGCTCGCGCGAAATCGGCTCAGAGACGCTCTCGATCAGAGCCCGCAGGCGTCCGTCCTGCTGCACCTGTCCGCCGACCACGACGACGCGCTCGCGCTCGATGATGTGCGCTCCGCCGCCGCCGTACATCTCCACACCGAGACGTCCGGACGGGCCGCGTTTGAGCGGGAGAATCCCCTCCGGACCGGCCTCCCCCATGACTCCCGTCCGGCCACCGCTCATTGGGAAGTAGGTCGCGCCCGTCGTGACGCCCCCAGACGCGAAAGGCACGACATTGCCGTGTGCGAATGCCGCGCCGTCCGCGAAAAGACCGCCGAAGAGCCCACCGAAGAGCGACATGACACCACCGCCGCCGCCTCCACCGAGGCCACTCAGACTGCTGATGATAGCCTGCAGGACACTGCCGAACTGACCGATGAAGCCCTGCCCGATGCCGCCGAGCCCGTTCACCAGGTTCCCGAGCACCGACTGGAACCCACCTGCAAACGTCGATGCGGTGCCCTCGATGGACTGCATCGATTCCATGACCGACGCGCTCATGGGGGATGCCACCGGCCCTGTGGCGACCCCGAGGCCGTTGTCGTTCACGGCAACAGGCGCCGCGCTCCCCTGTCCGATCTGGTTGAGTGCCGCGCTAGCTGCCTGTGCCGCCTGCGCAAGCTGTTGGTTCGCCTGCGCGGCTGCCTGCGCTGCCTGACCCTGCATCGGATCGCCAACGGAACGGAATCCAAGGAGGTTGTCGGTGCCATACACGGCTTCGGTGACGCCGCCGCCACCCATCGCCGCACCGCCCTGGTTTCCGCCGATCACCCGGATGCGCCCATCGTCGGTGAAGCCGCTGAAGAATCCGACATGACCGGCTCCGCCGCCACGGTCGAACACCGCGAGATCACCCGGCTGCGGCGTCTCGGTCCCTGTGCCGTACCGGAGGAAGTCCTGTGCCCGCAGCGACCCCATGGTGGGCAGCCCCTCGGTCGCCAACACAGCGTCGGCGAAGGCAGCGCACCACGCCGTCTGCTGCGGGTCGATATTGATCCCGGCGCCCGCCAGGAAGGATCGCAGAGACGAGTTGTTCGCCGTCTCGGTCTGCCCAAGAAACTTCGACGCAGTCGCAAGAACGCCACCGCTGGTGGTCGACGTCGAGGGCGACTCGTACCGCCCTGCCAATGCGACCGACGCCGCCACCTGCGCCGCGTCGGTCGCCGGGGCCGCAGACACGGACGATCCAACCCCCCCGAGCCAACTCGCGGGGCTGATAGAGCTTGACGCCGTGCGCCCGGAGTCGGCGGGGAACAACATATCGACGACACGGTCGAGCAACCGGTCCGTGATCTTGTTCGCCAAATTCTGCAAAGCACTGGCGAACGCCTCGGCCGCGCTCTTCCCCTCGCGCAGACCGCTGACGAGATCGCCCAGGAAGCCCCTCGTGGCGCCGCGCGCAAATTCCATGTTCTCGCTGGCGAGCTTGGCCGCTCTATCCGCCTCCGAGGCGGCCGCGTCCGCTGCACCCATCGCGCTAGCTAGATCACGCAGTTGCCCCGTCTGCTGAGGGGTGAGAGCGATACCCTGCTCCATCGCCGCCAAGAACAAGTCATATTCGTGCCGCAGCGTCGCCGCCGCCTCGGCAGTCATGCCCAGGGTCTTGATATGCACCTGCTGCGCGGCGATGTGCTCATGTGCCCCGCGGACGAGCTCGCTATAGCTGTTCCTCGCCTCCATCGCGCTTTCAGCGAGCCGCAGCGCCTCGTCCGCAGCGGACATTCTCGCGGCTTCCGAGGTCAACGCCTCTGTCTGCTCTCGTGTCAGCGTGATGCCGGCATCGCGCGCCGAATTAAGCAGCTCCATCGTGTAGCGGAGCCGGTTGGCCTCCGCCGCGGACATGCCGAGTGCGCGGGCTTCCATCTCCTGTCCCGCGACATGGTCCCGTGCGCCCTGCACGATCCTCTCGTACGCCGCCTCGAGAGACTTCGCTTGGCTCGCCGCCGAGTTCATCCCGCCGGCAGTCGACGCGATCCCATCAGCTAGTGCGCGCAGGGACTCGGCAGCGCCGCCGAGTGCTGACGACGTCGACTGCCCCCACTTGCCAATCCAATCTGTCTGCCCATTGAGATCAGCGATGCGGGCCAACTCGTCGGACAAATCGGCGCCCGGCGCACTGAGTCGCCCGGAGAAGTCAAACTCTCCTACCCGGCCGAGATCCAGTCCAAGCCGACCGATGAGACTGGACGACAGGTTTGCCGCGCCACGAAAGCCCGCCGTGAGGTTGTTCAGGAACCGTTCGGCGGCCAGCCACCCGAGATCGCCGAACACATCGGGCAGGCGATCCCATACGATCTTCGTCGTATCAAACGCCGTTACGAATGCACCGATCAGCGCATTTGCGGCCCGCTTAGCCGCGTTGACAACGTCGGAGCCGAGGATTCTCGCGATGTCGTCCCGAAAGGTATATGCCGCGGTGACAACAGCGGCGATGCCGATCGCCATCGCTCCAAACGGATTCGCCGCGGCGAGGACCGCGACGGCTTTGAGCGCACCCACGAGGCCGGTGCCGATCGCCAGCGTCAGGCCCTTGACGGCGCCGAGGATCGAGGGGCCGAACGCCAGTGCGAGCACACCGCCAGCGACGAGCGCCTCATCGCCGACCGTTTCGATCACCGTCGCGAGCCCGCGCATGGCGCCTGCGCCGGCCTGTGCCCAATCGACCATCTGGATGGCCGCAGCGGACGCGCCGGTAATGCCGATGATGAGGAGGGAGACAGGGGAGAGGATCGACGTAAGGGCGGCGCCGAACGTTCGCAGCGCGCCGCCCGCACCCATCGGCCCGAACACCGCCGCGAGCTGCGTGCCCTGCTGCAGGGCGATCTGTAGCGGGTTTTGCATCATCGCCGACGTGACCGCGATGTCCTGGAACTGTGCGGCGACGTTTGCTGTGTTGAACGTGCTCGCGGACGACATCATCGGCCGCGTGTTCATCGCGGACGCGGCAGTGCGCATAGCTGTGGCGGCGTCCACTGCCGCCGCGCCCTGCGCCTTCAGCGCACCAATTGTGCCCAGGGCCGCCTGTCTGGCCCGCGAGATCGCTGCGGCCATTTCGTTCGCCGAAAGCGCACCGACACGATGCGCGCTACGCACCTCCGCCACCTCGGCCCGATACGCCTGGATCGTCCGAAAAAGAGGATTGTACTTAGCCCGCAGGCGATCGAGCTCTGTCCCATACGCAGCGATGTCGGCTGCGCGCGCGGCGTAATTCGCGCTGCCCATGTTGTTTTCGGCGACCGTGATCCGGGAGATAGCCGCAGCGAGTCCGGTTGCCGACCGCGACGCGTTGTCGTTCGCCTGGGCTACTGCAGATGATTTCTGCGACACACGCCCCATCGCGGCTTCGGCAGCCGCGACAGACGCAGTGACCTGCTTCGCGGCCCCGCTCATCCGGCTCATCGACGCGGCGCCGCGATCCATACCGGATGAGTCGACGGAGAAGCCGAGGCTCGCCAGATCCATCATGCCCCCCCTTCGCACGGCACGCCGTCGGTTACTTCGCCTTGGACGCCGCCCGCTTGGACATCGCGTCCAGAAACGCCTCGTCCATTGCTCGGATCGCCCGGATCTCCCACGGGGCGGGATCGACCTCGACCAGTCGCGACCACGCGTCCAATTCCGCGAACGTTATCGGCAGTGGCCCGAAGCCGTTGCTCCCACGAGCCGCAGTCAGCTCCCAGAACCAGCCATAGACGTGCGCCGCCAATTCCGGGACATCAACGTCCGGGACATCCGCGCCGACCTGCCGGAAGTGCTCTGCTTTGGTGATGCCATGCTTATCCGGCGCCCACCATTCGATCCGATGCTTTACCGCATCGACAAGTTCCTCAGTCAGCCCCGCGAAAAAAGGCCGCGTTGTCAGACGCGAACTCTCTTACCTGCTGGCGCAATTCAGGATGCTGCGAGAACAGCCTGCTGACATTCTCGATGGTGCACGGGTACGGCTCGCCGGCGGCCGTGATGCCATCCCACGAGACCACCAGTGCCGCATCCTGATAGAGAGACGTATCGTAGATGGCGCGGGCGTTCTTGGACCTGCCCTTCCGCTGCTCTGCGAGGACTCTATCGGCGTGCGCCAAGACGGCGTCTCTAACCCGCTTGCTCTCGTGGTGGGCGACGATCACCACGATGTCGGTGGGCTCTCCCGTCGCTGGATGGTTGAGGCGGAGCTCTGCGCCAGTCTCTTTCGATCGGGAATACTCGTCGAGCGAGGAAATGTCGAAGCTCATTGGATGATCCAGACTGTGGATGATGGATTACACGGCGTCGGTGCGGGTGATGACGATGCTGGACGAGTCCGCGGCGGACCTGAGAGCCTGGAAGTTCATCGTCAGCATCACGGCCTCATCGGCCGATGTCACTGTGTTCTCCCCAGAGGTATACTTGATCCTCGGGAGAGCGATCTCGATATCGTTGCCCTCCGGGTCGGTCAGCGTGACAGAAAGAGAGCTCTCCGTCTCGTTGAGGAACTTGTTCAGCAGCGCCGCCGACTCGAAGTAAGCCGTGAGCGTACCCGTGAGGTTCGAGCGCCCGAAGATCTGCTGCGCAGCCGACGGAGAGCCGAGGACAAACGCCGGGGTGATGTTGTTGTCGAGGCTGAACTGCAGTTGGGAGACCGATGCAATTGCCCCACCGCCCTCGAGGAGAGCGCCGGTGAAAGCATCGAACGGCGCACTGGTCGCAACGTCCACAGGCGCACCGAGGGACGTGCCGGACACCGTCGAGCCCTTGCCGATAATGCCGATGGTCCCGGTCACCATGGCGTTCGGCCTGATGTCGAGAGACAGTGTGTTCACCATGCATCCCGTGAACACCTGATACTGCGAGATGTCGACGAACCGGCTCTCCATCGTGAACGACTTCACCGAGGTCCCGACCTTCAGGACATCCGTCGAAAACGAGCTGAAGAGCGCGGCCTCGAGGAACGCGTCGAAGGCGCCGTACGACAACTCGAATGGGATGTCCCCGCTCACGGTGTGCGTCCCATGCCTCAGGTCGACGATCTCGCGATCAGAGCGGATCTCGTCCGAGACGAACGTCTCCTTCGTGAGGACGAGCGAGTCGCCGGTATGGCGGAGACGCTGCATGGACGGCACACCCGGAGTCGTGCCGTACGTCACCTCGGGGACAAAACTCAGGTCTGACCGCGACCCGGTAGCGAATACCATGGCTATTCTCCTGTCAGGATGGGTTGGCCGCGTCGGCCTGGTAACGGATGGACACTGGCACCATCAGGTGCGTCGGCTCCTGGAGCGCCGGCCCCACACTCGGGGGACGGATGACGCGGACGGCGATGGACCCGTTGACAAGGACCGTTCCGCGCCTGAAGTGAGCCGCAATGGCGCCGGCTCGCGCCAACGGCGCAGACAGGCCTTGTCCGACGCGCCAAAATACGTCCACCTGGAACGTTCCAACGTGTCGGTTCTGGCCGTCGTCGCCGAGTGTGATTTGACTCGTTGGGCTTGGGATGTGGGTGGGCCTGAGATAGTCTCCCGGGATCCCGCTCTCGTCGATGTTCGGCCATGCGATGGGTACGGCCGGGGATAGAGTGAGCGCGGCGAGCTTTATCGCCAGGGCTTCGAAGATGATCCCTTCGACGTATGTAGCCATAGCTAGCGGGGCGCCTCCATGGCCGATTCCGGATCGTATGACGATGACGAGGTGCATCGCCGCATGGCGACCGCACTCGATGCGCTAGGCACAGCGCCCGGGCAGACGGTTCATGGGAACCAGAACCTTCAGTCTGTGCGCATCCAACTGACCATGCACATGGCCAACCAGACCATGATGATGAAACAGGCGCCGGACGATGAGCCTACGCCGATCTGGCGCGGACCTCCGCAACGCACTCATTGACCACCTGCGGCCACTGCGCGATGGCCCACCGCACGTAGCTGCGTGGCGGGACGCCACGTGCGCCGAATTCGACGTGCGCCGCGTACGCCGCGATAAAACCGAAGTGGATCGTGTCACCCATCTCTGACGCGACGATCACCGCATCGGTCTGCGCCGGACTGTGTGTGTAGCTCTGCCCATCGACCGGATGAGACGCCCGATCAATGAGTGGCATTGATGCTGTCGACGCCATCAGGCTCGCACGGAGAAAGCCCGTGCGCTTGTACCCGCTCGCAGCCGGCGGCTGCGCATAAACGACCTGCTCCAGCCGGTCGATGCAGCGATCCCGCATCTTCTGGGCCGCGAGTTTGAACAGCGCCTCCATGAGGGCGACGTTCTTGCGGTTCCACGCCTCAATCGCCTCGCTGAATGAGAGCGTGGCCATCAGGCCGGCTCAACCTCTTCGGCGCGCGGCGACAACCCTGCCATCGCTAGATAGTCGATCTCGTGAGTCACCAGACAGCGACAACCTATGCGCTCTGATCGTGGTCCTTCCGGATCGTGAGGGAACCGACAACCATTCTCGTAGGTCTCGTCGAGGCCAATAACCTTTCCGTGCAGCTTTCGATGCGATGACCTGACGCGCTCGTCACGAGCGGTGCGCCACTTCTTCCTGATGAACTGGCGGGGCACGTTGCCTGTGTCGACCGCCTGTTCCATCGCTTCGCTGCCCGACACGTTAATGCCGGACAGAATCTCATTGCGGGCCACAGTCTCGCCCCTCAACGCCAAGAGGCGGTCGGCGTACCGCTTAGTCAGTCGGTCGGCCTCAGCCACCGTCAGCGCCCGTCCTTCGCGGATGGCTCTGGTCACCGTCCGATCATGCGTCCGGTCTCTCCGTTTCCGCTGGAGGTACTGTCTCATCATCTGGACATCTCCAGACAGCAACTCGGCACGAGCGCTGCGGACGTACCGCGCCTGCTCCGCCGTAATCCCGATGATGCCACCCTCTCTCCGGCGGCGCTGGCGATTGTACGAGCCCACGATGGAGCTGGCGACGGCGTAGGGATTGCGCCCCTCGGCCAGACCCGCGCTCAAGGCCTCACGGATCATTTCGCGCTGGTCTGACTCAATGCGCGTCACCAACAGCGACGACGCACTTCGCAACCACTCTTCGATTCTGGGCGCGCGAATGTCGAACCTGAACGTCACCCGCGCGCCCCGATCGTCAATCAACGGCGAGGCCCCCGCAGCAGACGCGGCCCCGCCCAGCAACACGGCCTGGCGCACAACCTCCGAAAATGGCTGGAACAGCACGGGGTCGGGGCTCAGAAGCCGCATTGCCCCCTCGAAGTCGCCTGCCTCGATTCGCGCAGCAAGATCTGCGAGAACAACGTCCGCACGGATACCGTAGACAGCCGAGAGGAACGCTTCTCTTGCCTTTGGCTCCAGGTTATCCGCGATGTCTTCCAATCGCCGCAGAAGAGACGGGCGGGCCATCCTTACCGACGCCTACACCTAAGTCGGGCGACTGTCGCCTTTCCTCCATCGATATACACCGTGCACACAATCAGCAGCCCGAACAACCGAAGGAATACGTTCGCAACTTTCACGGCAACAACTGTCACATACAACATCACCGATCTATCCCCCTCCGATGATGTCGATGTCGTATAGGAGCGCCACGCCCGCAGGCTTCAATTCGCGGACCTCGTCGATTGCGATCCAGGCCGAGGATTCATCCGCCTCATCGGCCGTGATGCCCAACGCAATACTGTCCGACTTCGACGGCACCACCCCTGCCGTCGCGTTGACTGTGATGGTGGTGACCGTCTGACCGATCAGCGTGCCTGCGGCGTCGGTCCGGGCGCACGTATCCACGAGACCGGTCAGCGTCGTGTAAGTCGGCGTGCCGCCCGGAGGGTCCCAAGGATTCGCCGGCGCGTCCGACCCCGCCCGCCGCAGCGTCACCGGGTAGCCCTCCGGCTGCGTGACGTCGCCTACCTCAGCGAGCGCGCCGGCAACCTCTGCGGCGACCTTCGACCAGTCCTCCGCCACGTCAGAGCACTTTGACGACCGGCAAGTCGCCGCGGATCAACAGAGGACCGAGAAGACCCTCCACGTCGCTGGAGACAAGCACCATGCGAGTGTCGTCACCCTTGCCGCCGACCACCGTCCACTTGATGTTCTTCACCTCACTTAGGATCTTCTGCGCGCCTGGCGTGTAGGTCGAGGACAGCGACCCAGCGTTGGTGCCCTCAATCCATGCAGCTTCGTAACTGGCCTCGATCACGCGCTGCGGAACGGTGTCCGACGCGAGAGCTTCGCCCCACCGATCGACAGCGTCGGTGCGAGGCCACTGCCGTTCCTGCTCCGCGCCACCAGTCGGGACGCCCGGGAAACGATCATAATAGAGCGCGTCAACATAGGAACTGCCACGCTCACGCAGGACAGCGGGCGCAGGCGCTGAACCGGGAAGGGTGCGCCCCTTCATCGTCAGCCATGCCGCAAAGCCAGGGTCATCACCGTAACCCGCCATGGTCAGTCCTCGGCCTTCACCAGCATGTCGGCCCAGATGGCATCACGCTCTCCAGCGGTCACCGGCTCGCCATCGTCCATGAGGTCGTTGATCGCACTCACCTTCGGCTTTCCGCCACCGGTGAAGTCCTCACCGGTAAGTGACCCGATAATCTCCCGGATCCGGCCGACGCGACCAAACGTGTCGCCGCCGATCACGGCGAAGTAGGGAGCGAGATTATCCCGCTCCCCGTCAGACAACTCCACCTCTCGCTCCTCCCCAGGACCAAGCGTGACCATACCCGTACAGGTGTACACCCCACGTGGCCCGGCGGCGATGTTCCGGAGCTTCACATCAGTATCCCTAGAAGCTGTCTCGGTAGACGACCGCCTTCGGGAGGCGAATGTCCAGGCCGCCGAGGCGGAAGACGCCGGGGACGGTGTACTGGAGGCCGTCGATCTGCACCGGGAGGAAGCGATGAACCATGGGCACATGGAGTTTCAGCACCTCAGGCGAGCGGCGGTAGGCAACCATGCGAGCGGTGCCTCCCGTGCCCGCGGTGAGAAGACCACGCTTGCCCCGGATGGTCAGCGGTTGCCCCGTCGTCGCTGTGTAGACGTTCGCCCGCTGGACAAAGTCCAGCACGGTCGCGTCAGACGCCGACGAGAACTGCGTAGTGGCGATGTACTCAAGACGCTCCCACGGCAACACGAGAGTATCCGCCATCTCCGTCCGCTCCGTCCCGGCGTTGAGGGCCATCAGAGCTTCGTTGATGTCGCGAGCGATCAGCGCGCCAGTCTTAGCCGTCCAGAGACGCGAGGACGACGTGCCGTCTGCCGCGACCTGCGCAGAGCCAACGGCGCTGTTGTTGAACAGACCCTCGAAGCCCTTGGTCGCGTCGCCGGAGAAGGCGACGCGATACACCATCTCCTCATAGGCGCGGCGGGCATAGAATGCCTTCTCGCTCTCGAGACCGATGCCGAGCATCGCGGCGCGGCCGACCTCTTCCCAGCCGTAGCTGTAGCCGATGCCGGCGGTGTACACCGACGTCTCGTGCTGCTGCATCTGGGCGTTGGCGACCGGAATGTCCTTCGCGTTGCCGTTGATCCAATCGGCACGCCCGGCGCCGTCCATCGAGTAATAGGTAACCGTCGCGGCGAACGGATGCGCCGACGTGTCCACTGGCACAAGATCCGCGTAATCGAGATCGGGATACTTGAACCGGTAGACGCCAGCCTCGATGTGCGACGTCTGCTTCACGACGAAGGCAAGGTTAGCCTGCATCGCATCGCTGAAGTTAACAGGTGCGTTCATTGCGGCCTCCTCAGCCCAGACGGATCTTGACGAGATCGTTCGCCCCTCCGGAGCTGTCGAAGATCGCTCCGGGGATGGGAAGATTGTCGGTTGAAGTGTCGGTGAACTTGCCAGAGCCGCCGACCACTCGCATGTAGACCGCAGCGCCGGCGACGACCGTGTCAAAGGCCGTCACCCAGATGACGCCCTTTGTCATGACGAGGGCGGACGATCCAACCGGGAACGAATCCGCCGTGCCGTGCGCGGACTGATCGCGCACGGTGATGCCGCGGAACACGTCGGCAGCAGCGCTCGCCGCGATAACCTGGCCATCGCCGGTGCCCTGCTTGACGGCCTTGCCGAAACCGATTGCCGCCGATTCGACGGTGCGCGAGATCAAAACATTCGGCTCGGTGTTGGCGATCATGCCCTCGATGGCCGCCGCCTGCTCAGTGAGGTACGTCGTCTGAACGGCCATCACACGGCCTCCTTACGGTTTGCCGCGCCCTTCCAGGCCTCGGACAGGTTGGAAACCATCTCGCCATAGGCGGTGTCGGCGTCGTTGGCGGAAACACGCAGGGCGCCCGCCACCTTGCGGACCGGGTCCCGGGCAGCGTCCTCGACAAGGATGTCAAATCTGGCGTCGATGTAGGCGTCGGACTTGCCTGCGATAGCACCGTCACCGAGCTCGGCCGCGACAACGGCCTTGCGGATTTCGGCGTCGCTTTTGCCGGCCGCATCCAGCGTCGGGACGATTGCCTTGGCGTCGGCGATGAGCTTGGCGCGCTCCTGGACGCGGGCATCGAGGGCGGCATCATCCAGCACCCTTGCAAGAGCCGCGTCACGTTCGGCTTCGGCCTTCGCGATCGCCGCGTCCTTCGTGGCGACGACACTCTCATGCTCGGCGACCGCATCGGCGAGCTTC
>OBIC01000224.1_pt1 | contig 20763 bp, 14 predicted proteins | sample 1519831 | NCBI WGS metagenome assembly OBIC01 (sample SAMN03019805, study PRJEB22545) | beach sand metagenome | biome: beach; feature: sea beach; material: beach sand | place: USA: Municipal Pensacola Beach, FL | collected 2010-10-20 | depth 40-45 cm m
GCTGGTCGCAAGCGCTGCCCGGAGGCAGCGCTTGCGACCAGCCTGGCCGCTGAGATTTACGGGCTCGATGTGTTGCGCGCGGATGTCGAGGATGCCGGCCATAACACGACCCGTTTCGTCATCATGTCGCCGACCCCGCAGGATGCTGAACCAGGACCCGCGCCTGTGATGACAAGTTTCGTATTCCAGGTGCGCAATGTGCCGGCCGCACTTTACAAGGCGTTGGGCGGGTTTGCCACAAATGGCATCAATATGACCAAGCTTGAAAGCTATCAGCTCGATGGCTCGTTCAATGCCACGCAGTTTTATGCGGATGTTGAAGGGCACCCGTCCGAGCGGCTCGTCCGGCTGGCGCTGGAGGAGCTTGAATTCTTCTCCGCGCATCTCAAGATCCTCGGGGTTTATCCGGCGCATCCCTATCGCCTTCTGCAGAGCCGTAACCAGACCACCAAATGATACTGCCGCTATTTGATTGTGCGTTGCACAATTATGTGCGTCATGGCATTCATGCGGGCCGTTATTATGTGGAAGAGGCTGGTTTTTGCCGATGACAATGAAATTTGACGATGTGCGCGACGAGCTGCATATCGAACAGCTTGATGCGAATTTGTTCCGCGGCTGGAGCCCGCCACGGCGGCGGGCGATTTTTGGTGGTCTGGTGCTTGGGCAATCCTTGCGCGCGGCGGTCAGGACGGTCGATCCGGGGCTGACGACGCATTCGCTGCATTGTTATTTCCTGCGCCCGGGCAATGCCGAAATTCCGACCATCTATGAGGTTGACCGGATTCGCGACGGGCGCAGCTTCACGACCCGCAGGGTGGTGGCAATCCAGGACGGCAAGGCGATCTTTTCCATGTCCGCCTCCTTTCAGAAATCGGAAAAAGGGTTCGAACATCAGGCGCCGATGCCCGATGTTCCGGGGCCTGAGGAACTGGCAAGTGAGGAGGAACGCCGTCGGGAGGTCGCCGATCACCTGCCGGAAGAATTTCGCGAGTGGTTCCTGCAGGAGCAGCCGATCGATCTGCGCCCCATCGATCCGCCGAATTTCGTGCAAGGCCAGAAACATGAACCGCTGCAGCGCGCCTGGATCCGGTCGCGCGTGCAATTGCCTGCCGACGATATTCATCTGCACCAATGCGTGCTGGCCTATGCGTCGGATCTGACATTGCTCGGCACCAGTTCCCGCCCGCATGGGGTGAGCTGGCTGATGGAAAACTTCCAAAGCGCAAGTCTTGACCATGCCATGTGGTTTCATCGTCCCTTCCGCGCCGATGAATGGCTGCTTTATGTGATGGACAGCCCCAGCGCCTCAAATGCGCGCGGTTTCAACCGGGGCAGCATTTACACGCGCGATGGTGTGCTGGTTGCCTCCGTCGTGCAGGAGGGGCTGATCCGCTATCACGAATCCTGAGCCGGAATTCCAGGATAGCGGTAAGCGGGTCAGCTTTTCTCCTGACCCGAAGACTTGGATTGGGTGGTCGCAAGCGGCGGGTCAGGCAGGGCAGGTTGCTGGATACCGACATATTGTTCGTCGCGGATCCTGTCGATCAGCGTATTGACCGCCTCCATCGGCGTGCCAAGTCCGTGCAGCACCTGACCGGCCAGCGCGAGGCTTGATTCGAGCGTTTCAGGCACGATGCCGGTGGCGCCAAGCTCTTCCAGCTCGCCCGAATGGCTGTTATCGCGGGCCCGTACATAGATCAGGATATCGGGCCAGCGTTCGCGAATGGCGCTGACCGCATGTTTGGTCATCTGCGGATTGTCCAGGGTCAGCACGATCGCCGCCGCATGATCCATCCCGAGCCGTTCCAGCACATCCGGGCGGCTCGCATCGCCGAAATAGACCGGCAGGCCGGCGCGCCGGCGGCGATAGGTTGCCGCGGCATCCAGATCAAGCGCGACATAGGGCACCTTCTGGTCCGTCAGCAATTGCGCGACGGTTTGCCCGACCCGGCCAAACCCGGCAATCACCACATGTGCGGTCATGTCATTTTGCTTGGGGGCCAGCGCATCGGGCGCGCGGGCACCGGTGCTGCGCCGCTGCACCCATTTTGCGCAGGCCTGACCAAGCGGCATCATGAAGGGGGTGGTTGCCATGGACAGTGCCGCGACAATCATCATGAATTGACCGACATCGGGCGACAGCACACCGCCGGTCATGGCCGCGCCAACAACGACCAGGGCGAATTCTCCCGCCGTGCCCAGCAGCAAGGCTGAACGGATTGCGGTCGGCCAGGGAACCCCAAACAGCCGGGCAACCGGCACGAACAGCACAGCCTTGATCGCGATCAGCCCGAGCACCGATGCCGCAATCCAGAAAATCCTGTCGATGACCAGCAATGCGTCGATCCCCATGCCGACACTGATGAAGAACAAGCCGAGCAATAGTCCCTTGAAGGGCTGAATATCGATCTCAACCTGATGACGGAATTCGGTTTCCGCCAGCAAGAGCCCTGCGAGGAAGGCCCCCAATGCCATGGATAGCCCGGCCATCTCCGTGCCGATGGCGGTGGCCAGGATCGCCAGTAAGGTCAGCGCCATCAGCATTTCGGGGCTGCGCCCGCGCGCGACCAGGCGGAATATCGGCCGCAGGGTCAGCCGCCCGAGCCCCAGGATCAGCGCAAATGCGACCGCCGCTTTGACAAGCGACAGGCCAAGCGCGGCAAGGACCGATCCGCCATCGCCGGCAAAGCTGTTCACCAGCACCAGCAGCGGGACGACCGCCAGATCCTGAAACAGCAGAACGGCGAATGCGGTGCGCCCGGTGCGCGATGAAAATTCACCTTTTTCCACCAATAGCTGTGTGACAATCGCGGTGGATGACAGCGCAAGGCACATGCCCAGAATGATTGCCGCCTCCGGACTATTGCCCCAACCCCAGGCGATGAAGCCGATGACAATGGCCGACAGGCCGACCTGCGCGCCGCCCAGCCCGAAAATCAGCCGGCCCATGGCGCGTAATCTCTCCAGGGAGAGTTCAAGCCCGATAATGAACAGCAGAAAGACGACACCGAGCTGGGCGAGTGCCGCCACACCATCCACATCGGAAATGATTCGCAGGCCGAACGGTCCGATCAACGCCCCGACAAACAGATAGCCAAGCACGGGGCTTGCGCGCAGCCGTTGCAGCAGCGGCACGACAAGTACGGTGGCCAGCAGAAAGACCAGTACTTCCCGTAAATAGGGAACGGATGGGCCATGGCCGATTTGGGCATCGATAACTTCCATGGCTATTTACATACCTTATCGGGCCGGGCCGGGGCGAGCGGCTTATTCCGCCGGCGTGCGCTGTGTGCCGCGTTTCAGCAACGCACCCGCGCGGCGGGCAATCCGCCCCTCGCTCAGCCGTTGCGGCAGCGCCAGCGCGCAAGGTGTGACAATCAGTGTCAGCAGCGTGGCAAAGCCCAGTCCGAAGACAACGGCGGTGGCAAGCTGCGTCCACCACAGCGAGACAGGCGCGCGATAGGTAATGGCGCGATCAAAGAAATCGATATTCAGCATCAGGACCATCGGCATCAGCCCCGCAACCGTCGTTGCCGTGGTCAGCAGTACCGGCCGCAAGCGCTGCGCGCCGGTTCGCACGATTGCCTCATAGCGGCTGAACCCCTCACGCAGCAGATGCTGATAGGTGTCGATCAGCACGATATTATTGTTCACGACGATGCCGGCGAGCGCCACGATCCCGGTACCGGTGAAAATCACGCTGAAGGTCTGGTTCATGACCAGCATGCCCAGCAAGACCCCGACGGTGGACAGGATCACCGACGACAGGATCAGCACCGACTGGTAGAAACTGTCAAACTGGGTGATCAGGATAATCGCCATCAGGAACAATGCCGCACCGAATGCGACGAGCAGGAAGCCACCTGCTTCTTCTGCTTCTTCGTTGGCACCACGGAAACGGATTTTGACACGCGGATCGATATCGGCGGTTTTCATCCACTCGGTGATCTCGGCGACTTTTTCGCTCGGCAGATAGGCGGCTGTTGTATTCGCGCGGATCGTCATGATCGGCGTGCCATCGACCCGCTCGATGCTGTCGGTTGCCGGTTGTGGTGTTCGCGTGACGAAATTGGTGATCGGTACAAGTCCGTCGCGGGTCTGCACCCGCAGCAGATCAAGCTGCGACAGCCCGCGCTGGTCACGCGGGTAGCGGACACGGATCTCGACCTCCTCCTCCGCATCGTCAGGCCGGTATTCACCGATCTTGATACCGTTTGTGACAAGCTGCACAAGCGCGCCAACGGCGCTGACATTGGCGCCGAACCGACCGGCCTGTTCCCGGTCGACCTTTATCTCCCATTCAATGCCGGGCAGCGGGCGGGTATCGTCGATTTCAATCAGCCCGTCGGTCTGGTTGATCATATAGTCGGAAAATTTCGCGATTGTCGGTGCCAGCAGTTCGGCATGCCGCGAGCCCAGCTCGATCTGGATGTCCTTGCCTGTCGGGGGGCCGTCCTGGCGTTTGATCACCTGCGTCTTGATTCCGGGGATGACGCTTGTGCGCGCGCGGATATCGTCCAGCACCTCTTTCATCGGGCGGTCGCGGGTGCGCCAGTCTTCAAGTTCGACACGCAGGATACCGATGCTGTCCTTGGGCGCGCCTTCGCGGTCGCCGCCGGTCGACCGGCCCGATTGCGCGAACACCAGACGCACGCCGTCCACCGACCGGGTGGCGCGGTCCACTTCGAATACCAGCGCGCGCATTTCCTCAGCCGACAAATTGCCGCGCGCGGAGATATGCACAACCGCATTGTCGGTTTCTGTATCAGTGAAGAATTCCACGCCGTTTCCGAACCTGCCATATAATATGACGACAAGGACCAAAGCGGCGATTGCGGCAAGAATGACAGTGCCCGGAATAGCGATCAGCCGTTGCAGCAGTCTTGCGTAAAAACCGGTGAAGCCGCGCAGTTCCGCGATATTGCCTTTTTCGGATGCGGCAAGCGCTTTCAGGGTTTCCGTATCCGCTTGCGCCACGCCACCGAACCGCGACCCCAGAACAGGCAGGAAGATCAGCGCCATCAGCAGCGAACCGACCAGCACAAAAATCAGTGTGATCGGCAGGTAGCTCATGAATTTTCCCGATACGCCGGGCCAGAACAGCATTGGCACAAAGGCCGCAAGCGTCGTCGCCGTCGATGAGACAATCGGCCAGAACATGCGTTTTGCCGCCAACCTGTAGGCCTGATCGCGCGGCGCGCCTTCGGCCATTTTGCGGTCGGCGAATTCAACCACCACGATGGCGCCATCCACCAGGATGCCAACGGCCAAAATCATCCCGAACATCACCATCATGTTGACGGTAACGCCGGTTACCCCAAGCAGGGTGAAGCCGATCAAAAAAGAGGTCGGAATAGAAATGCCGACCAGCATGGCGGAGCGTAGCCCCAAGGCGGCAAGCACGACGATCATAACCAGTGCGATCGCTGTAATTACCGCAGATTCAAGGCTCGACAGCATGCCAAGCACCCATTTCGAGGCATCCGCGCCATAATCGATTTTCATACTGGGCGGCAGGTCGGTCCGGTAATTGTCGACGGTCTGGCGGACCTGATCGGCGGTGGTCAGGATATTGTGGCCGATACGCTTGGTGACCGCGATTGCGATGGAAGCTTCGCCGTCAAGCTGCGCATAGGCATCGGCATCCTTGAAAGTCCGGCGTATTTCAGTGATATCGCTCAATGTCACAACGCTTTCGCCATCGGTTTTGACGGGCAATTGCATGACATCCGCGGCGGTTTCGAACAGCCCGGGAACCTTGACTGAGAAACGTCCCGCACCGGTATCGAGCGCGCCTGCGGCAACCAGCCGATTATTCAGCGTGACCGCGTTGATCAGTTCGGTTTGCGAAATATTGTAGGATTCGAGCTTGGCCGGATCGACGATGACCTCCAGCAACTCTTCGCGCTGACCGACCAGCCTCGCACCAAGCACCGAGGGGATCGCTTCCAGTTCATCCTGCAATAATTGCGCATGTCGCAGCAGATAGCGTTCGGGGGCGCTGCCCGACAATACCACGATCATGATCGGGAAGATGCTGGTGTTGAATTCCATCACCGTCGGTTCTTCGCTGTCATCGGGCAGATCGGGTTTGGCCAGATCGACCTGTTCGCGCACATCGCTCAGCGCGGTTTCGGGATCGAAACTGACATCGAATTCGAGGATGATGCCGACATGGCCTTCACTCGCGACAGAACGGATTTCCTCCAGCCCTTCGATGGAGCGCAGCTTCGCTTCCATCGGCTTGACGATCAGCCGGTCGGCATCTTCGGGGGAAATCCCCGGATGCGGCACCTGCACATAGACAAAGGGAATGGGAATATCGGGATCCGCTTCCTTGGGGATCGTCAGATAGGCGGATATGCCGAACAGAATAATCGCAAAAAGCGTCGTCAGGACGGTACGCTGCCGCGCGAAGGCCGCATCGATTAGCGCGTTCATGACGCGTTTCCGATTGTCAGCGGCTCCGTTGAAATCTCGACCGGCAAACCGTCAATAACATATTCATGGCCGACCGTGATGATCCGCGCTTTCTCGGGCGGGCCGGTGATCCAGACGCCGTCCTGGGTATCGGCAATGATCTTGACAGGGATGAACCGGACGGTCCGGTCCGCGTCGACCACTCTAATGCCGATTTCACCGGCATCATTCAGCGTGAGCAAAGCGGGGGAGATGAAATGCGCCATGACCGGATCCGCATGCACGGCGATTTCGGCGGTGATGCCGTCACGCAGGCGGTAGTCGCTATTGGGTATTTCAAGTTCCAGCCGGAATGTCCGGGTTTCCTGGCTTGCCGATTTTGCGACAAAGCGGATTGTGCCTTCCACCGTTTCGCCGGTGATCAGCCGCGCCGTGCCGCGATCGCCGACCGCAAACTTGCCAACCTCGCGTTCCGATACATGACCCACGACAAGCATGGGGTCGTCATCCACCAGATGCGCGCAGACCGTGCCTTTGCCGATATAGTCGCCGATTTCGACAGGCAGTTCCTCAATGACGCCTTCAAAGGGTGCGGTGATTTTTGTGTAGGAAATTTCGTTTTCCGCCCGCTTCACCATGGCGCGCGCCGCATCGAGATTGGCGCGCGCTGCCGCTGTCTGGGTTTCCGAGCGGTGACCTTTCTCCGCAAGCTCCATCGCCGCATCATATTCGAGTTGACGGCTGCGCAGTAACGCCCGCGCTTCGTTCAGGGATGCGGCGCGGGCATCGATATCAAGCTCGCACACCGTTTCGCCGCCGCTCACCCTGCTGCCTTTGGAGTAAGGCAGCTTTTCGACATAGCCGCTGGTTTGCGAGCGCAGGGCAACGGTACGATATGCCTGCGTCCGGCCCCGCACGATCGAAACCGTGGCATGCGCACGCGCCGTGAAATCCCGCACCCGCACCGGCACCCGGTTTGACGGGCCTGTATTTTCCCGCGCCGAAGGAATAGCGATGGTGGTCGTAGCGGGCGATCCGCCTTGTGCCGGCGCGTCGTCGCCAAATTGACCGGACAGGAGCCACAATCCGATCAGGCCCGCCACCGCCAGCGCGGAGAGATAAGTACGCTTCATTAAAAAATCCTCGCGGCGCCTGTGGCACGGGCAGGCGGCATACCGATCAATTGCATTGGCAACTTTAATTTTCCGCGCTGACCATGCTCCGGCACTGTTACCTGTTTCCAGATAACCCGGATCGTGGCCGCGTCAATATTGCGTGCGTGAAGAAGTCGCCTGTTTTCATGTGAACTGCTTTTTAGCACTGACTTTCTTTTGATACTATGGGTAAGAGATTAAGCAGCTCTTGCTGTTATCACGTCAGCGTGATCCGACTTTTTTCTGCCGCGCGCCTTTCTTTTTCGCGCTGGCTTTGGCTTTTGGCCCGGCTCTTGATTTCAGCGGCTGTTTTTGCGTGGCGGACAGGATCGGGGCAAGGAACCGGCCTGTATAGCTGTCGGCATTCGCAGCCACATCTTCCGGTGTGCCGGCCGCAACAATCAGCCCGCCGCCATCGCCCCCTTCAGGGCCCAGATCGATCAGCCAGTCGGCGGTCTTGATCACTTCGAGATTATGCTCGATCACCACCACCGTATTGCCGGTATCGACAAGTTCCTGCAACACTTCAAGCAGTTTGCGCACATCCTCGAAATGCAGCCCCGTGGTCGGTTCGTCGAGGATGTAAAGGGTGCGTCCGGTGGCGCGTTTGGACAGCTCCTTGGCAAGTTTCACCCGCTGCGCCTCGCCACCCGACAGGGTGGTCGCCTGTTGCCCGACCTTGATATAGCCAAGCCCCACCCGCTTCAGCGTAACGAGCTTGTCACGTACCGCAGGCACCGCCTTGAAGAACTCGGCCGCGTCCTCGACGGTCATGTCGAGAATGTCGGCGATGGATTTGTCGCGGAATGTGACCTCGAGTGTTTCGCGATTGTAGCGTTTGCCCTTGCAGATGTCGCATTGCACATAGACGTCGGGCAAAAAATGCATCTCGATCTTGATGACCCCGTCGCCCTGGCAGGCTTCGCAACGTCCGCCTTTCACATTGAAGGAAAAACGGCCCGGTTTGTAGCCGCGCGCCTGCGCTTCGGGCAGCCCCGCGAACCAGTCGCGGATCGGGGTGAAGGCGCCGGTATAGGTCGCCGGGTTCGAGCGTGGCGTGCGCCCGATCGGCGACTGGTCGATATCGATCACCTTGTCGAGAAATTCGAGCCCCTCGATCCGCTGATGGGCGCCGGGCAGATCGCGCGCGCCGTTAAGCCGCCGCGCCGCGGCCTTGTAAAGGGTTTCGATCACAAGTGTCGATTTGCCGCCGCCCGATACGCCTGTGACGCAGGTGAAGGTGCCAAGCGGGATATGCGCATCGACGTTGCGCAGATTATTGGCGCTCGCACCGATCACGCTGAGATGCTGATCCTGTCTTGCGCCGCGCCGTTCGGCCGGGATCGGGACCGATCGCGCGCCGGTCAGATATTGTCCCGTCAGGCTGTCGGGATTGGCCATCACCGCGTCGGGCGCGCCTTCGGCGACGATCCGGCCGCCATGCACCCCCGCACCCGGGCCCATATCAACCACATGATCGGCGGTGCGGATTGCATCCTCATCATGTTCGACGACGATGACCGTATTGCCCAGATCACGCAGATTGCGCAACGTCTCTAGCAGCCGCGCATTGTCGCGCTGATGCAGGCCGATGGACGGTTCGTCAAGCACATAAAGTACCCCCGTCAATCCCGAACCGATCTGCGAGGCGAGCCGGATCCGCTGCGACTCGCCGCCTGACAGGGTGCCGGAATTGCGCGACAGGGTCAGATAATCAAGCCCCACATTGTTGAGAAAGCCAAGCCGGTCGCGAATTTCCTTCAGGATGCGGACGGCAATTTCATTCTGCTGCGCGCTCAACGTGTCGGGCAGGACATCGAACCATTGCTTGGCCGCCCGGATCGACAGATCGGCAACCTCGCTGATATGCAGTCCGGCAAGCTTGACGGCCAGCGCCTCGGGCTTCAGCCGGTGCCCCGCGCAAACATCGCAGGCGGTGATGCGCTGGAACTTCTCAACTTCCTCGCGGGTCCAGTTGCTGTCGGTTTCACGATAGCGGCGCGCAAGGTTGGGGATGACACCTTCAAAGGTCTTTTTCGTTTCGTAACGGCGCAGCCCGTCATCATAGACCATGCGCACGATGTCCTTGCCCGAGCCGTAAAGCACCGCCTGTCGCACCGCATCGGGCAGATCGCGCCACGGCGTCGCGGTGGACACATTGTAATGCCGCGCCAGACTGTCGAGCGTCTGTGCATAATAGGCCGAAGTCGAGCGCGACCAGGGCGCGACCGCCCCCTGCCGCAGGCTCAGCGTGTCATCGGGAATGACGAGACCGGGATCGATCACCATTTCGGTGCCAAGCCCGCCGCAAGCCGGACATGCGCCGAACGGATTATTGAAGGAAAACAGCCGCGGCTCGATCTCCTCGATCGTGAAGCCCGAAACCGGGCAGGCGAATTTTGCCGAAAAGACTAGCCGCTCCGGGTTTTCCGCATCGGCACCCGGGTCCGCCATCTCGGCCACCGCGATCCCGTCGGCAAGCGCGAGCGCGGTTTCAAAGCTGTCGGCGATGCGGCTTTCCATATCGGGCCGGATGACCAGCCGGTCGACCACCACATCGATATCATGCTTGAGTTTCTTGTTGAGCGCCGGCACCTCGTCGATTTCGTAAAAGCTGCCATCGACCTTCACCCGCTGGAAGCCACGCTTCATCAACTCGGCGAATTCCTTGCGATACTCGCCCTTGCGGCCGCGGATGAGTGGGGCAAGCAGGTAAAGCCGGGTATTCTCGGGCAATGCGGTCAGCCGATCGACCATCTGGCTGACTGTCTGACTTTCGATGGGCAGGCCGGTGGCCGGGGAATAGGGGATGCCGACCCGCGCAAAAAGCAGCCGCATATAGTCGTAAATCTCGGTCACGGTGCCGACCGTGGAGCGCGGATTGCGCGATGTCGTCTTCTGCTCGATGGAGATTGCCGGGCTCAGCCCCTCGATATGATCGACATCGGGCTTTTGCATCATTTCAAGGAACTGCCGCGCATAGGCGGACAGGCTTTCCACATAGCGCCGCTGCCCTTCCGCATAGATCGTATCGAATGCAAGCGAGGACTTGCCCGACCCCGACAGGCCGGTAAAGACAATCAGCCGGTCGCGTGGCAAATCGACATCGATATTGGCAAGGTTATGTTCCCGCGCGCCGCGGATGGAAAGCTGATGCTGCATGAAATGCGCTTTACTGATATGGCCTGACTGTCATGGCGTGGGTGGGGCAAAAGACGCACCGTCGATATTTGAACAAACTATGAACAAAATCGGTCGGGCGCAAGGGGGCACGCGGCCGACTTACCCGTAGCCCGGTGGCGGGCGATAGCCTTCGATAATCGCTTCCCTGCACAGAAGTTCGGCGAAATCGATGGTGCGCAGATCACCGCAAAACGGGCCGACGATCTGCATCCCGAAGGGCAGGCCTTCTGCGGTGCGGCCAAGCGGGACGACGGTTGACGGCAGATAGGCCATACCGACAAGCCCGGCCCAGAATGTCTGCTGCATATAGGGAAGTTTGTCGCCATTGACGGTGATGTCGCGTTCCCCGACCGGCCGGTGATCATGGGGGATCGCCGCTGTCGGGGTGACCGGGCATAGCAGCAGGTCGTAATCGCTGAAGAAGGCAGCCCATTTGGCGCGCAGCTTTTGCCGCCGCTCATTGGCGGATAACCATTGGCGGTGCGATTGCACAGCGCCGATCGCCGAACGGGTGGTGAAGCTGAAATCGTCGGTCGCGGCACGGGCCGCGACCTCCCGAAAGGCCGCAAGGATCGTTTCAGGAAAGCCCGTCGCGATCACCCCCATCAGAAGCTGTGCATAGAGGCCGAATGCCTCGGCGGTGTCGATATCAGGCCGCGCCGCATCATTGACCCGGGCGCCGGCACGGGCAAGCCGGTCGGCAACCGCACTGATTGCGTCGCTGATCTCGCGCGCGACCGGGCAGTTCTGATCATCGGCCCAGACAGCGATCCGGAAATCTGCGGGCTTTTTCTTGTGTGAGTCGAGCAATGCCGGTCGGCGTACCGGGCCAAGCACAGGGTCGCTGCCCATTGTCAGTTCCAGCGCCAGCCGCAGATCTTGCGGGTGCCGCGCCAGTGGTCCCACGACATTGATGTCCGATACGCCGACGGTGCCTGGGGGCCCGGGTATGTGCCCGCGCGTCGGCACGATATCCCAGCTGGGCTTATGTCCGAAGACGCCGCAGAAATGCGCGGGGGTCCGGATCGAACCGCCAATGTCGCTGCCATATTCAAATGCGGTCAGCCCGGCGGCAACCGCCGCGGCCGCCCCGCCTGACGAGCCGCCCGGTGTATGGGCGAGGTTCCAGGGATTGTTGGTCGTGCCATATATCTCGTTATAGCTTTGCAGATCGCCGCAATAGAGCGGCACATTGGTCTTGCCGAAGATGATTGCGCCTGCCTCCGCCAGCCGTGCGACCGCGACGGCGGGTTCCTTCGGGCGATAGTCGGCAAATTCCGGCGCGCCGCTTGTGCAGGGCATCCCCGGCACGGCCAGCGCATCCTTGATGGTGATGGGCAGCCCGTGAAGCGGCCCCAGAAAATTACCATTGGCGCGTGCTTCATCCGCTGCGTCAGCATTTGCCATGGCGCGGTCAAAATCGGTTGCAATCACCGCATTGAGGGCCGGGTTCAACCGTTCCAGCCGGGCCAGGAAATGTTCAAGCAGTTCGACACAACCGATCTTGCCCGCGCGCAACATGGCGGCCAGCGTGGTGGCGGATTGTTGAGCGATGTCGTCCATATCTGTGCCTGTACAGTCAGCTTTTCGCGCGCGGCCGGCAATTGGCGTCTTTCAGCCGGTGCCTGATGTTATAGTATCCCCCCGATGGGGAATCGCCACAGAAAAACCGGGCCGGAAAGGGGACAGGAAGATGACACAGGTGCTTGAGGGAATAAGGGTGCTGGATTTCGGGCGCTATATTGCGGGGCCGTTTTGTGCGGCGTTGCTCGGTGATCTTGGCGCAGATGTCATCCGCATCGAGCGGGTCGGCGGTGGTGAGGATCGCTATGTTTCGCCGGTGATGGCGGACGGTACGGGCGCGGGTTTCTTCCAGATGAACCGCAACAAACGCTCCCTGACCCTGAACCCGACCCTGCCTGAAGGGCGTGAGATTGTGAAAAAGCTTGTGGCGACCGCCGATGTCGTCGTCGCCAATCTGCCCGCGCCGACCTTGAAGGCGATGGGGCTTGATCTTGACAGTTTGCATGCGATCAATCCGCAAATCGTGCTGGCAACGGCTTCTGCCTTCGGCAGCGAGGGACCCTATAGCGAACGGGTCGGGTTTGACGGTATCGGGCAGGTGATGTCGGGGGGCACCTATCTGACCGGACAGCCTGATATGCCGCAGCGCTGCATTGTGCCCTATGTGGATTTCGCGACCGCGACCAATTGCGCCTTCGGTACGCTGGCCGCCCTGATGGCGCGCGCCAAGACGGGCAAGGGACAGATGGTGGAAGGCTCGCTCCTGCGGTCGGCGCTGACGGTTTCCAACACCTATGTGATCGAGGAGGATATTCTCGCGCTTGACCGGCAGCGGCGTGGCAATCGCGCCTATAATGCGGGACCTTCGGATATCTTCAAGACGAAGGATGGCTGGATCCTTGCGCAGGTGGTGGGCAATAATCTGTTCAAGCGCTGGGCGACGCTTGTGGGCTGCGAGGACTGGCTAACCGATCCGCGCTTCAAGGATGATGATTCGCGCGCCAATAATGGCGAGGTGATCAGCGAAAAGATGAATGAATGGTGCGCCGATTATACTTCTGCCGAGGCGATTGCGATTCTCGCTGAAAACCGCATTCCGGCGGGCGAGGTGCTAAGTCCGCGCGATGTGTTGCAGGACCCGCAAGCCCAAACCATGCTGCTGGCGCAGGACTATCCGGGGCTTGAAAAGCCCGCGCAGGTGGTCGGGCCGCCCGCACAGCTTTCCGACACCCCGGCCGTCTTTCATCGCCGTGCCCCGACCGAAGGGGAACATACAGACGAAGTTCTGGGTGAGATCGGTTTCGGGGCGGCGGAAATTGCCGAACTGCGGTCAAAACAGGTGATCTGACAACGCAATTGGGCTGACCGGTTCGGTTCGTCAAAACCGTTCCGGTAGGCCCGGCTGCATGTTAGGGTTTGCGAAAGTCCCGATTCATCGGATGACGGGGCGGGCGACGCGATTTGGCAGGAGAGACAGAGCATGGCGGGCAGTGTGAACAAGGTGATTCTGGTTGGCAATCTTGGCGCGGATCCCGAGATCCGGCGGACCCAGGATGGTCGCCCCATCGCCAATCTGCGGGTCGCGACATCGGAAAGCTGGCGCGACAAGCAAAGCGGCGAGCGGCGCGAGCGCACCGAATGGCACCGGGTTGTCATTTTCAATGAAGGGCTGTGCCGCATCGCCGAGCAATATTTGCGCAAAGGCTCCAAGGTTTATCTCGAAGGCCAGTTGCAGACCCGCAAATGGCAGGATCAGTCCGGCCAGGATCGTTATTCGACAGAGGTGGTGCTGCAGGGCTTCAACAGTCAGCTCACAATGCTCGACAGCCGTGCCGGCGGCGGCATGCAAGGCGGCGGCGATTTCGGCGGTGGCGGCATGAGTGGCGGCGGTATGGGCGGTGGCCAGTCCGGTGGCGGGTTTGACGATCCGGGATTTGGCGGTGGTGATTTTTCGGATTTCGATGACAAGGTGCCGTTCTGACGGACCTGTTATTCGGCAAGCATGGCAGTGATGATCGCCCGTGCTTGCCTTGTGATCTGATCGTGTTACTTGCGGGTGTCGAGCAGCGAGGCGACGATGATGATGTCGATATCTGTTCCATCGCTGCTTAGCGGCAGAGCGCAGACCTCCGACCCCTGAAAATCCTGGCCGGGTAAAGCGCTGCGGCTGGTTGTCGCGCGGATCGGCGCGCGCATTTCAAGCACTGCCTGAAGCGTCAATTTAATCCGCCGAGCGATCGGTGGATCAATTTCCGACACGAGTTTACCACCGACTTCAAAACCAATTACTTCGGTTAACGCGGTACCGCAAATACGAACGCGAAAGTCGCGTCCGCCATCCAGCACGTCATACATGTTGATCCAGGGCAGCAACTTTGGAAATTCAGCGGGGTTAATTTCGCTGCGGCGTGGAAAATTCCGGTCGGCGCGTTTGTTCAGCCAATACTCCAGAAAGGTATTCAGTTCCGGACGTCTGAAATCTAGCTGTGTAATAATACAGAAATTATCGTCCGGAGGTGTATTACTCATAAGTATTCTTTTTATCTAAACTTGCTTTTACGCCCCCGGCACAACTACGGATTGCACCTTGATCCGAATCAATTGCATCCCTCTGCAATTGTTACACCAATGCCCATTATTTATTCAACAAAAGCTGAATTAAATTAGAGATATCTCTTGCGCGAGAAAGAATAAGTACGTGAAGGAAGAATAGGCGGGATCAATTTGGTCGGAGTGGCAGGATTTGAACCTGCGACCCCCGCCTCCCGAAGACGGTGCTCTACCAGGCTGAGCTACACTCCGAACGGAGCCGGGTTTATAGCTGCTGAATGTTGGGGCTGCAAGCGTGCAGTCAATGCGGGGCCGATTTTTAATGGGCGCGCTGAATGCAGAAGTCGACGATCCCGAGCAGGCAGTCTTTTTCGTGCGAATCCGGGAAGATTGCCAACGCATCGCGCGCGATATCGCCGTAATGGCGGGCGCGTTCGATGGTATCGCTCAATGCGTCATGCCGCGTCATGAGGGCGACAGCTTGTTTCAGGTCATCTTCCGTCTGCTGCTGTTCTTCCATGGTGCGGCACCAGAAGTCGCGTTCCGCGCTATTGCCGCGCCGGAATGACAGGACCACGGGCAGGGTGATCTTGCCTTCCCGGAAATCGTCGCCGATGGTTTTGCCGAACGTCGCCTGCTTGGCGGAATAATCCAGCGCATCATCCACAAGTTGAAAAGCGATGCCGAGGTTGCGCCCGTAAGATTCAAGTGCTTCTTCTTCCGGTGCGGGCCGACCCGCCATCACCGCCGCCGACTGGCAGGCGGCGGCAAACAGGGTTGCCGTTTTCGCGGTAATGATCTTCAGATAGGTATCTTCTGTCGTTGAGGTGTCGCTTGCCCGGTCGAGCTGCAAAACCTCGCCCTCGACAATCGTGCCGGCGGCCGCCGACAGAATATCCAGAATTTTCAGCGAGCCGATTTCCACCATCAGTTGAAAGGCGCGGCTGAGCAGAAAATCGCCGACAAGTACGCTGGCCTGATTTCCCCAGATGATATTGGCAGTCGATTCGCCGCGCCGCATATCGCTTTCATCGACCACATCGTCATGCAGCAGGGTGGCGGTATGCAGGAACTCGACGCTCGCGGCAAGCTTCACCCGGTCATCGCCCGTGTGGCCGCACATTTTTACGGCGGCGAGTGTCAGCATGGGCCGTAAACGCTTGCCACCCGAATTGATCAGATGGCCGGCAAGTTCGGGGATCGTGCGAACCGGGCTGTACATCCGTGAAAGGATGAACTCATTGACCAGCGTCATATCGTCATCGACGAGTCCGCGTAATGCCTCCAGCGCCTGTCTGCCGTTGGAATCGCCGTCCTCGTCAAACGGAATAACTACGCCCAACTTCGTCTCCAGAATACGGGACGACCGAACCGGTCGTCTAAAGTGCGCAACATAAGAGCGGTTGCTACGAATGGTCAAGCAAACCCGCCTTGCCGATAGCGGTTGCCCGGCGAATATGTTAGGTGTTCGGCATAGCGCGATGTGCGGAGCGGCACTAGGCAAACAGCCCGTATCGTCCGTCACAATTCTGCGATCAGGCGGATGGTCTGCGATCAGGCGGATGTCTGGCGATGACCGGAGGGGTGTTGTGTAAGGGGTGAGCGATGGAAAAGCCGCCGGATCCGGAGATGGAAGAATATGCAGACCCTGCGGCGCATGGGCTGACCGATGACCGGATTCTGGGTGGGCAACTGCGTTTGTTGCAACCAGCGGACGGACACCGTATCGGGCAGGACGCGATCCTGCTGGCTGCGGCGGTGGCGGCGCAGGCCGGCGAACTGGCGCTGGAAGGCGGTGCGGGGGTCGGGGCTGCGAGCCTGTGCCTGGCGCACCGTGTGCCCGGCTTGAGCGTCGATGCGATCGAGATCGATCCGGCACTTGCCGAGCTTTGCCGCAATAATGCCGAGCGCAACGGGCTTGGCGACGCGGTTGAAGTCTATTGCGCCGATATTGCCAACCCGCCTTACCGGGTCACGCCTGAAACCTATCATCATGTTTTCATGAACCCGCCATTTCTGGAAGCGCATGCGGCGATCGCCTCGCCGCGCCCCCGGCGCGCCAATGCACACCGCGAAAGCGGCGTCATGCTGCGCGACTGGATCAAGTTCGCGGTGACCATGGCGCGTCCGGGCGGGTCGATTACGATCATTCACCGGGTCGACAGAATGGACGATCTGCTTGCCGCGCTGAAGGGTCGGGCCGGGCGGTGCGAGATCTTTCCGCTGTGGCCGGGCGGGGCCAAGCCCGCGAAACGCCTGATCCTGCGCGCCTATAAGGGGCTGGACGGTGCGATGACGCTGCATCGTGGTTTGACGCTGCACGCGGCGGACAAGAAATATACCGACGAGGCGGAGCGGATTTTACGCGCCGGGCAGGCCTTGTTATTTTGATTTAACCAATTTGCTCTCCAGGGCTGCGGGCATTGCGCGCCGCACTATTCTTTTAATCGGATCGGGACAGCTTCATGCCGGAAAATGATTTCAGGGAAAAAGTGTCGAAAAAGCTCCATTTTCTACCTGGTTTTACCTCCCTGCCGATCGTGCCCGTCATCCGTTTGAGCGGGGTGATCGGTATCTCCGCACCGCTGCGCGAGGGGCTCAGCATGGCCAGTGTCGCCCCCGCGCTCGAGGCGGCTTTTTCGGTACGCGGCGCGAAGGCGGTGGCACTTGTGATTAATTCGCCCGGCGGCTCGCCGGCGCAATCCAATCTGATCTTCAGCCGTATTCGCGCGCTGGCCGAAGAAAAGGATCTGCCGGTTTTTGCCTTTGCCGAGGATGCGGCGGCAAGCGGCGGCTATATGCTCGCCTGTGCAGCCGATGAGATCTTCGCCGATCCTTTTTCGGTCATCGGATCGATCGGTGTGGTGTCGTCGGGGTTCGGCTTTACCGAGGCGATCGCCAAGCTCGGTGTGGAGCGGCGCATCCACACGGCAGGGACAAACAAGGCGATGCTCGACCCGTTCCTGCCCGAAGACCCCGATGATGTGAAAAGGCTTGAAACATTGCAGCGCGATATACACCGCGGTTTCAAGGATCTGGTGCGCGGGCGCCGGGGCGAGCGGCTGCAGGCGGGCGAGCGCAAATTGTTTTCGGGTGAATTCTGGACTGCCAATCAGGCATTGAAGCTGGGCTTGATCGATGGGCTTGGCGATGTGCGCTCGGTCATGCGCGAGCGTTATGGCGAGGATGTGCGTCTGCCGGTGATCAGCACCAGCCGCCCCTGGTGGCGTCGCTCGGCCGGTGCGGCGGTGGCGCAGCGGACTGCGACACATTCGGGCATGTCGGTTGCGGGCTGGGCGGATGATCTGATCGGGGCTGTCGAGGCGCGCTTCTGGTGGCTGCGGATCGGTCTTTGAGGGGCGGCCAGTCGCTTGACCCGGGCAGGGGGCACCGTTAGAACCCGTTGCAGATCGTGCCTGGCGGAATTTCAGGCCCGAACAGCAAGAATTTTCCCGGTTGGAATCATTTATGCCGAGTGATACTGGCGCCCCCGACAAGGCGCTGTCCTTTCAGGAAGTGATCCTCACCCTGCAGCGCTACTGGAGCGCGCAGGGCTGTCTCATTCTGCAGCCCTATGACATGGAGGTCGGGGCCGGCACCTCGCATCCCGCCACCACTTTGCGTGCGCTCGGGCCCGACCCCTGGAATGCGGCCTATGTACAACCCTCGCGCCGACCGACCGATGGCCGCTATGGGGAGAATCCCAACCGGTTGCAGCATTATTATCAGTTTCAGGTGATCCTGAAGCCGTCGCCCCCGGATATTCAGCAGCTTTATCTGGAAAGTCTGTCGGCGATCGGGATCGATGCGGCCGAGCATGATATCCGCTTTGTCGAGGATGACTGGGAAAACCCGACGCTTGGGGCCTGGGGGCTTGGCTGGGAGGTCTGGTGCGACGGGATGGAGGTCAGCCAGTTTACCTATTTCCAGCAGGTTGGCGGTTTCGATTGCCGCCCTGTATCGGGCGAGCTGACCTACGGGCTTGAGCGGCTGGCGCAATATGTGCAGGGCAAGAACAGCGTCTATGAGCTCGATTTCAATGGCCGCGGTGTCAGCTATGGCGATGTGTTCCTTGAAGCTGAAAAGCAGTATTCGGCCTATAATTTCGAATATGCCGATACAGAGATGCTGTTCCGTCACTTTGCCGATGCGGAGGCGGAATGCGCGGCCCTGCTGGCGCGCGAATTACCGCTGCCGGCCTATGATCAGGCGCTGAAGGCGAGCCACAATTTCAACCTGCTCGATGCACGCGGGGTGATCAGCGTGACCGAACGGGCGGCCTATATCGGTCGTGTCCGTGCGCTTTCGAGAGGCTGCGCCGAAGCCTGGCTGCGGGCGCAGGGCGTCGCGGTGGAGAGCTAGCCCATGCCCGATTTGCTGCTTGAACTGTTTTCCGAAGAAATCCCCGCGCGGATGCAGGCGCGTGCCGCTGACGATCTGCGCCGGCTTGTCTGTGACGGGCTGGGTGCGGCCGAGCTGGCTTTCGGCAAGACCGAGGTCTATGCCACGCCGCGGCGTCTGTGCCTGCATGTCACCGATATTCCCGCGGTGCAGCCTGATCGCAAGCAGGAACGCAAGGGACCCAAGGTCGATGCGCCAGAGAAAGCCATTGAAGGGTTTCTCGGCTCGGTCGGTATGACGCGCGACCAGCTTGAAATCCGGCAGGTGAAGAATGCCGAATTCTATTTCGCGGTCATCGAACAAAGCGGCGGGCCGACGGCCGATGTCATCGCGGAAATCGTGCAGCAGACGGTGCGCGATTTTCCCTGGCCGAAATCGATGCGCTGGGGGGCGGGAAATCTGCGTTGGGTGCGGCCGCTGCACGCGATCTTATGTTGTTTTGATGGCGCGCCGCTGTCATTTGAGATTGACGGGATCGTGGCGGGCGACACGACCTATGGGCATCGTTTCATGGCGCCTGAGGCAATTGTTGCGCGGGATTTCGCCACTTATAAAGCCGCGCTTGCCGCCGCTCATGTGCGGCTCGACCCGGCGGAACGCGCCGCGCATATTCTGGCGTGCGCGTCCGGGATCGCGGCCGAGAACGGGCTCACCCTGATCGAGGATGCGGCGCTGCTGACAGAGGTGGCGGGGTTGAATGAATGGCCGGTCCCGTTGCTTGGCCGGTTTGATCCCGCCTTTCTTGCGGTACCGCCCGAGGTGCTGACCACCGCGATGCGCGCGCATCAGAAATATTTCTCCCTGCGCGACAAGGACACCGGCAAGCTTGCGCCGTTTTTCATCACCGCCGCCAATATCGAGGCGCGTGACGGTGGTGCGAGAATCGTCGCCGGGAATGAGCGGGTGTTGGCCGCGCGCTTGTCGGATGCGAAATTCTTCTGGGATCAGGATCGTAAAAAGCCGCTTGAAGCCCGCGTCGATCAGCTTGCCGATATGGTATTTCACGCCAAACTCGGCTCGGTCCGTGACAAGGTTGCGCGGATGGTGGCGCTGTCTGGACGGCTGGCCGGGCTTGTTCCGGGGGCGGACAGGGCGGATGCGGAACGCGCGGCATTGCTTGCCAAGGCCGATCTGGTCAGCGAGATGGTGTTCGAATTTCCTGAATTGCAGGGGATCATGGGCCGCTATTATGCGCTGGCGGATGGGGAAAGCGCTTCGGTCGCCGACGCGATCTACAGCCATTATTCGCCCGCCGGCCCTTCCGATGACTGCCCGGATGAGCCGACCGCTATCGTCGTGGCGCTGGCCGACAAGCTTGATACGCTTGTTGAATTCTGGCGGATCGGGGAAAAACCGACGGGTTCGAAGGACCCCTTTGCCCTGCGCCGCGCCGCGCTGGGTGTCATCCGGCTTGTTCTTGAAAATGGGCTGCGCTTGCCGCTTGCGCCGCTGTTTGGTGCGCAGGCGGACGATCTGCTCGGCTTTTTCGCCGACCGCCTCAAGGTGCATCGGTGCGTCACGATCTGAT
>OBIC01000225.1_pt1 | contig 20683 bp, 23 predicted proteins | sample 1519831 | NCBI WGS metagenome assembly OBIC01 (sample SAMN03019805, study PRJEB22545) | beach sand metagenome | biome: beach; feature: sea beach; material: beach sand | place: USA: Municipal Pensacola Beach, FL | collected 2010-10-20 | depth 40-45 cm m
GGGAAAACTTCATGACGCTGACCTCGCCGCCTGGCACGGAGTGATGAACATCGCATCTCCATAACTAAAAAAACGGTATGCCTGCCTGACCGCATGATTGTAGGCTGACATAACAGATGCGCGGCCTGCAAAAGCGCATACCAACATCAATAACGTCGATTCCGGCAAATGGAAATTGGTGATCATGGCGTCAACCACTCGAAAGGGCCACCCGGGAGTGATGAATACATCTGTCTCTCCATGGAATGGTTGCAGTGTCCCGTTTTGTGAAGCGGCTTCCAGGCTTCTCACCGCAGTCGTGCCACAGGCAATCACCCGACCACCCGCTGCTTTTGTCCGCAGGATTTTTTCACACACCGCTTCGCTGACGGCCACTCTTTCCGCATGCATGATGTGCTCTTCGATGTTATCCACCTGTACGGGCTTAAAGGTCCCAGCGCCTACGTGCAATGTCACAAACGCACGCTCGATACCTTGGTGTTCAAGCTGGCTCAGCAAACGCTCATCAAAGTGCAATCCGGCTGTTGGCGCAGCGACAGAACCTGGAATACGCGCATACACTGTTTGATAACGCTCCCGATCTCCCTGAAGATCTTCCCGTTTGATGTAGGGTGGCAGCGGGATATGTCCATGTGCATCCAGGTGATCGAGCACATCCGCCACACCTTCAAAATGCAACTCGAAAAGGGCACCATGCCGACGAACGACTTTGGCTTGCAGATCACCTTCAAAAAACAGCCGGGTTTCCGGTTTGGGGGCCTTACTGGCTCGTAAATGGCACATTGCTGTGTGTGGCCCAAGCACGCGTTCAACCAGCATTTCAACCGCACCCCCGGTTTCTTTTTGACCGAATAATCGTGCGGGAATGACACGGCTGTCGTTAAAAACCAGCAAATCATTGGACTGAATCAAAGTCGGCAAGTCTGAAAATCGGCGGTCAACCACGACCCCTGTCTCACCATCGAGACACAACAGGCGGCTGCTTGTCCGTTCAGCCAGCGCCTCCTGGGCAATCAAATGTTCTGGCAACTCAAAATAATAGTCTGATCGTTTCATGCGCGCGCATGGTAACAATTTATTCCGCAACCAGCGAGTGATAGACTCTCGCTCGCGCCTTTCATACGCGAGCTGCAGGAAAAATATGATGTTGCAATTCCCTGAGATAGACCCGGTCGCCATCCAACTTGGCCCGCTGAAGATACACTGGTATGGCTTGATGTACCTGATCGGTTTTACTGTCACCTGGCTTTTAGTCCGTTACCGTATCAGCCGTAGAAACGACGGTCGCTGGACACTTGAAATGCCAGGAGACCTGTTGTTTTACTGCGTACTCGGCGTGATTCTCGGCGGCCGCCTGGGATATATTCTGTTTTATAATATGGGAACTTTTCTCGCCGATCCCTTGATTATCTTTCGTGTCTGGGAAGGAGGGATGTCTTTCCACGGCGGCCTGATTGGCGTTTTAATCGCCGCTTTGTATTTCTCCAGGAAAACCGGTCTGCGTTTCTTCGAAATCACAGATACCATCGCACCGGCGATTCCCTTGGCACTGGGGCTTGGGCGGTTGGGTAACTTTATTAACGGTGAACTCTGGGGCCGGGTGAGTGATGTTCCCTGGGCGATGGTCTTTCCCACCGGCGGCTCCTTGGCCAGGCACCCTTCTCAACTTTACCAGGCCGCACTGGAAGGGCTTGCCTTGTTTTTGATCTTGTGGATTTATTCATCGAAACCTCGCCCAAGCATGGCCGTCAGCGGCTTATTTTTAATCGGCTACGGTGCTTTCCGCTTTCTTGTTGAATTTTTCCGCCAACCAGATGCTCATATCGGTTTTGTCGCATTGGGATGGGCCACAATGGGCCAATTACTGACCATTCCCATGATTTTAATCGGAGCATGGATGATGTACGCAGCCTACCACCGCCCATCAACAGGATAAGTGATTATGCAGCAATATCTAGACTTAATGCGCCATATCCGGAACACAGGTGTAGACAAACAGGACCGCACCGGCACGGGCACACGATCTGTGTTTGGTTATCAAATGCGGTTTGATCTAAACGCAAGCTTTCCACTGCTGACCACTAAAAAATTGCACCTGCGCTCAATCATCTATGAGCTCCTTTGGTTTCTGAAAGGCGACACAAATATCCGCTATTTAAAGGAGAATAATGTCTCTATCTGGGATGAGTGGGCCGACGAAAATGGAGACTTGGGCCCTGTTTACGGCTACCAATGGCGCAGTTGGCCAACCCCTTCTGGCGAATCCATCGACCAAATCACAGAGGTCGTTCATGCCATTCAAACCAACCCGGATTCACGCCGACTCCTGGTTGTTGCCTGGAACCCGGCCGATGTCAACACAATGGCCTTGCCCCCTTGTCACTGCCTGTTTCAATTTTACGTTGCCGAGGGGCGTTTATCTTGTCAGATGTATCAACGCAGCGCCGATGTTTTTTTGGGCGTCCCGTTCAACATCGCCTCCTACGCTCTTCTGACGATGATGATTGCCCAGGTGTGTGACTTAAAGCCCGGCGAGTTCATCCACACACTCGGGGATGCACACCTTTACTCCAATCACATGGAGCAGGTAGAAACTCAGTTGCAACGCACTGTTAGGCCATTGCCCAACATGCGTTTGAATCCTGCCGTGAAAGACCTCTATGCCTTCACTTATGACGACTTTGAATTGCTGGACTACGACCCGCACCCGCACATTGCAGCACCGGTGGCTGTCTGAATGACGCTGGCAATGATCATGGCCATGGACCGGAATCGGTTGATTGGTAAAGATAACGGCCTACCTTGGCACCTGCCTGCTGACTTAAAGTACTTCAAACAGGTCACCATGGGAAAACCCATCATCATGGGCCGCAAAACATTTGAATCCATCGGTCGTCCGCTACCTGGCCGCGTCAATATTGTGGTCACTCGTTCCCCAGAGTGGCATCAGGATGGCTGCGAAACCGCCAATAGTCTGAAGCACGCCATCAAGCTGGCCAGACAATCCACCGAGAATACGGACGAAATCATGATCATTGGTGGCGCCTCCCTATGCCAAGAAGCCATGCCATACGTACAAACGCTTTATTTAACGATCATTGATCACGCCTTTGAAGGCGACACCTGGTTGGACAGCTTCCACGAAGAGGAATGGGTTGAAGAAACACGTCGTGAGTTTCCGCCGAACGAAACAGATTCACCCTACCCGCACGCTTTTGTTGTACTTAACCGTAAAGTCCCAGCTGCCCCTCTATGACAGAACAGGTTTCAGCGGGCATGCTTCGTCTTCAGGGTAGAATGGTCACCTGAACCCAGTCGTACCAGTCCGCATAAAAATAACCACCCTCCCCAATGTTAGGGTCAACGGTGCCTATTCGGCGGCGGCGCACTTCAATATCCACAACACAGCTTGCCTGCAGGTCCTGCTGGGTAAAAGGGGGCAAAAAAATGCTCGCCCGCCGTTCAAGATTGCCTGGGTCACTGGATAGCAACGCATCATTCACCTTGGTGCTTGTAATAATCATCTCACCCAGAGCATCGGTACAACGCGAGCTGACATGTCCAATCCGGAGTTCGGTCATATTATTCGAAGCAGGCGTCCAGCTGAGGGTCAAGATATCATCCCGACGAAACGTGGCCCCGGTTGCCGGAGACGTGATGGTCACAGGTGCCGGCAACGTCACACTCGAGTTAGGCGCATTCTTGCCATCCGGGCGATCAAGCGCAATTTTGAATTCCGTGTTCTCCGTGTCGATCGGGAAGTCTGACTTGTAGGTGATATCACCCAAAAGTTCTTTGTCCTCCCGCATGAGTTTGGTTTCGCCATTAGCGGTTGCCAACAACACATCCCCATTCACCAGCTCCAGAGGATTGGTAAACGAGCTATTACCCAGTGTTAATTCCGCTTCCAGATAACTCTGCCCATCGCCATGCGCTTCGACTGTGAACGCTGCCCGCATCCCTGATGTTTTCACATCATCTGAATCCACCGGTGTACAGGCCGATTGCCCTGCAATCGCCGTAATAAAAAAGAGCAACGATGCTGCCTGCGAAAAATGCAATCTCATGTTCAACCTGCGAGCTTAAATGAAACGTCAAAGCCGTCCTGCGTTAAACCGATGTTTTGGCTATGCCCGCCTGTAACAGCTCTGTGATGGCGTCATCATCGTAACCCAACTCACTCAATACCGCGCGGGTATTTTGTCCGAGCACGGGCGGGGCTGATTCATTGACTTGCTGCCACCCGGAAAAGCGCACGGGAAACGCGATATTGGGTACGTCTCCCCCTTTCGGATGAGGTTGGCTCAACCAGATGCCATCATGTTTGAGCTGCGGGTCTTCAAGCAAGTCCTGGTAGCTGTTAACCGGGCCACAGGGGAAATGTGCTTTACCCATGATATCCATCCATTCCCCTGTGGTCTTTTCTTTAAACCGGTCGGCAATCAGGGCACACAAATGGTCTTGATTTTTTACCCGGGATTGCGCATCGGCAAAAGCCGGATCCGCGGCTAACTCCGGTAAACCCAAACAATCACAGAGCGCCTTCCAGTGCTTTTCTACAGCAATGGAGACATTGATATAGGCGTCTTTGGTTTTAAAGCAATCGGTCACACTGGTGTAGGAGCGATTGCCCTTACGCGGCAGATTATCACCCTGCCCCAAAAACGTTGAAATCAGCATGGACTGCATGGCAACCGCAACATTAAACATGGAAATTTCAATCCGTTGCCCACCTTGCCCTTTCTCCCGACCCCACAAGGCCACCATGATCGCGTAGGAGGCATAAACGGCTGTATTCATATCGACAATGGCCACTGGGGAGCGCATGGGCCCTCCCTCGGCCTCACCGGTGAGAGACATCATGCCTGCCATACCCTGAAAAACCAGGTCGAGTCCCGGGCGATCTTTGTAAGGGCCCGAATCGCCGTAACCGCTGATCGCGAGATAAATAAGTTCAGGATTCAAGGCTTTCAAAGTGTCATAATCGATGCCCAGTTTAGCGGGCACGGATGGCGTGAAATTTTCGATCACCACATCTGCTTTGGCGCAAAGCGCGTGGGCCACTTTTTGTCCGGCCTCCGTGGTCAGGTTAAGCGCGATACTTTCTTTATTGCGATTGAGCGCCATGTAGTAACTCCCTTCATCGTTGATAAAAGGAGGACCTCCCTTACGTAACTCATCGCCGCCCAGGGGTTCAACCCGAATGACACGGGCACCCATATCTGCCAAATTCTGGGAACAATAGGGACCAGAGGCAATCATACTAAAATCAACCACAGTGATGCCTTCAAGTGGATGCTTCATAACTTATCCTTTTTGTTAAATACCTACTCGCCAGACAGTGCCCTACGTAAACGGTCGGGGATCACAACCGTTTTACCCGTGGTGACATTGGTACAGACTGTGACAAACTCAGCTTCGACATGAGGCTCGGTTTCACCGTCTTTAAGTAGTTGATAATGAAAGGTGAGGGACGTGTTGCCCAAGCGGGCAACACGAACAGTCACACGGCCACAATCATCGATTTTCAACGCTCGGTGGTACTCCGTGGTGATTTTGCGCCGAGGAAATGCAAAACCCATTGCCTCCATACGCAGAAAGTCCAACCCCAGAGTTTTCATCATCGAAAACTCGGCTTCTTCAAAGTAGCGCATCACCGCGGCAAAGTGAATCCACCGACTCGCATCTGTATCCGCCATATAGACTCTGAACGGAATACTGTGTGAAAGCATAACGCGAATCAGCGCCCGATAAATTCAGGCTTCTTCTTATTCAGGAAAGCATCCAGGCCAATCTGCACATCTTGCGAATACACATGCTTGGCCGCGATTCTGACTTCCATATCCAACCCGGTATCAAGGTCTACGCTTAATCCACGATCGACCAGAAACTTGGTGGATGCCAGCCCTACGGGACTTTTTGAAGCCAGAATCCCCGTCATCTCGCTCAGTTTTTCATCAACTTTGTCTGCCGGGACAACGGCATTAATCAATCCCCACTCTTCGGCTGTTTTCGCACTGATCCATTCGCCGGAATACAACAACCATTTCGCTCGCCGTTCACCGATAAGACGAGGTAACCGCTGCGTACCGCCACCACCGGCCAGTAAACCAAAATTGGCATGCTGATCACCAATGCGAGCATCTTCTGTAGCAATCGCCAAATCACAACACATAACCAGTTCCAACCCCCCGGCCAGCGCCATACCGTGAATGACAACGATACTGGGTTTGCTGCATGCTGCCAAACGGTTAAAGGCACGATACCAGCGCCGTAAAAACCGTTCAGTGGCACCCGGGTCTGCTTCGCTTCTTGGCAGAGCTTTGAGGTCCGCACCGGCGCAAAAAGCCTTACCGGTGCTTCTCAGTACAACAACGCGTACAGATTGGTTCTCCTCAATTTCACCCACATACTGCTCTAAAAGCTCCAAGCTTTCCGGGTGAAGTGCGTTGAGATGCTCTGGCCGGTTGAGGGTAATGGTCGCAACCGCACCTTCAAGGGATAACAACATGACTTTTGACATAAGGGATTACTCCATCCTGATGAATAAAAAAGGGTGCAGTGGTTGCCTTTTTATTTTTCGATACACCACCGGCTTAATGCGATCGATTATAGAGGCAAATGAAAGTCCATGAAAAGCGCCTGAATGTTCATCAAGATTTCGCTAGAATGCTAACCAATGATGAAAATTTTGGGAGGAAGGCTATGCGCTACCGTTTAGGAGACGACCGTGTTCAAATCTGCGGAGATGACTACTTCATCGCGGATAACGCCACTGTCATTGGCACAGTGATTATCGAAAACAATGTCAGCATCTGGTTCAATACCGTTATTCGCGGCGACAAAGACCTGATCACAATCGGCGAAGACAGCAACATCCAAGACGCTTCTGTTTTGCATACCGATGAAGGCGTCAAGCTGACCATCGGCAAGGGCGTTACAGTGGGTCATAAAGTCATGCTGCACGGTTGCACCATTGGTGATAACAGTCTGATCGGGATTAACAGCGTTATTCTGAATAATGCCGTCATTGGCAAAAACTGCCTGATCGGAGCCAACACCCTCATTCCGGAAGGGAAAGTCATCCCGGATGGTTCCATGGTCCTGGGCTCCCCCGGTAAAGTCGTTAAAACACTCTCACCCGAACAACAAGCCGGCCTGAAAAAAAGCGCCGACAGCTACATCCAGAATTTCAAGCGTTACAAACGCGAATTTCTGCTTGATGAATAAACACCTTATCCCCCGGAGACTTCATGGAAAACTACCTGAAACCTACTTTCTTTTTAGACAGTGACAACCCGAGCATCATCGAATACGCCCAACGCGTGACCCAAAACGCCACCAACGACATCGAAAAAGGCGTACAACTTTATTACGCTGTCCGAGATGACATCCGCTACAACCCCTACAACGTTGATATGAGTCGTCAAGGCATGCGGGCCAGCACTGCGCTGGAGAACGGAGAGGCCTTTTGTGTACCAAAAGCATTGCTACTTACAGCCTGCGCGCGCGCTGTGGGCATCCCCGCCAAGCTGGCCTTTGCCGACGTTCGCAACCACTTGAACTCAGACCGATTGAAAGAGGCCATGGGCGGGGAAACCATCTTTGTCTTCCATGGCATTACCATGATGTACCTGGATGGCAAGTGGACAAAGTCAACCCCTGCCTTCAACAAGGCTCTGTGTGATAAAACCAATGTGCATGCACTGGATTACGATGGGAAAAGTGACTCACTCTTCCACCCCTTCGACAAATCGGGCAACAAACACATGGAATACGTCCAGGATCGCGGTGAATTTGATGACTTCCCCTACGAAACGTTTATCAAAGCACTCGCAGACCATTACCACGGCATTGCGGATTTAAAGCAACTGCTCAAAGGCGCAGAGGGCTATTCTGCGGAAGACTTCGAAAATGAAGCCTATGCCGGCTAAGCACCCCACAGCATAGCACCGGCAAAGAAGGCCTCATCCAGAGGCCTTCCCACCTCAAGCAGGCTTTTGGATAATCAGCACATTCCCTAACAAAACCAGAGCAATCCCCACGACGGCCGGAGCGCTCCATTGGTAACCTTCAAACAAGGTTGAAACTGACAGAGCTACAACTGGAAACAAGACCGTCGCATAAGCCGCCCGATCCGATCCGATTCGCCCCAACAAAGTCAAATAAGCACCAAACGCCAACACGGTGGCGAACAGACTCAAAAATACTAACGAAACCGAATAAGGCCAACGCTCGTCATACGTCAACTCAATATCCGCCAAAAACACATACACCAATAAAAAGACTGTGCCATACAACATGCCATAGGCGTTACTCTGTAGCACGGGGATCGCCTGTTTCTGATTGCGCACCGATGCCATATTACCCAGTGAGGCCATGAATGTTCCTAAAAAAGAAAGGCCCAAGCCCACCAAAGCACTATGATTGTGGCTGATCTGGGCCAGTTCAGGCCAAAAAATCAACAAAATACCAACCAAGCCCAAACCCGCACCCATCATGACGGCCCGAGTAGTATTTTGGCCAAAGAAGATCGCCGCATTGAACATGTTCATGAAGACAATCGTGGAAAATATGACGGCAATCAACCCCGACGTTAACGTTGCCGAGGCCCAATAAAAAACAAGGTAATTCGTAGAGAATAAAAAAATTCCCTGCAAAGCGATAAAAAAATGGTCGCGAGGAGAGAATCTCATGGACTCCCCTCGCCAAAGGCAAAATACGATCATGATGACCGCCGCCATACCAAAACGGTAAACAATTGAAAGTTCGGGAGGCACCACACCCAGCTGGAAACGAATCGCAAACCAGGAAACACCCCAAATCAACACGGTTGCTATGTAAAGTACCGGTGTACTCAGCAGAATCGTCACCTTAAGTCCGTCCCTTCAAGCCTCTTGCCAGAAACACTTTCTTTTCATCCGCGCGCTACCTCACTCAGGCACACGCATCACTGGCATCTTTTTACTTATCCATACCACCAGGCAAATTGCGGTAGCAAAGATCACTGCGGTCAGGCCGATGGGTTCAGAAAGCAATATACTGGCGATCACGAGCGTAAAAAAAGGTTGCAACAATTGTATTTGCCCGACTTTGGCAATCCCGCCCAATGCTAACCCCCGATACCAGAAAAAAAAACCGATCAATTGACTGAATACACACAGATATAACAAGCTCGCCCAGGCACGGAAAGGCACCTGGAACGGCATTGTGCTCCAACTGTCAAATACAGGCCAGATGACCAAAGGTAAACACATGACCAGTGACCAGCAAATCACCTGCCAGCCACCCAACGTCTGGGATAAGCGCCCGCCCACAGCATAGCCCAAGGCGGCCGACCCCACGGCTGCGAATAAGGCTTGATTAGCCAGTGTTAAATCATCTACCTGAAGCGAAGCAAACCACAAAACCAGAATCACTCCAATGATTGCAACCAGCCAAAACCCTCGAGAAGGCCGCTCAAAACCAAACAGCGCAGTAAAAAGTGCCGTGGCTAAAGGTAAGAGCCCGAGCATTACACTGCCATACACCGAGCTGGCGCTCGTCATTGCCAGTGCAGAAAAGTAAGCAAACCCAGGCCCAATACCAAGCCCTGTGATCATCAGGGCCACAAATTGGCGGGGGCTTGGCCAAGGCTGACGGACCAGATATAAAATCACCAACGCACACAATCCGGCGAGCAGGAGCCGCGCCTCCGCCACGATGGCAGGGGAGAAATGCTCAACCGCGATTCGGTTCAAAGGCAACGTTGGGCTAAACATCAACACCCCAATCAATCCCAGCGCCATTCCCTTAAGAGAGTCAGTGGAGGTAGACACAAGCACGCCAATTTATTCCAAACTGAGCAAACACCCTAACTTTTTTTGCCCACACTCCCACCCGGTTTTTCAATGGACTCATGCGACACCAGCTCCCAAGGCTGTCCTTCATTACGGTACAAACGCTTTTTCAATCGAGGGTAATCAGCAACATCGTGCTGTAAGCGCTGACCCACCACGATGCATGTTAAAACCTGCGCGCCGGTATTGGTCAGCTTATGCGCCAAACCACCGGCCCGATAGCCCAGAAAATCACCAGCGGCAACGGGAAAAACATCCTCACCCACCGTTGCCTCACCCGTGCCTTCCAACACATACACACACTCATCCTCATATTGGTGGACATGCAACTCGGTACTATCCGCACCCGGGGGGATATCGATCATGTGAAAGCCGATTCCGGTCAACCCCGTCAAATCGCCAAGCGACTTATTAACGCGCCTGGCGTTATCGTTCAGAAAATGGGTTTTACTCAAGCCTTCCATCCGGTCAATCTCTTCTTTTTTTATCAGATACTTACTCATAAAAGCTCCTTAAGCAGAACGACCAGGGCGATTATTTTCGCCAAAAGGGTTTACTGGCTTCGTATGTGACGTCCACCTTACTCACACCAATATCTTTGAGTGCCCGCTCATCGAGAGACGCCAATGCACGCCTGGCGGATGCTCGCGCGTACCACACGGCAGGCAACCTGAGCAGACGGCGCACACGCCGTTCAACACATTGAATCCGAGGGTAAAGCCAGGCAGAAACCGCTAGGTTTTCGGCCAACTCCTGAGTATGACTCAACTGATTCATAGAGCGTGCCACTTCACATCTCCTGTTTGTTGATAACCACTGAAACAAGATTATAATGTGCTATTCTGAAACCGTAACAGATACAATTTTGGTGAAATTCATACATAACAGTTTTGCATTGAGCGTTTTATGACAACGGCACACAAACCCCTTTATGAAAAAGTATCAGATGTTGTTAAAAGTATGATTGAAGATGGCCGTCTGAGCCGCGGCAGCAAAGCCCCCTCACTGCGAAAAATGAGCCAGCAATTGAAAGTCAGCATCTCGACAGTGACAAAAGCCTATATGAATCTTGAGGACCAGGGGATCCTGCATGCCAAACCGCAATCGGGTTATTTTGTACAGAAATGCATTAAAACGGAACCGGATATGCCTCACTGGCCAGCTCCAGCGAAAACACCCAAACCAATTCACTCAGAAAAAGTCCTGGAAGGTATTTTTGCGGCAGCCAACCAGGAAAACTTTCTTTCCCTTGGCGCCGCAATTCCCTCAGCCGAACTGATGCCCGCAAAGGCACTGGCACGGGCAACCCGGCAAGTGATTTCTCGCCATCCGGAAGAGATTGTCAACTACTGTTTTAGCCCCGGGCTGGTGGAGCTTCGCCGCCTGATTGCTTACCGTACGCTAGAGGCTGGGTGCCAAATCTCGCCGGATGATGTGCACATCACCTCCGGCGGGATGGAAGCTGTCATACTGACACTCAGTGCCGTAACACAACCTGGGGATATTGTCGCCATTGAGTCCCCCACGTATTTCGGTTTATTACAAGCCATTGAACACCGTGGACTGCTGGCCGTGGAAATCGAAACCGACCCGGTTACCGGTATGAACCTGGATTGCCTGGAAGACGCCATCCGCAACGAAAACATCAAAGCCGTGTTGACGGTACCTAACTTTTCCAACCCCACCGGCAGCTTAATGCCCGAAGCAAATAAAGCACGGCTGGTTGAACTGCTCGCCCAACATGACATTCCATTAATGGAGGATGACATCATGGGCGATTTGTACTTTGGTGAAAACCGGCCACCACTTTGCAAAAAGTTCGACAAGAAAGGGCTGGTGCTGACATGCTCATCCTTTTCCAAAACCACGGCCCCTGGTTTTCGTGTGGGATGGGTGCTGCCGGGACGCTTTAAAGAGCATGTATTAAAAACCGCATCAGCACTCACGCAAGTGACCGCCTCAATCACGCAACTTGCCATTACTGAGCTGCTGCGAAGTGGTTATTACGACCGCCACTTAAACCGGTTGCGACGTGCTTATCAGCATCAAACCGAACAGATGCGCATGGAAATTGCTGCCCACTTCCCGGAGGGTACGCGCATCAGCCGTCCAGAAGGGGGGTTTATCTTATGGGTGCAACTACCCCGGCGTATCAATAGTCGAGAAATGTATCAGCAGGCCATGGAGGCGGGTATCAGCCTCACACCCGGTGATTTATTTTCTGTTTCCCGAAAATATCAAGACTTTATTCGCCTGTGTGCCGGCTACCCAATGACGGAGCAGGTCAGCCAGGCGATCGCAACACTTGGCCGGATCGCCCACAATATGCTGAATAAATAACAACTACTCCCACTTAAACAATAATGTGCCAATGATCAAAAACAACAGGCTCATCCCTGCCAAAGAAAGGATGTGATCCATCACCTGAAACAAGCTGGCGCCGTCGATCATGACCTCCCTCGCTGCCTCGGTCACATGCGTTAAAGGCAGCAGGTAGGCCAAATTTTGCACAATCGCAGAGCTGCCTTCGAGCGAAAACCAGACGCCGGATAACAGCATCATGGGCCAGGTCAGTAAATTCAGCAGGCCATTGGCCAACTCCTCATTGGAAGATCGCGCAGCCACCACCAACCCTAGACAAACCAGACTGGCACAGCCCAGTATAAAAATCAGGAGCAAGGTGAAATAAGACCCATTCATGTGGAAGTTGAGGAAAAAGTGCGTTCCGATGTAGACAAAACAGGTGACTAATGTCAAAACCCAAAGCCGGGAGATGATCTGCGCGGTCAGAAACTCTACCGCTTGTAAAGGCGTTGCTTTGAGACGCTTTAAGACACCGTTTTTCCGGTACCGCACAATGACGAAGCCAATGCCAAACAATGCGCTGAACATCATGTTCATGGCCAATACGCCGGGGATCAACCAGTCAACATAGCGTATTGGGCGCCCTGTCACCGTCGCCCGATCAAACCCTTCCGGTTGTTGGCCCAGTAACAGACGCTCAGCCATGTAGCCAGTGGGTGAAAGTTCGTTAATCCAGTAGCGCTGAGTTACCGGATCAACAAGTAAATCCAGCTGGTGCCGCTGAACCTTGGTTTTGGCGAGATCGGGGTCATCGTAATCAATGAATTCAATGTACTTTAAGTCAAACAGCGCCAGTGGGTGGGCGTCTTTCCCGCCCAGTACGCCGACTTTATATAAATCATTCGACTGCCCTCCAAAAATGAAGGCAAAACCGGCAATAATGAGCACCGGGAGCAGCAGATTCCAGGCCAGGGCCGCCCGGTCACGGTAAAATTCCAGATTACGGGCAACAAAAACGGCGTAAAGTCGGTTAAGCATCAGCGTTCCTTCATTGGGCAGCGCATTCAGCCGCGCAAGTCACGGCCTGTTAATTCCAGAAACAAGTCGTCAAGGGTGCGGGCACGAATTTGCAGCCGATCCAGGCTGACCTGTTGGGTCAATAATGCCTGGATGGTCTGGTTGACATTCTGGCTGAGAATATTGACAAAATGTCCGTCTTTGACAACCGCTTCCGCCAACTGCTCCGGGTCTGCCGTAAAATCATCAGCAGGCAAACGCACAACCACATCGGTAAAGTGTTTTGCAAGAAGTTGGTCCGGGGTGCCTTGAGCGATGATTTGACCGTGATCCATGATGGCAATTTCATCACATAACTCATACGCTTCATCCATGTAATGAGTTGTCAGCAAAATCGTTTTGCCTCGCGAACGGATCTCTTTCACCAGTTCCCATAAGTTACGGCGTGCCTGTGGATCCAGCCCGGTCGTGGGTTCATCCAGAAATATGATTTCGGGGTCATTGATCAATGCCAGTGCCAGCAACAGCCGCTGACGCTGCCCTCCCGAGAGCTTGTTGGTCTTACCCTCAAGAAACTCGCCCAATGCACAGCTTTCAATCAAGGTTTCCAACGGGACGGTACGCGAGTACAGGCGTTTGAACATGGTGAGTGTCTCACGCACCGTAATAAACTCCTGCAGCGCAGTTGCCTGAAACATGATGCCCGCTTCATTACGAAACTGTCTGCCCAGTGGTTGGCCTTTGTAGAGCACCTGTCCACTGCTGGGCGACTGGATGCCTTCCATAATCTCGATGGTCGTCGTTTTACCGGCACCATTTGGCCCCAGGAGCCCAAAACAGCTCCCCGCAGGGATCGAGAACGAAATTCCCTTTACCGCCTCAACGCGCTTAAAGTGTTTGACGAGGTGACTAATTTCTACGAGGGTTTCGGCCACGCGACTCAATCCTTATGAGGTTTTCCCAGTGTAATAGCCCGGCCAGCTTCTACCGGGAACGGCCGCTTCGAATGAGAAACCAGAACGGCTTCAAGGCGCTCTAACACAGTGGGAGGAAAGTCCACCGCCCGTCGATGCGTGAGGTCCACATTAATCACAAACATTTCAACTGCTGCGGCTTGCTCTTGCTTTCCAGCATGATACAGACGTGAAAAGTAGCGCATTTTGTTTTTATCGAACGCCAGTAATTGGCTCGACATGCTAATGGGGTCACCTTCAAGCAGTTCGCGCTGATAGGAACTGTGATTCTCAAGCGCAAAAAGCGAGTAACCCATCTCCCGTCGATACGCTTCGCCCACGCCGAGGTAGTCATAAAAACTCACCACACCTTCGGTGAAAGCATCCAGGTAACGCGCAATGGTCATATGGCCATTGAAATCAATCCAGTCGGGCTTAACGACGCCCGCGCTTGATGTGTACAACTCGTCTTCCATCACAAAACATCCAAAAAAAACAGGCCCTCTGTCAGCAGACGGCCTGCGTAACCTCTCAAACTGTTGTTACAAAACTTCTTCAGCCAGCACTCTCAAAACACTGGCATCGACGCCGGTTGTATCCATCGGCCTGACTAACAAGCTGGAAATATGGCGCTTTTCTGACGCCGCTTTCCAGGCCTTCAATTGCTCGGCGATGTGCTCGCGCGGCCCCACCAAAGCAGTTTCATCAACCAGCGAATCCGGCACCTGAGCAGCCGCTTCTTTCTTTTTGCCACTCAGGTAAAGATCTTGAATGACTTTTGCTTCATCGGCATAACCCAGGCGAATGGCATAGTCGTTGTAAAAGTTCTTTGCCCTGGCGCCCATACCACCAATGTATAGCGCTAAATTATCCTTAACAGGTTGGCGGCAAGCGTCAATGTCATTGCCCATCACAACGGACACAAACGGTGTCACCTCAAAATTTTCCAGACTTTTACCCGGTACCTTCGCAAACCCTTCTTCCAAAAAGGGTTCAAACAAGTCGTAACGTGATGGATCCATCCACACAGGAATCACACCATCAGCGACTTCACCACTGGTTCGCATGCCCGCATCGGTAATGGATGCGGTGACAATTTTTAAAGAAGGGTCACCATGCAAAATACTTTTGAGCGGTTTACCCAGCCCAGTCGCGCCTTCGCCTTTGTAAGGTATCTGGTAATGGTAACCCTCGTGTGTGACAGGCTCTTTACGCTCGAGAATTTTACGAATGATTGAGATGTATTCTTTGGTCCGCGTCATTGGCCGGCCGTAGGGCACACCGTGCCAACCTTCTACAACCTGGGGACCCGATGCGCCTAGCCCCATAATAAAACGCCCTTGCGACAAGTCTTGCAAAGTCATCGCCGTCATCGCTGCCATAGCCGGTGTACGCGCAGGCATTTGCATGATTGCCGTACCCACGTTGATTTTCGTGGTCTGTGCAAGTACCCAAGCCGCTGCCGTCACCGCATCAGAACCGTATGCTTCCGATGTCCAAACAGAATCATAGCCGAGCGCCTCGGCTTCTTTGACAAGCGCTAAGTTCATGCCGTCTGCCCCACCGGCGTAACCCAAAACCAGTCCTAACTTCATGTTTACCTCCACAGTTTTTTCGAGATGCTTGATCACTGATGTCTTTGTTCTAGAACGAACTTAAAGTCGGAGCCTATTGAGATGGCCTTTGCCGACCCTTTCCAGCTTAAGAGTCACACTATAATAAACAATCTCATCTGACACCATCACACAACACTTTCCAACCATGGAAAATCAGCATCTTTTTCTGAAGCCTGATAAAATGTGCCGTTTTCCACATCGCAGGTTCGATCACATCCACACTTCACCCTCGGGAGACACGCGCATGTTCAATAAGTCTGACAAAATCGCCGATTATGACGATGAACTTTGGGCAGCCATTTCCGGCGAAATCCAGCGCCAGGAAGCACACATTGAATTAATCGCTTCGGAGAATTACACCAGCCCACGTGTGATGGAAGCACAAGGGTCTGTCCTGACCAACAAATACGCGGAAGGCTACCCTGGCAAGCGCTATTACGGGGGGTGTGAATTTGTGGACCAAGCAGAAGTCCTCGCCATTGACCGTGCAAAACAGCTCTTTGGTGCCGACTTCGCCAACGTCCAGCCTCACTCTGGCTCCCAGGCCAATGCGGCCGTTTACATGGCTTTATTACAACCGGGCGATACGGTGCTGGGTATGAGCCTTGCCGATGGCGGACACCTCACACACGGCGCAAAAGTTAACTTTTCTGGAAAAATTTATCACGCGGTCCAATACGGGCTCGACAATAGATCCGGCGAAATCGATTACAAGCAAGTCGCTGAGCTGGCGCACGAGCACAAGCCAAAGATGATTGTGGCTGGCTTTTCTGCCTACTCCCGTGTCATCGACTGGCAACGTTTTCGCACCATTGCCGATGAAGTGGGCGCTTACTTTTTTGTCGATATGGCCCATATTGCGGGTCTGGTCGCAGCCGGACTCTACCCCAGCCCGGTTCCAATTGCGGATGTTGTTACAACCACCACGCATAAAACCCTCCGCGGCCCTCGCGGTGGCCTCATTCTGGCTCGCAGCAACGCTGAGATTGAAAAGAAGCTTAACTCCACCGTCTTCCCGGGCACCCAGGGCGGACCACTGATGCATGTCATCGCGGCTAAAGCGGTGGCTTTTAAAGAAGCACTGGAACCTGCGTTCAAAGACTACCAGCAACAGACACTGGCCAATGCACGAGCAATGGCCAATATTTTTATTGAGCGGGGTTACAAGGTGGTATCAGGCGGGACAGATGATCACCTTTTCCTTCTTGATCTCGTTGACAAAGGCATTACAGGAAAAGATGCGGATGCGGCCCTTGGCAAAGCACACATCACCGTCAACAAAAACAGTGTACCCAATGATCCGCAGTCACCGTTTGTCACCAGTGGTCTGCGCATTGGCAGCCCAGCGGCCACCACCCGTGGTTTTAAAGAAGCAGAGATGGAATCTGTAGCACACTGGATTTCCGACATCCTCGACAACATGGGCGACGAATCCGTGATCAAGGCCGTGAAAGAAAAGGTTGCCACACTTTGTGAGCGTTTCCCTGTCTACCAATAACAACCACTCATCAGCAGCGGGCGTAAAAATGTACTTTTGCGCCCGCTTGCCACTTTACGGGACTTTTTTTCTGCCGATAACCGGACAGCTATCGCCCGTAAAAAAGCAGACTGATGAATCACAGAGAATATCCAAACCTTAACCCTTTATCTGATTTAACCCAGGGGAACCAAAAAAAACTCTTCCAAGGGAGCCAGTCCGAACGTTTACCACCACGGTCCCTCCTTCAGGCTGTGGACGAGCAGGAATGGCTGACTTACCTGCTCGAGGGTGAATTAACCATCCTGGAAAGCGGGTTTGTGAAAGAAAAAATCTGCGGCGGGGCACCCCGGTCTGAATGGCCTGTTTTTGGAGAAAATCAACCGGAAGCACGAGCTGTCACCCAACTTGGCGCCCGCATCATCCAAATCAATAAGTCTCTTTACGAGCGCTTACAACAAGAAGAAAACGCAGCGCGCTTGAACATTGCCGAAATCGAATTGACGGATGAAGAAAACAGCGTCTTCGGCGAACTGTATATGGCTTTCGTCAATGGCAATCTGCAAATTCCCAACTTCCCGGATGTTGCACTGAAAGTCCGTGCGGCAATTAACGATAACCGTGTGACCGTTTCAGAACTGAGCCAAATCGTCCAGGCCGACCCCGTACTGGCTGCCCGGTTGATGAAGGTAGTGAACAGCCCTCTTTATCGCGGCTGGAAAACGGTCGGCAATTTGCGCGACGCGATTCAACGATTAGGGCTGGAAGCCACGCGAACACTGGCGATTACTTTAGCCATGAAACAGCTTTTCAAGGCTAAAACACAGCATATCCGACAGTACATCAAAGAGGTATACCAACACAGCACGTTTGTCTCTGCAATTGCCTATGTCCTGGCTCAACGAGTCAAAACAGCTGATCCTGAGCGTGCCTTACTGGCGGGATTGCTGTCTCGCATTGGCGCAATTCCCATACTTAATTTTCTCGACGAAAACCCATCACTTTTCTCCTCACAAGCGGAGCTTGACCATTGCCTTCAAAAGCTACAAGGGCCTATCGGGGGCATTCTACTCGGGCACTGGGGGTTTGATGCCGAACTGATCACTGTTGCAGAAGAATGTGAAATATGGTCCCGACAATCAGGGCAAGAAGAACCCGATTATTGTGATATTGTCACCGCAGCGCTTTGGCACAGCTACCTGACAACATCCAAACAGAGCCAGTTACCGAGCTTCCAAAGCGTTCCCGCACTCTCGAAACCCGCACTTAACCTCCTCGACCCCGAAGAAGAAAATAGCCTCCTGGAAGAAGCGCAAGAGGAAATCGAGATTGTTCACAACCTGCTCCAAACGTGAACTTTCACACAGGCCGCGTCAGGTGCTGTAACATAGCTGTAATAAAACTGCGCTTTAATGCGATTTTGACGAATGCAGTGTATTAACTATGCCAAAAATACTCATTGTGGAAGATGAAGAGGCCGTAAGACTGATGGCTGGGTTTGCATTGGGGCGCGCGGGTTTTCAGGTGGACGAGGCAGAAGACTCTGTATCCGCTGATAAAGCCTTATCAACTTCCCAGCCGGACTTGCTGCTGGTGGATTGGATGCTGCCGGGCATCAGTGGTATTGACTGGATTAAACGGCTCAAACGGGAAGAAACTACAAAAAAGCTCCCGGTGATCATGTTGACCGCCCGTGCTCAGGAGAGCGACAAAATATACGGTCTGGACTCCGGAGCCGATGATTACGTCACTAAACCGTTTTCCCCGCGTGAATTGGTTTCACGTATCAATGCGGTTTTAAGACGTTGTCAAACCGACAAAAAAGAAGAATACACATCAGGCGACTTGATACTCAACCCCGAGGCTCACTCCGTCACGGCCGGCTCCAAAGAGCTTGATATGGGGCCCACAGAATTCCGTCTCTTGAAGTTTTTCATGAGTCATCCAAATCGTGTCTACAGTCGCGAACAACTGCTAGACTTCGTCTGGGGCAGAAGCCACTTTGTTGAGGAAAGAACGGTTGACGTTCATGTCCTTCGACTGAGAAAGTCCTTGTCCCCACATGGTTACGATGGACTCATACAAACGGTCCGGGGTGTTGGCTACCGCTTTAGCGACAAAACGGGCTGATTCGTATCATTAGCGAGCATCAGGGTATACGAGACAGTGAAAGACGAGTGGGCAGTAGAATTTTGGCGGCTGGCGGGCGTTCTCTTGTTCGGCATAGCTTTAGCCTTGATCTCTGGATTTACGACCGCCTCACTGCTCATTGCGCTTGGTGTTTACATTGCATGGAACATGCAACAGCTTCAGCGCATCAACAACTGGCTGGCCAAAGGGAGCCAACGGTCACAATTACCTGAAGTCCATGGACCCTGGAATAATCTGGTCAAAGAAATCTTTATCACCCGCTCTAAGCTTCATAAACGTTCCCGCCGCTTGAGCCAGGTGCTTAAACGCTTCCGGCGCTCCAGTGCTGTGTTGCCTGACGCCACAATCATTTTGACAGAAACCGGTAAAATTGACTGGTTTAATCCCGCGGCTCAAAATCTGCTCGGTCTGAAAAAGCCACAAGACGTTCATCAAAATATCAGAAACTTGATTCGTCACCCGACTTTTCAGACTTACCTCAATCATGCAGATTACGAAAGAGGGCAGGAAGTGAACATCCCTTCACCAGAACATCCCTCAATCACGCTCAATATCCGCATCACACCATTTGGTCGCAATGAGCTCCTGCTTTCGGCACGCGATGTCACCAGCATGCAAAAAATCCAGGATGTTCGACGTGATTTCGTTGCCAATGTTTCACATGAATTAAGAACGCCTCTCACCGTTATCACCGGCTATACCGAAACGCTGGGTGATGAAAATCTGCCAGATGATATCCAGATAGGGATCAGCGCCATTTCTCAACAAGCCAAACGCATGACTCAAATTGTTGAAGATCTTTTAATGTTATCCAGTCTGGAAATGGAAACCTCTGAGGCGCAGACAGAACGCGAGATTGTACAGGTTCCCCTGATGCTGGAGAGCATGTGTGAAGATGCCACTTTACTGAGCGGCGACGCCAAGCATCACGTTCATCTTGACGTCCAAAGTAGCAGTTGCCTTCTGGGTAATCAGTCAGACATTGTGAGCGCCTTCCGCAATCTGATTGATAACGCCATCTGCCACACACCGCCGGGCTCTACTATTCTTATCCGCTGGGACACCGTTAACGGCGGCGCATGCTTCAGCGTACAGGATAATGGACTCGGCATTGATGAGAAACATATCCCACGGCTAACGGAACGGTTTTACCGAGTAGACAAAGGCCGGTCCCGCGATATGGGTGGAACCGGCCTAGGCTTATCCATTGCCAAGCATGCCATTCAGAGAAATGGCGGGGAACTCACAATCACCAGTCAACGAGGCAAAGGTTCAACGTTCAAGTGTACCTTCCCGGCAGAGCGGGTGTCGTAGACATGTTCGAGG
>OBIC01000226.1_pt1 | contig 20637 bp, 18 predicted proteins | sample 1519831 | NCBI WGS metagenome assembly OBIC01 (sample SAMN03019805, study PRJEB22545) | beach sand metagenome | biome: beach; feature: sea beach; material: beach sand | place: USA: Municipal Pensacola Beach, FL | collected 2010-10-20 | depth 40-45 cm m
TCCCGAGGACGCCGGAGGGGGCCCATCACCTTGGTTGGGGCTGGTGGGGGGTTCGAAGGGGCGAAACACCAACATGCGCAGCAGAAGCATTTCGAAGGCTTCGCGCGAATCGGGCGACAGGGGAAGGTCACGCCGGCCTTGCAGGGCAAACTGGTAGTACAACTGAACCTCTTCGCCCGTGAGCTGCGCCGCGAGGTGCGCCAAGGCCTCACCTTCCAACAGAGGAACGGCAACTTTTCCGGGCACCACCTGTGCGATCGCCAACTGGTGCAACAAGCCGATCAATTCGTCCAGGACCACCCGAAAGTCGGCGCCATACTGGGCCAACTCGTCGACCTGGCTCAACAAGTGTTCGGCATCGCGTTCGGCGAGCGCTTGGATCAGTTGCGCGACCGCCTGGTGGTCGACGCTGCCCAGCATGGTGCGGACATCGGTTTCACGAACCTCGCCACTGCCAAAGGCAATGGCCTGATCGGTGAGGCTGAGGGCATCGCGCAGGCTGCCCTCGGCGGAGCGAGCCAGCAGGCGGAGCGCGCCGCCCTCGTGAGCGACCGCCTCTGCTGTGAGGATGGCCGCGAGGTGTTCGGCAATGCGCTCGGCGGGAATGTTCTTCAGGTGCAACTGCAGACAGCGCGACAAAATCGTCACCGGCAGCCGCTTGGGGTCGGTGGTCGCTAGCAGGAACTTTACGTGCTCAGGTGGTTCCTCAAGTGTTTTTAGTAACGCATTGAAACTATGGGAAGAAAGCATGTGCACCTCATCAATTAGGTACACTTTAAAGCGGCCCACAGTCGGGGTGTATTGCACGTTATCAAGCAGCTCGCGGGTGTCCTCGACTCGGGTCCGTGAGGCGGCATCGACCTCAATCAGATCGACAAAGCGGCCTTCGGCAATGCTGGTGCAGGCGCTGCACTCTCCGCACGGCACCGAAGTCACCCCAGCTTCGCAGTTCAGGCACTTCGCCAGGATTCGGGCAATCGAGGTTTTGCCAACCCCACGGGTGCCGGTGAACAAGTAGGCGTGGTGCACCCGGTTGTGGTCGAGGGCATGCACCAGCGCCTTTAGGACCGCTTCCTGGCCAACTGTTTCGGCGAAGGTGCTTGGGCGCCATTTGCGGGCGAGGACCTGGTAACTCATGGCCAGAGGCGCCTGGACTGGTGGCGCGAGGTCGCTCCAGTAGTGGAATACAATGCTGCGCTGTACATGAACACGTAGAAGGGGTGGTGGTCCAAACCAGCCACACCTCGGCACCCGAATCCGCTGCTACCGTTGCTCCCTTCCGGGCCTGGCGGGGTTCACAACTTCTCGTCGCGAGGGGACCGATAAGGACCACCATAACAGGCCGAACGCGCCGCGAAAGCGGGGAACAGCCGGGCTGCGTACTCTACCCGCATTGCCACAAGCGGCGCAACCGCGCGGCGTCCACCCCTCGCTGCGACGCCTGGCCTGGAGGTACAATGCTCCAGCATCCACCCACAGGCGACCCCATGTTGGATCCTAAACTGCTCGAAATTCTCGTTTGCCCCGTGACCAAGGCGCCACTCCACTACGACCCTGAGCGTCGCGAGTTGCTGTGCAAGGCCAGCGCTTTGGCCTACCCCATCCGCGACGACATTCCAGTGCTGCTGGAATCGGAAGCACGGCCACTCAGCCAAGAAGAGAAAGAGTCCCTGCCCTAAACAGGCCTCGCCGACCCTGCCGCCTAGCCGCGGCCGTACAAGACTTCAGGGCTGATGAGCGGCGCGGTGACGACCTCGGATCGCTCGCTGCCAATCTGTACATAGAAGCAGCTGCGCCGGCCGCTGTGACAGGCCGGGCCCTGCTGGTCCACCAATGCAAGCAGCGCGTCACCATCGCAGTCCACCCGCAATTCGCGCAGCGCCTGCACTTGGCCTGAGGACTCGCCTTTGCGCCACAATGAGCTTCGCGAGCGCGACCAGTAGCACATGTGGCCTGTCTCGAGGGTGCTCTGAAGGCTGTCGCGGTTCATCCAGGCCATCATCAGCACCGCGCCGGAATCGAACTGCTGGGCAATGCAGGGGATCAACCCTTGGGCATCAAAGCGCAAGCACTCAAGGAGCGCAGAGGTCGCGACCAGGTGCCCGGGAGCAGCCGCCTCCAGGGCTTTGAAGTCGACGCCAGCTTGACCCGGTACCCCACCTGCTCGCTTTGTGGGCATGGCACTTCCTCTCCCAGCCAGTCCAATGCGGTCAGCATATCAAAAGCCCATGGGCCGAGTTAGAATCGCCCAATGGACGACTTATTGATTCTGAACGCCGAGCTGGTCAACGAGGGCCGCCGCTGGCACGCGGATGTGGCCATCGCCAACCGGCGCATCACCGCAATCGGGGCGGACCTACAAGGCCGCTCCGCCCGCACGCAAATCGATGCCAGCGGTCTGCTGCTGTTGCCCGGTATGATCGATGACCAGGTGCACTTTCGCGAACCCGGGCTTACCCACAAGGGCGACATCCAGTCCGAATCGCGCGCGGCCGTCGCCGGAGGCATCACCAGCTACATGGAGATGCCCAACTGCAGCCCCCCGACCCTGAACCGCGAAGCCCTGCTCGCCAAGCACGCGATCGCCGCCCAAAAGTCCGCAGCCAACTACAGCTTTTACCACGGCGCCAGCAATGACAACCTGGACGACATTCGCGTGGCAGACCCCAAGCTCGCATGCGCCATCAAGGTGTTCATGGGAGCGTCGACCGGCAACATGCTGGTGGATGATGCGGAGGTGCTCGACAAGATCTTTGCGGAATCGCCCTTGCTGATCGCGACCCACTGCGAGGACTCCCCCACCATCGAAGCCAACGAGGCCATATGCGTCGAACAGTACGGGGAGGCCATCCCCATGGCGTGCCACCCCCGCATCCGCAGCGCCGAAGCCTGCTTGCGCTCATCAAGCTTTGCCGTGGGGCTCGCCAAAACCCATGACGCACGCCTGCACGTGCTGCACCTCACCACCGCACGAGAGCTGGACCTGTTCACCCCCGGCCCCATTCAAGGCAAGCGCATCACGGGTGAGGCCTGCGTGCACCACCTGTTCTTCAGCGACGCCGACTACGCGGAAAAGGGCAGCCTGATCAAGTGCAACCCAGCGATCAAAACCAACGAGGACCGCCGGGCGCTGCTCGCAGCGCTGCGCGAAGACCGCCTGGACGTGATCGCCACCGACCACGCCCCCCACTTGCTTGACGAAAAAGCCCGCCCATACCTGCGGGCTCCGGCGGGGTTACCGCTGGTGCAAGACGCGCTGCTGTCGCTGATCCAGCAGGTCAAGGCCGGCAACCTCAGCCTGGAGCAGGTGGTCCAGAAAACCAGCCACGCCCCAGCCACCCTGTTCGGCGTTGCGGAACGCGGCTTTCTGCGCGAGGACCACTACGCCGACCTGGTACTGGTTGACCCGAACCGTCCGACCCTGGTGACCCGCGAGGCGGTGCGGTCCAAGTGCGGCTGGTCTCCCTTTGAAGGCACTGAATTCGGTGCCTCAATCCACACCACCATCATCAACGGCACCGTGGCCTACACCCGCGAGGGCGGCTTGCAACCGGCACCGGTGATGGCGCTGGACTGCAACGCGGTGCGCTGACCCATGCGCCGAACGGCACGCGGCCTGCTCGCGGTCCTGCTTTTGCTGCCGGGCCTGCTTGTGGCTGCGTTGCCGGAGCCGGAGGGCCCACCACCGCCCGTGCCATCAACCCTCGACCCCCAACCGGTGGCGCTGCTGGCCATCGAGGGGCCCATCGGGCCCGCCACCGCCGATTACTTTGTGGATGCACTGGAGCGCGCCGCCGACAGTGGCCATACCCTCGCCGTGCTGCAGATGGACACCCCGGGGGGGCTGGATTCTGCGATGCGCGACATCATCAAAGCGATTTTGAGTTCGCCCATTCCCGTCGCGACCTACGTTGCACCCAGTGGTGCACGTGCAGCCAGCGCCGGGACATACATCCTCTATGCGTCCCACATCGCGGCCATGGCGCCCGGCACCAACGTTGGGGCGGCCACCCCAGTGTCGATGGGGGGCGGCTCCAACCCCTTGCCAAACCAAGACACCGACGACAACGCACCTGAAAAAGGCGACCCCTCCACTCCAACTGCGCCCCACGACCGGGATGCCATGCGTGAAAAAGTGGTGAATGATGCGGAAGCTTACTTGCGCGGCTTGGCCCGGCTGCGGGGGCGAAACGCCGAATGGGCAAGCACGGCCGTGCGCAGTGCAGCAAGCCTGACCGCTGAGGAGGCATTGGAGAAAAGGGTGATCGACTGGGTCACGGCGGACCTGCGCACCCTGCTTGATCAAATTCACGGACGGAGCTTTGAGCTCCAGGGCCGGACCGTCACCTTGGCGACCCGCGGGGCAGTGGTCACCCAGATGGCGCCGGATTGGCGCCAGCGCTTCCTGCAGGTGATAGCGAGCCCCTCCGTGGCGTACTTCCTGTTGCTCGCGGGCATTTATGGGCTGTTTTTCGAATTCACCAACCCTGGAGCCATTGTCCCTGGGGTGACTGGGGCCATCTGTTTGCTGCTGGCCGCCCTGGCCCTGCAAATGCTGCCCTTCAGCTACGCGGGGCTTGGGCTCATCGTCCTGGGTGTCGTGCTCATGGGCATGGAGGCGGTGGTGCCAAGCTTCGGCGCGCTAGGTGTCGGCGGCGTGATTGCCTTTGTGGTCGGCTCCATCGTGCTGATCGACACGCAAGTCCCTGGCTACGGCATACCGCTGTCACTGATACTCAGCCTCGGGCTCATGAGCAGCTTGGGTTTTCTGTTTGTGGTGTGGCTGTTAATGCGCTCAAGGCGCCGCGAGGTGGTCTCTGGCCCTGAAGAGATGATCGGGGCGGAAGGCACTGTCGTGCAGACGGACGAGCACACCACCCTCATTCGCCTGCACGGTGAACTCTGGCATGCCCGGAGCACCGCACCTGTGAGCCCTGGCCAGCGTGTGCGCGTGCGGACGCGCACCGGCCTGCAGCTCAGCGTGGAACCCATTTCAGCCCAAGGAGGCCCGCCATGAACGTGTTTTTTCTGATTGCCCTCGCCGTGCTGGTGGCATTTCTCGCCAGTGCGGTGCGCATTCTGCGTGAATACGAGCGCGGCGTGGTGTTCATGCTCGGCCGCTTCTGGAAGGTCAAAGGGCCAGGGCTGATTCTGCTGATCCCCGTACTCCAGCAAATGGTGCGGGTGGACCTGCGCACCGTGGTGATGGACGTGCCCACACAGGACGTGATCTCCCGCGACAACGTCTCGGTGCGGGTGAACGCGGTGATTTACTTTCGCGTCATTGACCCCGAAAAGGCCGTGATTCAGGTGGAGAATTTTTACGAAGCCACCAGCCAACTGGCGCAAACCACCCTGCGCTCGGTACTCGGCCAGCATGAGCTGGACGACATGCTCGCCGGCCGAGAACAATTGAACGCCGACATCCAGGCGATTTTGGACGACCAAACCGACGCCTGGGGCATCAAGGTGGCCAATGTGGAAATCAAGCACGTGGACCTGGACGAGAGCATGATCCGCGCCATTGCCAAGCAGGCCGAGGCCGAGCGGACCCGACGCGCCAAGGTGATCCACGCCGAGGGTGAATTGCAGGCTTCCGAGAAGCTTTCCCAGGCCGCCAAGGTGCTGGCGGGCGAGGCGCAGGCCCTGCAACTGCGCTACCTGCAAACCCTGGTCGACATTGCTGGCGAGAAGAACTCCACCATTGTGTTTCCACTGCCGATGGACTTGATCGGCCCGCTCATGGGCAAAGCCGGGGGCTCTGGCCCGACCGGCGTGCAACCCACGCCAAGCGCCCCAACACAGGGCTCAGCCACCACAAGCTGAACCCATAAGGGCGCCCAGGGCTTACAACGGCTGCGACTGCGCCTGCAATTGGGCCAGCGCCTTGGCCGCGAGCGGATGGCCCTGGCCCTGCGCTGCCGACAGCCAGCGCTGCGCCTGCACCGGGTCGTAGTCCACCCAAAGGCCTGAAAGGTACAGCTGCCCCAGCTCATACTGCGCTGCATCGAGACCTGACTCTGCCGCCGCCTGGAACAGACGCAGCCCTTCGTCAACGTCCTGTTCCTGTGGCGGCGCATACATCAAGAGCCGCCCAAGATTGAACTGCGCGAACTGGTTGCCCGCTTGGGCAGAACGCCCGTACCAGGTTCGCGCCGCCTCCAGGTTGCGCTCCCGCCCCTCACCGCGCTCGTGCATCACCCCCATCGAAAACTGCGCCGTGGCATTGCCGCCAGCAGCCAGCTCTTCATAGATCGCGTAGGCACCAGCGTAGTCCTGGGCTTGATACAGCGCCAACGCCTCCTGCAACGCCGCAGAATCCCGATAAAAGAAGTGGAACGCAGCGTACACCACAGCGACCACCGCCAAAAACACCAGCAACCGCCGCCGCGGCGAGGCCGCCCGCTTGGAACCCGTCACCATCCCTTCCTCCTTCCGTTACAGGGCACTCTTCGAAACAACCTCAGGTGCCACCGCATTGAGCCAAGCAACCTAAGCCGCTGCAGATGGTACCGAGGGTGGGGCCCGGAGCGATACAACGCAGCCTGCCCCCCGCCGCCAGAAAGCAGGCAGCGACCAGCTGTCACGCGGGTGACATGCGATGTCCCTGGAGTGTGGGTCACCAATCCGCCGCCCCCTGGCGATAAGGAACAAAGACCGAGCACCGGCATCTGAGATTGTCTTGCAATCGGCTTCTCCGGGCCTGCAGGCTGGTGGTGGTACTGATTTCAGAGGTCCACCAATGTGTGCGGGCACCAGCACCGAGTTGCGCCGCGCCATCCAAAGCGTTGTGTCTTCTTCGATCCCAGAGCGGCATCGCCCCCTGCTAAGATTGCACCTGCGGAGGTCGTCACTCGAGCTTCACATGTGTTCGTGGTGCCCGCCAAAGCACCGGTGTTGCGACCTGACGATGTCTCGGCTGCAGTGGTCTTGACAACGCGGTCGGGAGCGTCTTCTACCTCAAGCAGTCTCTTTGTTACATTACTTGGCAACCTCCAGACGGCTGGTGCGTCTTAGATCACCAACTGGCAATGGACCAGCAACACCCGTTTAGGTGAAGGGTGCTATTCATAGCGGCCGCCATATGAGTGTGGCTCCAAAATGAGACAATCAGACCTCCCAGGTGGCCGCGTTGGCCATTGAAGGACATGAGCATTGATATCCAAGCTGCCCAGATGGGTTGAGTATGGCGCATTCGTGCTTGCTTTCACGGCCGGCTTCATAAACTCAGTCGGTCTGCTCGGCTTCGAGCATCAGGCTGTTTCTCATGTTTCCGGGACAGCAACCTTGTTTGGCACCAGCTTGCTTAATAATTCCTATGCCAAAACCCTTCATCTAGCCGGCGTGCTTTTTTCATTTTTTTTCGGCGCTTCCATTTCTGGTTGTTTATTGCATGGAACGACGCTGAAACTGGGACGTCACTACGAAACGGCACTGACCATTGAGGCGCTACTCCTATTCATAGCATTTTACTTTTTATCGAAGGGTTCTTTCTATGGGCACTATGCAGCGTCATCCGCATGTGGATTACAGAACGGATTGGCTACGGCGTACAGTGGCGCCGTGGTGAGAACCACACACCTTACCGGTATCTTCACCGATTTGGGAATCATGCTGGGTTCGGTTCTGCGCGGTGAGGCTTTCGATAAAAGGAAAGCACTGCTTTTTGTGTTGATCATTGCGGGCTTCGTCCTTGGCGGGCTGTGCGGCTCCTACCTGTTTGACGTCCTCGAATTCGAAGCCTTGCTGATCCCCGGCGTCACTTGTTTGGGTTTGGCCGGCTGTTATCGGTTGTACTGGAAACGCGAAATCAGGAACCAAACTTAGGTTCGCGCTTGCCCTCGGTTCATGCCGATATCAATCAACACGAGCCAAGCATGAAAAAAGTGCTTTACGAATACAAGCAGTTTGCCCTAAAAGGCAACGTGTTGGACATGGCCATAGGCATAGTCATTGGCGGAGCCTTCGCTACAATTGCGAGCAGCTTGGTGGCAAATATATTCGCCCCGATTGTTGGTCTACTTACCAGCGGCGTCGACATGGCTGACTTGTTTATTGTCTTAAAAAGCGGTGCCTTTGGGGGGCCCTACACAACCTTAGACCAAGCGAATAAGGACGGGGCCGTTACACTAAGCTATGGCCTGTTTCTTAACAGCGTACTTAGCTTTTTGGTAGTGTCGTGGTTTGCCTTTGTGGTAGTAAAAAGTGTAAATCGCATCAAGAAACAAGAAAGAAGCAGCGAGCTCAAAAAAACCAAAACGTGCCCCTATTGCTGTTCGGAAATACATCTAGAGGCTTCTGTTTGTCCGCACTGCACCTTGAAGCTCGATGGCACTTAACGCAACCGCACGGGCATGGACCAAAACAACCGGGGCCCACAGACGCAGGCTCCTGTGCGGGATATGGTTCAGTTCCAGGATGCAACACCACGGCGGTGCTTGGCGACCACGCGCTATCGAGCCAAGCGCAGAAAAATCTCCCCACATTGATTCACTAGGATTCAGGAGCCCGCCCGTGGGGCAAGGAAGCAGGTGGCCACTTGGGCTGTGCCCCTCCTATCCTCGCAGTGAACCGCGCTGTCTGCTTTGTGTGAGGGTGGCGTTGCTTGCCGGACGCTTTCGGCACAGGTCTGCTAGACGGCGCCTGTTTGCATCGGCGGCTCTGCTGGGCGCCATGAACGTCTTGCATGGGTGTGGCGCCGACTCGACCTCAGAGCTGCCAACCCCCGGGGCAACCTCCAGCTGGAGCCCGGTCGAAGTACTCGGTGTTCCGGTCGACGAGGGCGTCTTTGACCCCGCCCCCACCGATGACAGCAGCGGGACGACCTGGATGAGTTATTCCTACGTGTCTGCACCAACGTCCACTGTGCCTCGGACGGTCGAAACACGCTTGGCGATAACGCAAGATGGCGGCCTCAGGTGGCATGACATGGGCCTGACCCTGAACGCAGCGACGCCCTTGCCCCTGCCACCACCCAATGACCGAAACGCCGCGGTGCACGAGGTTTCCCGGCTGCTGTACAACACCGAGGCTCTGGCTGCGGGCTCCGACCCCTGGCTGCTTCTCTGGCACCGCTATTTGTCGGTGCTGGTCGGTACGGAGTCGACCCGGCAGTTCCAACACGGATGGATCGGCATGAAGAGCGGCCCCACTGCCACCACATTGGGAGCCGAACGCAAACTGTTCACAGGCGCGGGCTACGATCCAGCCAACAACAGCGATGCGCTCGGCGCTCCTGAATACCCGCTCGACCAGCTCTATCCGGACACTCTGGGCGATTGCGCGGCCTTCACAGAGCCTGGGGTGCTAGCGAAGCCTGAAGGGGTCTATGTTTCGCTGGTGTGCGCCAAGACCACGCCTCCAGGTGACATCGTGCTGCTGCGCTGTGACCATCAACTCCATGGCTGCGTTCTATTGGGGGTGCTGCTTTCAGGCGCCGAGGCGAGCGCCCTCACCCCAACTTTCGACAACTTCTCTGCCTCCGAATTGGTGACCAGTCGCGGAGCCGACTACCTGCTTGCAACACCCACCAGCTCGGTGGGTGGCCACCGCTACCGGGGCTGCGTGGCCTATCCCGTGAATCTGCCGGGCGCTCAGGTCCATCGAGACGCGGGAGAAGTGCCCGTGCCGAGTCTCGTTCTAGGGCCTCACGGCGATTTCAATGGGGCATGCGGGTACAGTGCCGGCCTCACTGCCAGCGGCGTACTGATGGGTGAGGCGTTCTTTACCGAGCAGCCAATTTTTCGCGTGTACGCGACGGGGGCACACCCCTAAATCCTGCTGTGTTCTCTGGCCGACCAATGCCAATGGTGACGGGGCCTGCGGGGCGGCCACCCTGTTATGCGACCATTGTGCAGCATGCCAACAGTCACACGCGCACCCGACGCCGAACTGCCCCCCAAGGCCAGAGACGCACAGAGGCCAGCCGCCTGCGAGGGCCGCCCAGGTGGGGCGAGACACCCATGGCGAACTTTACCCGGTGCGCCTTGTCGACTGGCAGCTGGCGTGCCCCAAATGAACTTCCTTTACACGGGCGCGCTTGCCCTCCTTGCTCACTCGACCAGTCCGGAGCCCGACCATGGCCAGCACCCACCGCACCGAACACGACAGCCTTGGAGACATTCAGGTACCAGGGAACGCGCTCTGGGGTGCCCAGACCCAGCGGGCAATCGACAATTTTCCCCTCAGCGGCTGGCCACTGCCGGCCCCGTTCATTTCCGCTCTTGGGTGGATCAAGTTCGCGGCGGCCGGGGCGAATGCAGAGCTAGGAACCTTGGCTCTGAAGAAAGCCGAAGCCATCCAATCCGCTGCACAGGCGGTGGCCTCCGGAGCGCACAATGACCAATTCCCGGTGGACGTGTTCCAGACCGGTTCCGGCACCAGTAGCAACATGAACGCCAACGAGGTGATCGCCCGCCTGTGCGAACAGGCCGGGGTCCAGGTGCACCCCAACGACGATGTGAACCTGGGGCAATCCAGCAACGATGTGATCCCCACGGCCATCCGCGTCAGCGCGGTGTTGCAGTGCCGTGAGACCTTGCTACCTGCCCTACACAGGCTCTGCGCGACCTTGGAAGCCCGTGCCAGTGAGCTCGATGGGGTGGTCAAAACCGGCCGCACCCACCTGATGGATGCCATGCCCCTCACCCTGGGACAGGAATTGCGAACCTGGGAGCACCAATTGCTGGAGAACCGTGCGCGCATTGACAGCTGCCTGGAGCGCCTGCGGGCGCTGCCCCAGGGCGGTACCGCTGTGGGCACGGGTGTCAACACCCACCCCCGATTCGCCGACGCCTTTTGCGCCTTGCTCAGTCGCGCCACAGAGACCGAGTTTGTGCCACTGGTACCGCCATTTGCGGGCATTGCAAGCCAAGAAGGCCCGCTTGAACTCTCCGCCACGCTGCGGTCGGTGGCAACCAGCCTGCTCAAGATCAGCAACGACCTGCGCTGGATGAACAGCGGTCCGCTCACGGGGCTCGCTGAGATCAGCCTGCCAGTGTTGCAACCGGGGAGCAGCATCATGCCCGGCAAGGTGAACCCGGTTATTCCGGAAGCCGTGGCCCAGGTTGCAGTTCAGGTGACCGCCTACGACGCAGCTGTAGCGCTCGCCGCACAAAGCGGCAATTTTCAGCTCAACGTGATGCTGCCACTTATCGCCCACAACCTGCTCACCAGCATCCGTCTGCTCGCAGGGGCCGCCCAGTTGCTCGCCGACAAAGCCGTGGCAGGCTTTCGCGTTAACCAGTCTCACATTGAGTCCGGCCTCTTGCGCAACCCCATCCTGGCCACCGCGCTGAACCCGAAAATCGGCTATGCCCGCGCCGCTGAAATCGCGAAAGAGGCCTACCGGAGCGGGCGCCCAGTTATTGAAGTGGCCGCGGAAATGACTGACCTCAGTGACGACGAACTGGCCGCGCTCCTAGACCCTCACCAGCTTGCTGAGCCCCACTCTGGCTGATGGTGCACTCGGCCAGGCCTGAACCTGTGCGGCGTTGAGTTGACAAGTGGTGTTCAGATCGGCATCATGCGCACCCCCGTTGTAGGGCCCAAAGCCCTTCCCGGGTGCGCCAGTCTCCCGTCGCAGGGTCTGTCCACTGCTAGCATCCCCGGCTGTGACCTGGTCACCGCGCGGGCGGGCAACATCCCGCACATCGGACGCGCGTCGAGGGCTCTCGCCGGCCGCACGGTCGCAATACGGACTGTGGTGGCCCTGCCCTTGTAACCCGATAAGCCAACCAAAGCGGCGACGCGCTGGCGCCAGGACAGCCACGACCGCCATTCGCCAACCACTCAAGAGGTTATCGACGAACGATGACGACCTACAACCGAGCAGAAGAGATTGCACAGATCGAGAAGGACTGGGCCGAGAATCCTCGCTGGAAAAACGTGACCCGCACCTACAGCGCAGAAGACGTGGTCCGCCTGCGCGGCTCGGTCAAGGTCGAGCACACCCTGGCCCGCAAAGGCGCAGAAAAACTCTGGGATCTGGTCAATGGTGGCGCCACCGCCAAATTCGGCAAAGACTATGTCAACTGCCTCGGCGCCCTCACTGGCGGTCAAGCCGTACAGCAGGTCAAGGCTGGCATTCAGGCCATCTACCTGTCGGGCTGGCAAGTGGCTGCGGACAACAACACCGCCTTCACCATGTATCCGGACCAATCCCTGTATCCGGTCAACTCGGTGCCCACTGTCGTTCGCCGCATCAACAATTCCTTTCAGCGCGCCGACCAAATTCAATGGCAGCGCGGCGTAGACGCGAGCTCGTCGGACTTTGTCGACTACTTCGCCCCCATCGTCGCAGACGCGGAAGCAGGTTTTGGCGGCGTACTGAACGCCTACGAATTGATGTCTGCCATGATCGAAGCAGGCGCTGCAGGCGTTCACTTCGAGGACCAGCTCGCATCCGTTAAAAAATGTGGCCACATGGGCGGCAAGGTATTGGTCCCGACCCAAGAAGCCATCCAGAAGCTGGTGGCAGCGCGATTGGCAGCAGACGTCGCCGGCACCCCAACCATCGTGCTGGCCCGTACGGACGCCAACGCGGCAGATCTGTTGACCTCCGACGTTGATGAATACGACCGCGAATTCTGCACCGGTGAGCGCACTGCAGAAGGTTTTTACCGCGTGCGCGCAGGCATCGACCAGGCCATTGCGCGTGGGATCGCCTACGCCCCTTACGCGGACCTGCTGTGGTGCGAAACCGCAACCCCGGATTTGGAAGAGGCAAAAAAGTTTGCCGAGGCCGTGCGCGAAAAGCACCCAGAACAGCTGCTGGCATACAACTGCTCACCCTCGTTCAACTGGCGCAAGAACCTCGACGATGCCACCATCGCCAAATTCCAGCGCGAACTGGCTGCGATGGGCTACAAGTACCAGTTCATTACCCTCGCTGGGATCCACAACATGTGGTACAACATGTTCGACTTGGCCCACAAATACGCGCGCAACGACATGTCCGCCTATGTCGAGCTGCAAGAAACCGAGTTTGCGGCAGCAGAACGCGGCTACAGCTTCGTTGCACATCAGCAAGAAGTGGGCACCGGCTACTTTGACGACATGACGACCGTGATCCAGGGTGGTGCCTCTTCGGTCACCGCGCTCACCGGATCCACCGAAGAAGACCAGTTCTAGCTCACAGACTCGCGGGCAATCCGCGAGGCACAGTTGCAGGAACCCAGGGGCGCCAAATCAGGCGCCCCTTTTTTTACTCCACCCCCCCACCCGACTCATACCACCCCACCATGACCTGCCACCATCGAAATTGATCCAGGTCAGCATGTTTTTTCGCCAAATCGCCAATACTGGCACCGTGCACGGCTTTCGGTAGAATGCGATCCACCCATCAAACGCTGAGCACCGCAGCCACTGCAATTGCAACGGCCAACTCAAAGGAAGCAGGAATGACTCGATCAATCGAGCACCCGACGTACAACTACCGGGTGGTGCGCCAATTTGCCATCATGGCGGTGGTGTGGGGCATCGTCGGCATGGCTGTCGGCGTCCTGATCGCCGGCCAACTGGCTTGGCCTGCCCTTAACACCAACCTGCCGTGGCTACACTTCGGGCGGCTCAGGCCCCTGCACACGAACGCTGTGATCTTCGCGTTTGGCGGCTGTGCACTCATGGCCACGTCTTTCTATGTTGTGCAGCGCACCTGCAAGACCCGGCTCTTTTCCGACGGGCTTGCGGCGTTCGTTTTCTGGGGCTGGCAAGCAGTGATTGTCGCGGCCGCGATCACCCTGCCGCTGGGTCTGACCACTTCTAAGGAATACGCCGAACTGGAGTGGCCGATCGACATCCTGATCGCCTTGGTGTGGGTGGCATACGCGGTCGTTTTCTTTGGCACCATCATCAAACGCAAAACACCACACATTTACGTGGCCAACTGGTTTTACGGCGCGTTCATCATCGCGGTCGCCTTGCTGCACATCGTTAACAGCGCGGCCCTCCCGGTGACCTTGTTCAAATCCTACTCAGCCTACTCAGGCACCATCGACGCCATGGTCCAGTGGTGGTACGGGCACAACGCAGTCGGCTTTTACCTCACTGCGGGATTTCTCGGCATGATGTACTACTTCGTGCCCAAGCAGGCAGAACGGCCCGTGTACTCCTATCGCTTGTCCATCGTTCACTTCTGGGCCCTGATTGCCATCTACATGTGGGCGGGTCCTCACCACCTGCACTACAGTGCCTTGCCCGATTGGGCCCAAAGCCTTGGAATGGTGATGTCACTGGTGCTGCTGGCGCCCTCCTGGGGCGGCATGATCAACGGCATCATGACCCTCTCCGGCGCCTGGGAGAAGCTGCGCACCGATCCCATCATCAAGTTTCTCATTGTGTCGCTGTCGTTTTATGGCATGTCGACCTTTGAGGGCCCGATGATGTCGATCAAAACCGTCAACGCCCTTTCCCATGACACCGACTGGACCATCGGCCACGTGCACGCTGGCGCCCTGGGGTGGGTGGCCATGATTTCCATCGGCTCGCTCTATCACTTGATCCCCATCCTGTTCGGAAAACGCCAGGGCGAGATGTTCAGCGTGCCTCTGATCAATGTGCACTTTTGGATGTCGACCATTGGTACGGTCCTCTACATCGCGTCGATGTGGGTGAACGGAATCATGCAAGGGCTCATGTGGCGCGCTGTCAACACCGACGGAACCCTCACCTACAGCTTTGTACAGGCAGTGGAGGCAAGCTATCCAGGCTACATCGTGCGCTTTCTGGGCGGCTTCATCTTTTTGGCGGGCATGTTTGTGATGGCGTACAACGTCTGGCAAACCACCCGGTCGCGGGTCGAGGAAGAGCCCGAAGCCGCGCTGCAAAGCGCCTGAACACCGACCTGGGGGGTCCTTGGCATGAAACACGACTTCATTGAAAACAACATCGGGATCATGATCGTGTTGATCGCAGTGGTGATCAGCTTTGGTGGCCTGGCCGAAATCCCGCCACTGTTTTTCCTCAATAGCACCACCGAGGCAGTGGACGGCCTGGAACCGCTTTCCGCATTGGAGCTGGAGGGGCGGGACATTTACATCCGCGAGGGCTGTCATGTCTGTCACACCCAGATGATTCGACCCTTCCGGGCCGAAACCGAGCGCTATGGCCACTACACGGTGGCAGGCGAGCACGTCTACGAACACCCGTTTTTGTGGGGATCTAAGCGTACGGGGCCGGATCTTGCTCGGGTCGGAGGACGTTACAGCGACGACTGGCACAGGGCACATCTGTACAACCCCAGGGATGTCGTCCCTGAGTCCAACATGCCTTCGTTTCCGTGGTTGTTCGAGCGCAGCCTAAACCCAGATGGAATCACTGCCAAAATGGCTGCGATGCGCGCGCTTGGAGTGCCCTACGCCGACGCCGACCTCGAAGCGGCTCCAGACGCGCTCAGGGACCGTTCTGAAGCCGATGCACTGGTCGCTTACCTGCAGCAACTTGGCACTGTATTGAACTGACCCCAGCGAGGATTCCACAATGGAAACGAGCGGATGGCAAGGGATCGGGACCCTGATCGTGACCATCGCCTTTCTGGCAGTCTGTGTTTGGGCCTATAGCCCCAAACGAAAATCCGGCTTTCGGGAGGCTGAGCTGCTCCCGTTCGACGAAGACAACATGTCGCCAAGCCAAGAGTCGAGACAGGAGCATAACAACCCATGAGTTCATTCTGGAGCCTGTGGATCATCGCATTGGTCGCCATCAATATCCTTGGGTCTTGGTGGCTGCTCCAAGCCAACCGGAAGATAGCCAAAGGGGAGGGTGCAACCACCGGCCACGAGTGGGACGGAATTCAGGAGCTCGACAACCCCCTCCCCTACTGGTGGTACCTCATGTTCTTGGGCACCCTTCTGTTTGCGATCCTGTACCTGATTTTTTACCCAGGGCTCGGAAACTTCAAAGGCCTCCTCGGCTGGAGTTCGACCGGCCAGTGGGAGCAGGAGGTGGCACGTGCCGAGGCCAAGTACCAACCGATTTTCGACCGCTACGGGCAGATGTCCGTCGAACAGCTGCAGTCTGAACCGCAGGCCCTCAAAATGGGACAGCGTCTGTTCGCAACCAACTGCTCAGTATGTCATGGTTCAGCGGCCACCGGCAGCTACGGCTTCCCGAACCTCACCGATGCGGAGTGGATCTGGGGGGGACAACCCCAGGCCATTGAGGCTTCCATTTTGCACGGTCGCCAAGCCCAGATGCCCGCTTGGGGGCCAGCACTCGGTGATGAAGCCATCAAGCAGGTAACCGAGTACGTGTTGCAAGTCAGTGGCCGGGACGCCGACCCCCAGCTCGCGCAAGCGGGCGCAGAGGTGTTCGCCAGTACCTGTGCGGCTTGTCATGGCCCCGATGCCAAAGGCAACCCAGCGCTCGGCTCACCCAACCTGACCGATGCCGCCTGGCTGTACGGTGGGTCTCGCGCTGAAATTGCGCACAGCGTGCGTGCTGGCCGTCAGGGGCAAATGCCTGCTTTTGCCGACCAGCTGGGCCACGAGCGCGTGCGCATTGTCGCTGCCTACGTCTACAGCCTGAACGAAGCAAGTGGGCAGTCATCCCCGTGAAGCCACCCCTGAACTGGCCCACACCGCCGGATGTGTAGGACGCACCCTTGAAACCTGAACCGGACCTCGTCCCCACCCGAACGATCGACGATTCGCAAGAGCTCAACCTCTACGAAAAGCGCGAGAAGATCTACGCCAGGCACGTAGAGGGCCTGTACCAGAAAATTCGGCTGTTCACTGGCTGGCCCCTGCTGATGGCGTATTTCATCACGCCTTGGATCAGTTGGGATGGCCGTCAAGCCATCCTTTGGGACCTGCCAGCCCGCAAGTTCTACATCTTCGACTGGGTGTTCTGGCCCCAGGATTTCATGTTCTTGGCCTGGGTGCTGATCATCGCCGCCATGGGCCTTTTCATGGTGACCAATTGGCTCGGACGCATCTGGTGTGGCTACACCTGTCCCCAGACAGTTTGGACGGCCATTTTCATGTGGGCTGAGCAGCTGACAGAGGGCTCTCGCATTCAACGCATGAAGCTCGATGCGGCGCCCTGGTCCACCGACAAAGCCCTTCGCAAAGGCACCAAGCACGTGCTCTGGATTGGCGTCGCTTTTTGGACTGGCCTTACTTTTGTCGGTTACTTCACCCCCATCCGGGCCTTGCTGCTTGATCTGCTGACCGCCAACGCGCCGCTGATTGCCTATGCGTGGACGCTGTTTTTCACCCTGGCGACGTACATCAACGCCGGATGGATGCGCGAGCAGGTCTGCAAATACATGTGTCCCTACGCGCGGTTTCAGTCCGCTATGTTCGACCAAGACACCCTGATCGTCTCCTATGACCCCAACCGAGGCGAACCTCGGGGACCACGAAAGCGGTCTGCGGACCACCGGGCAGAGGGACTTGGAGACTGCATCGACTGCAGGGTCTGCGTACAGGTGTGTCCAACCGGCATCGACATCCGCAATGGCCTTCAGTACGAATGCATTGGCTGTGCGTTGTGCATCGATGGCTGCAACGAGATCATGGACAAAATGGGATACCCGCGCGGCCTGATCCGCTATACCACCCTTCGGGCACTCAATGGTGGTACCACTAAACTTCTGCGGCCTCGCCCACTCGGCTACGCCGCTGTGGTACTCGGAATGTGTGCCATGCTCGCCTACGGACTCTGGAGTCGCGTGCCGCTCGAACTCGACATCATTCGTGACCGCAGCCGGTTGTATGAAACCGGAGTGGACGGCTGGATCGAAAACACCTATCGCCTCGAGATTCTAAACATGGACCAGCAGCCCCACCGGTATCGGGTTTCTGCCGAAGGCATTGATCAACTGCAGCTGCGCGGCCCTCAGGAAGTGGAGGTCGCCGGAGGAGAGGCCGCGTCGGTACCGGTCCGCCTGGCCGTGCCGCCCACCGGGGTGGTCCCTGGAAGCTCGAAAGTCACATTTCAGGTAGAAACCCTCGAAGACAAGCCGCAGCGGGTCAGTGAACCCAGCCGTTTCATTGCGCCCCTGCCCCGATAAGCACGCCCAGCGCGGAGCCCATGCTATGGAACACCACACCAAGCCTTGGTACCGGCAATTCTGGCCTTGGTTCGTGATCTCGATTCCTGCAAGCTCGGTGGTCGTTGGCACGGTGCTGTTGAGTTTTGCGCTGACAACCAAGGATTCCTTGGTGCGATCCGATTACTACAAAGCCGGCCGAATGATCAACGAGCAACTGGCCCAACAACGCGCAGCCGGCGCTGCGCACCTGCGTGCTTCGTTGCACTGGCTGTCGGACGTGAACCAGTTGGTGGTCACCCTGGATGGGCGCCCGCCCACTTGGCCAGGGCATCTCGAACTTGAGCTCAACCACCCCACGCTGGCGGCACAAGACCGCCGATGGCAACTTCAGCGCACGGGTGAAACCACCTACGCCGCGCCAGTTGACGCCAGTCCACCCCAAGGGCGCCGGCACATCCGCCTGTACCCCCCCGACCATGTCTGGCTTTTGGATGCACGCCTTGAACTCGACCTTGCCAATCAACCATCTTTGATCGCTCCGGCAAGGCCCGGGCCGAACCTTGATGGCTGACTGCTTTCATTGCGGGGAGCCGGTTCACCCGAGCACGCGGTTTGCAGTTGAGATCGATGGACAACACCGGTCCATGTGCTGCGCAGGCTGCGCTGCTGCGGCCTCTGCCATTTCGACCGGCGGCTGGTCCGCGTACTACCGTTTTCGCGACTCGATGGCGACCCGTCCAGAGGCGGCCACTGAGACCGAACGCGCGCGGTGGTCAGAATCGGACAACCCCGAAGTGCTCACCCAGATCAGTACCACGACCACGGACGGATTCAGACGCATCAAACTGCTTGCCGAGGGACTGCGCTGCGCGGCCTGTGCCTGGTTGATCGAACAGGACCTGGCGACCGAGCCCGGCGTGTCACAAGTTCAGGTCCACTACGACGCGCGCACCCTGACCTTGGAATGGAACCCGCAACGCCTTCCCCTCAGTCGGCTGTTCGAGCGTTTGGCGGCCCTTGGCTACCGCGCTTACCCCTACAGCGCCCGCCAGGAGGAACAACTCAATGACAAAGAGCGGCGGCAACTTTTGATCGGGCTCGGCATCGCCGGGCTTGGAATGATGCAGGTCATGATGTATGCCCTTGGCATTTACCTCGGGGCCGGAGAAACCGGCAACGACGCCTACCTGCAGTTGTTGCGGTGGGCCGCATTGGTCGTCACGACGCCGGTGGTGGCCATCGCCGCTCGGCCCTTTTTCGTGGGTGCAGCCGCGGGGCTGCGCAACCGCCACTTGACCATGGACGTTCCTGTGTCCCTGGCCATTGGACTGGCCTACCTCGCGAGTTGCTGGTCGACCTTTGTGCATGGCCCCGAGGTGTATTTCGACTCGGTGGTCATGTTCACTTTTTTCCTACTGCTCGGCCGCTGGCTCGAGGCACAGGTGCGCGCCCGAGCCCTGCGTGCAACCCTGGGAGCGGGTCAGCGCATGCCCAGAATGGTGACCCAGGTCGAGGGCGGGCTTCCCCGCAGCGTGCCCCTATCCGCCGTGGTGCCAGGGGATCGGCTGCAGATCGCTGCTGGAGAAATGATCGCCTGTGACGCCCATGTGCTGAGCGGAACCAGCACCGTGGATGAGTCGCTACTGAATGGAGAGGCCGAACCCGTCGCCAAGGCGCCCGGGTCAGCGGTCGTCAGTGGTTCGGTGAATTTGGACCAGCCACTCGACGTGGAAGTGGTGCGCGCGTCCGATGCATCGCGTCACGCGGTCTTGAGCGCCCTCAGCGCGCGCGCCCAGGCAGGCAAACCGCGCGCTGCTCGCTGGTCCGACCAAGTTGCCACCTGGTTCGTCGGCGGAGTCCTGCTGCTGGCTGGTGCTGTCTATGGCCTTTGGTTGCACTGGGCTCCTGAAGATGCGTTTTGGATCACCCTGTCGGTGCTGGTGGTGACCTGCCCCTGCGCACTTTCGCTTGCTACACCCACCGCCCTTACTGCAGCCCACCAGGTGCTGCAACGTGCGGGCCTGCTGGCAATTTCGGACCGCCTCATCGAGACGCTGCCCGCCATTGGACTGGTGGTGTTCGACAAGACTGGCACCCTGACCTCAACCACACCCCAACTCCACAGCATTCGTCGACTGGGACTGCGCTCCGAATCTGAGCTGCTCGCACTGGCTGCGGCCATTGAGTCCGGCTCACAGCATCCGGTCGCAAGCGGGGTGCGTGCAGGTGCGGCGCAGCGCCGTTTGGCCTTGCCCGAAGTGCGCGACCTCACCCAGCTCGCGGGTGGTGGAATGCGGGGCCGGACCGAGTCCGGCAACGATGTGCTCGTCGCTCCCCCAGCCGTTCTGGGCGAGCTGGGTGTGACGGCCGCCGTGCCTGATGAAGGTGGCATGAAGTGGATTGGTGTCGCCGTCAATGGAGAGTGCTGTGGTTGGCTGGGTCTGGTGGAGTCACTGCGACCGTCCGCTGAGTCCGCCGTGCAGGGGCTGCTTGACCAAGGCTTGGAGGTCGCACTTCTCAGTGGTGACGAACCCGCAACTGTGGCCGCCATCGCCGAACGGCTGGGCGTCCCAACCTGGCATGCCCGCCAGTCTCCGGAGAGCAAGCTCGATTGGATTCGCGCATGTCGCTGCCCTGGTCCA
>OBIC01000229.1_pt1 | contig 20466 bp, 17 predicted proteins | sample 1519831 | NCBI WGS metagenome assembly OBIC01 (sample SAMN03019805, study PRJEB22545) | beach sand metagenome | biome: beach; feature: sea beach; material: beach sand | place: USA: Municipal Pensacola Beach, FL | collected 2010-10-20 | depth 40-45 cm m
TTTCGCGGACCACAGGGATCAGACGCCTGCAATCCGCATCTTCCGCGATGTTGGCTTTCACGGCCAGCGTCTCCACGCCAAGGGCCGCGCACTGGCCGGCGACTTCGCGGGCGTCCTTCTCGCTTTTGGAATAATTGATCACGACATTGACGCCACGCCGGGCGAGCTTCAACGCCACCGCCGCCCCCAGGCCCATGGCCGAACCGGTGACGATCGCAGCCTTGCCCCTGATATCCATACCTCTGCTCCCTTTGCTCTGCACAGGCGGCATGATGCGTCAGAAAGGCCACGAATGACAATATTTTCCGCAACTACAGGGGGACGTCAAAATATTGCAGATGCCAGCGCATTTCGCTTTCTTCCAAAGGAAAATCCACCCCATTGCGGGCCAGAAGAAAGTCCGGGCGCGGCACACGGCCGATTTCCTTCTGCATCACCAGCGCCGTGCGCATGGAAAGCCCGGCGCTCCACGCCAGCGCCGTAATGGCCTTGCCGCTGCGCGCCTCGAAGATGCGCCGCACCAGCGGTTCGGGCACGCCGGATTTGAGCGATATCGCCTCCATCACGAAATCGGCGCGCCGCGCGCTGGCCGCCGCAACGATAGCCGCATCGTTGAGCTGCCCGGCTTCATAGGCCTGACGGGGACTAAGCCCTGCCGGCGGATCGTTGGGCGCTAAAAGATCATCCTCTTCCTGAATCCGCTGGCGGATCGTTTTTTTCAGCAGATCCGATGTCGCCCGGTCAAGATCGAGATCCTCACGCTCCAGCAGAATGCCCAGAAGCGAAGCGGCCACGAAACCCGCCACCCTGCGCACGGAGCGCAGGGGCAGTTCCGGACGCATGACAATGGGCTTATGCCATTGATGGATATCTTCCGCCTGCTCGATAATGGCGTCCAGGGTCTCTTCGCGGATCTGCGCGTTCTTGTTTGTCAGCAGGGCGGCGACAGCGGACACGTCCAGCGTCGCGGCGATCGCATCGGAAACCTGCTCGCTCACTTGCGCGCGGCAGGCGATCGGCGTCATGGCGCCATCGACAATGCCGCTTGACAGGATCTGCATCAGATCGTCATCCGAAAGCAGGGGAGAATATTCCAGTATCGGCGCCCGAACGATTTGCTCCAGGTCTTGCGCCAGCCGCAGCGCTATGGATTTGGGAACATTGTCCGAACTCTTGATTTCCTCCGCGACGATCTGGCGCACGCGCGGAAGGTGATCGGTGGAAAGCCTGTCCAGGATGCTTTCCATCTGCTGACGCAATTTATGCTGCGCGTCTGCGGGCAGACCGGGCACCAGACGGGCGATTTTGCGCGCCAGATCGCATCGCACCTCATCATCAGCGTCATTGCACAGGATTTCGTCCGCTTTCGCCGGCGTGGACGGGTTCGACGCGACAGAGCGCCGCACGTTCGCGGACTCGTCACTGGCAAGAAAATACAGCATTTCGGGGGGCGCGTCGGGCCGCGCCGCCAGTTCCTTGCGCTGGGCGAGCTGGCTCTTCTCGAGGACGCCCCGCGCCTCTTCATAATCAAGTTCTCTGGGCAGCTTTCGGGATAATGACAGATTTCCAAGAATTTTTTTCAACATGTGCCCCCCTTCATGCGCCAGCATAGCCGCAGACGTTCACCAGTGGCGCTGGCGGCGCAACCCCATATCCTCTCTTCCCACGACGTTTGATCTGATACATCGCCTCGTCCGCGCGTTTTATCAATTGCAGTAAGGATTCCGCATTCTCCGGGTCGGAAATGGCGATGCCGATGGACAGGCCAAGCGCGTCGGGACTGTCTGTTTTCTCCGGCGATATCTGTGCGTGCAGTCGCTCGACATCGGAGATCAGCAGCCGGCATTTACGCTGCGCGCCTTCTTCATCGGCGCCCTCCAGCCAGACCGCAAATTCATCACCCCCAAGACGTGCGCAAAGATCACCCGCGCGGCTGTGATAGCGCAGGATATTGGCAATCTCCCGCAAGGTCAGATCACCTGCGTCATGGCCCATGCTGTCATTGATCTGTTTGAAATTGTCCAGATCTATATAGAGAAAGGCGCATTTTTGACCGGTGCGGAAAATATGGGCGTGACGGCCCTGCAGATCCTCCATGAACGCGCGCCGGTTGAACAATCCGGTCAGTTCATCTGTCCGCGACAATTCTCCCAGACGCAGCATCTGCAAGGCATGCGCGATTGCGATGCCGATCTGGCTGGATACGGTTTGGGCGAATGGCCGCGACGTGATGCCCTGCGGCATAAACTGCGGCGCTTGCCTGGGCTGCCAGTCCTCCGGATAGCGCAGCCATATGGCGCCATTGGCTATGCCCGCATAAAAGGTGAAACAAAGCTGGTGCTGGCCGCCGTTTTCCTGAATGCATAGCATTTCTTCTTCTTCGGCCAGCATTGCGCCGCTGCGCAATCCCTCAAGGACATTCCCGGGAATGACCGCGCCGTCCATCGGGGTGGAGGATCCGAGCAGGCTTGTGTGCTGATTGACAAGCGACAGGATGGCGCAATGGACGGCGCCCGAATTTTCCGCGATGATTGCGGCGGCTTTGTTAAAGGCGGTTACGGTGTCCAGCGTGCCATGGGTGGCGTCAATGACTTTGCGCACCTGCTCTTCGCGCTGACGGATATACTCCATGGCGATCTGGTGCTGCCGGGCCTGGGTGATATCGCTGACGGCGCCTCTCGCCCCGCGCCACTGGTTTTCCTGATCATACACAGGCAGCGCCTGCACCAGGCAATATCTGGTCTCTCCATTGGCATGGCGCAGAACGACTTCTGCATTTTCCACCTGCTCCCGGGCGGTAAAGGGATTTGACTCCTCCCCGGAAGCCGCCGCATCCATCAAACCGGCGCTGCTTCGGCCATTCAGCGCATTGGCGCTGTACCCCAGGGCGCCTTTGGCGCTGACAAAGGTAAAGGCGCCGTTCTCATCTGTCTGCCAGACAAAATCCGACGAGCAGCGCGTAAGATCACGATAGAGTTCGCGCGATTCTATCAACGCCCGGCGCATGGCGAATTCAGGGCTGGCGTCCCTCCCCAGAACCAGAAATTGACAATTACGCATATCCTTCGGCGGCTCCTGCATATTTCGCGGGGAAAAGCACAAGGCAAGAACCGTCAAATAGGTCAACGCCTGACCACGCCCCGTCACCGGGTCCATGGGCAGCAGGATTTGTCCCATGGCGGGCTTTCCGGTTGCAGCAACAGCCACCACCATCTGACGGATTTCTTTCGCGCCCCCTTCCTCAAGGGCCTGCGCCAGCCGCGCCGCCTCGGGATTGGATGCAAGCAGGCCACAATTCGCATCCAGCAACAGCGCGGGCCCAGGGAACGCCGCCACAGCCGCCCGGGCGTTCATCCAACCGGCTTGGGTGTTTACCTGCGCACTGTCCGTTTCGTGCTGACGGCGCCAGAAGGCCGCCGACAGGATGGAAGGCTGAACTGTCATACAGGGTTAACGCTTTCAAAAGATGCGAGGAAATACGTCAGAATCACATAGGTGCTGCTTACGCATACCCACATGTTGCAGGCAGTACGAAAGCAGGCGCCCGGAAGACAGTCTCCCATACGCGGGTTAACGCCTGATTACACAGTCCAATCAGGGCTGTAAGCTGAACCGAGTCTGACGGGGCGGTCATGCTGGCTCTTGACAGCGGGGGAGGCTGGCGCAATGGTTCTGCAATGCAAAAACAGACGCCACTACCGGACATTGCGCGCCTCCATGCGGCGGAGGGATGGTTGTTCGATCTGGATAATACGCTCTATCCCGCCCATTGCGATCTGTTCGCCCAGATAGACCAGCGCATGGGGACGTTCATTTCCGGCTTTCTCGGGGTCGATTCCGCGCGGGCCCGTGAGGTTCAGAAAGCTTACTGGGCCAGCCATGGCACGACCTTGAATGGCCTGATGTCCGAACACGGGATGGCCCCTGAGCCTTTTCTCGAATTCGTTCATGATATTGACCTCGGCGTCTTGAAACCTGATCCCGTACTGGATAACGCCATCGCACGGCTGACGGGCGTCAAGATCATTTTCACCAATGGCACGGTGCGCCATGCCGAAAATGTGTTGCGGCAGTTGAATCTGCGCCATCATTTTGAGGCCATCATCGATATCGCGGCGACGGGTTATGTGCCCAAACCGCTGGAGGGCGCCTATACCCACGCTGTTGCCGCAGCAGGGTTAAACCCGCAACATATGGTGATGATCGACGACAGCGTTAAGAACTTACAGCCTGCGCATGCATTGGGAATGACCACGATCTGGGCGATGGGTAAATCCGAATGGAGCGGGCCTGAGCCGCAGCAGGAGGATACGCCGTTCATCCATCATGCAACCGGAGATCTGGCGGCGTTTCTGACGGGACTATCGCCTGCGACAGGGACATGATGGCGCAGGATGATTTCTGGAAGCGCAAGCGCCTGTCGCAAATGACGGCGCAGGAATGGGAGGCGCTGTGCGATGGTTGCGCCAAATGCTGCCTGGTGAAGCTGGAGGATGAGGACGATGGCAGGGTGCATTACACCAATGTCGCCTGCGCGCTTCTGGACGCCGGAATTTGCCGTTGCAGCGATTATGAAAACCGGCAAAAGCGGGTTTCTGACTGTGTGATCCTGACTCCGGAAAACATCCACCGGGTGAAGGAATGGATGCCCTCCACCTGTGCTTACCGGCTGCTGGCGGAAGGCAGGCCATTACCGCAATGGCACCATCTGGTCTGCGGCGACCGGGATGCGGTGCACCACGCCGGCATTTCCGTCCAGGGCCGTTGCGTCAGTGAAACGGGGATCGCCATTGACGATCTGCCCGATTACATCGTCGGGTGGCCGTAATGGAATTTTGCCTGTTAGGAACTTTGCGGATTTGATATTATCGCTGACAGGCTACAAGCTATTAACGGATGCCGACCATGCGCAAAGGGTTTGGGCTGACGGTTCTTCTCATATCAGGCCTCGCCAGCGTCCATCTGCTCTTTCCTGAATGGACAAATGCGAAATGGCGCGAAATTCTCGCCTTTTCCGGAAAGCAACTGGATGCGGAGCTGGCGACACTGGAGGAACTGACATCGGGGCGCCTGCCGCTCGGCGCCAGGCCGGAAAAGTCAGCAAAACTGACTGAAGCTCCCACATATTCGCCTCCCATTTCATCCTCTTCGCGCAACACCACGGAAAGTTCCGATAAAACGGAACGTCCTGCCGTGAACAAAAGCGCAAGTCCGGCTATCGTCCCTGCGCCCGCGCAAAAACCGATCCCCGCCTCCGTTCCACCAGCCGCCGCAAACAGCTCCCCCCAGCCGGAAGCAGCCGGAGAGCAGACGCCGGAAGCAAGCCTGGGGGCTATTCTGAAACATGAGAACCGTCCTGAACAAATGAAGGAAGAAACGTTCTGGACAGAAGAAAAGATTCAGGAGGCCATTAAAAACGGTCCTCCCAAACAGCGAAGCGCGCCCTGTATCGCTTTTTGCGATAAAAATGACCCGGTCATTGAAATCAACACCCCGGATTAGGTTTTTTTTCCTTTTTTGCCGAAGGATCAAGTATTCCGAGGACTTCCACAGAAAAGCGTCCATCTCTGGCGCGATAGCGGACAGAATTTAGATAAAGGAGCCCATTTTATAAGAATTTATTTACCTATACCTGTTTTGCTGGGGTGGTTGTTTGTAACTAAAACTCAAATTAACCATATCAAAGGAAAATGATAAGGATTATTGTAGAAAAGCCGTTGTTTCCAAGCCTAGAGACATTTAACGGGTAAAGCGGTTAACGATCCAATTGATCAAATGAGGGGAGAGCGCATTGTTTAAGCATATGATCGGACGTCCAGTCGCAATCGGATTCAGCTTGCTGTTAGCGGTTTTTGTGGCGGCCTGCTCAAACCTGCCGGAAGCCACTGGCAGTGTGGCGCCAACGGGTGAGAAGCCCGATTATATTATCGGCCCGCTCGACAGTTTTCAGATTTTCGTCTGGCGCAATCCTGAGTTGACGACTTCAGTCACCGTTCGGCCCGATGGCAAGGTGACTGTGCCTTTAATTGAAGATCTGCAGGCCGCGGGCAAAACCCCAACCCAATTGGCGCGTGAAATCGAAAAGCAGCTTGAACAATATGTTCAGAGCCCTGTGGTGTCTGTCATTATGGGCGGGTTTGTCGGCCCCTATGATCAGCAGGTCAGGGTGGTTGGCGAGGCCGCCAATCCCCAGGCGGTCCCTTATAAGGAACACATGACCGCGCTGGATCTGATGATCGCGGTTGGCGGATTGACGGAATTTGCTTCCGGGAACCGGGCGGTTCTGGTGCGCCAGGGAAATAACTCTTTCCGTCTGCGCCTGGACGATCTGATCAAGGATGGCGATGTAAGCGCAAATGTCCCTGTCTTACCCGGCGACATACTGATTATTCCGCAAAGCTGGTTCTAGCATCTTTTGCGGGATGAATGGGGTCTGCGAACCGCTGTGCCGCACGAGTTAAAGCGTAACCGGCCCGAACGGTTACGGTAGCATTTAGGGCTGTCAGGATTCATGAACGAAATTCTAGCTGAAGCACTACGATATGCGAAAAACATGTGGCGCTACCGCTGGCTTGCGCTGGCGGCTGCATGGGTGCTGACCATTGGCGGATGGCTCTTTGTCCTCACGCTTCCTGACAAATTCGCCTCGGAGGCGCGGGTTTATGTGGACACCGGCTCGCTGTTGGCGCCGCTTCTGAAAGGCATCGCCATAGCCAATGATCCGGAGCAGGAGATCCTGATCATGCAGCGCACCCTGCTGAGCAGGCCCAATCTGGAGCAGGTCATGCGCATGAACGATCTGGATCTGACGGCTACAAATCCCCGGCAGGTCGACAGATTGCTGGAAAGACTTGCGGATAACATCGAGATAACGGCCCAGACAAAAAACCTCTTCAACATCACCTATAGCGACGCCAATCCCAAACTGGCGCAGGCGATCGTGCAGTCGGTTTTGACAATTTTCGTTGAAAACAATCTCGGCCAGTCGCGCAAGGATATGGAAACGGCGCGAGGCTTCATTGAGAAACAGATCGCGGATTACGAGCGCCAGCTACAGCAAGCGGAAAGGCGGCGCGCCGAATTCATGGCCAAGAACGGCCAGTATCTCTCCAAAGGCAGTTTTGCCGATAAACTTATCGAGGGCAAAGCACAGCTTCAGGCGACCCGATTAAAACTCCAGGACGCCGAGATCCGGCGTGACGAACTGCTCCGGCAGTTAGCAACCATACCTCTAACGATCTCCTCTGCCGCCGCCGCGCCGGGAGGGAACAGCCTGGCTGCGCGTCTGGCCACTGCTGAAAACAATCTCGACAATCTGAAGCTGCAATATACCGATAAACATCCAGACGTTGTCGCAACCCAGAAACTCATCGAAAAACTGAAGGATCAGCTTGAAAAGGAAGGCCCGGCGTCGCCGGGGACAGGCGTTTCCAACCCGCTTTATGAAAATGTGAAAATCAAGGTGGTTGAGGCGGAGACGGAAATCGCCAGCCTGCGGCGCAGTGTCGATGAGGCCGTGAAAGCTGATGAGGAGAACCGCGCATTAATGGATAAAGCGCCCCGCATCGAAGCCGAATTGACCGATCTTGACCGGGATTACAGCGTGCTTAAATCGAATTATGAGCAGCTTTTGGCCCGCCGGGAAGCGGCGCGCATATCGCAGGCCCAGGAAGCGACAAACAGCCAGGTGCAGTTCCGGGTTATCGATCCGCCGCGCTTGCCGATTATCCCTTCATCGCCCAACCGTCCCATGCTCTATGTCCTTTCTTTGGCTTTTGGGGTGGGCGCAGGCGGAGGACTGGCGTTTTTACTGGCGTCATTGAATAGCAGCTTCTCCTCCATCAATGACCTGAGCAACCGGATGAATCTTCCGGTGCTGGGACGTGTGTCCTTGATCCGGACAGCTCTGGATGAGATGCAGAGACGTAAGGAGAACTGGCGGTTTGGTCTGGCCTCCGGAAGTCTGGTGGCTTCACTTGGCGTGGTATGGCTGATAGGGCCGCAACTGGTTGGCGTTATGGGAAAATTTGGCGCTGACGCCCTCTCCTTTATGTTTGGAGGGCCGGTATAATGGCTGAAGACAACAAACGGCTTGATCTTGCGCAGCGCGTGGCGGCCAGGTTGCGTTCATCCAGCGGCCCCGCCGCGACGGAAGGGCTAATAACAAATACCCCACCGGCCGAAAGCTCCGCAATTCGCCCCCCTGCCGATGAGCGGAAACAAACCAAAAGCGCTGCGCCATGGCCCTCTGCCGCGCCCGCCCCTAAGCCCGCACGCCCCCCCATGCCCGCCGCAGATCCGAATGATCCAAAATATTTACATCTTGATCAGCGCAAGCTGTTCAGCGAAGGCTATGTTGTGGTGGATGGCGCGAGCAACCGCGTTGCTGAGGAGTTCCGGGCAATCAAACGTCCACTCCTGCTGAATGCTTTTCCCCGGTCCGGAAAAACTGACCCCAAAAGCCATGTCATCATGATAACAAGCGCCCATCCGGGCGAGGGTAAGACCTTTACCGCTATCAATCTGAGCCTGAGTATTGCGACCGAGCCTGATCTGAATGTGCTGCTGATTGACACCGACAGCCACAACCAGGATATGGAAAAACGTCTTGGCATTGGCGACCGGGCTGGAATGCTTGATGTTCTTGCCGATCCCAGCCTGCAGATATCGGACGTCATTTTACGCACCAGCATTCCCAATTTATCGATCATTCCCTGCGGACATCGCCATGCGATGGAAACCGAACTGGTCGCAAGCCAGCGCATGGCGGAACTGGTGGAGGACATCGCAAAACGTTATTCTGACCGCGTCATCATATTTGACACGGTGCCCGCCCTGGCCAGTAGCGTCGCGGGCGTTCTGGCGTTGCATGCGGGACAGGTCGTTATCGTGGTGGAGGCCGGCATGACCCAGCAGGAGGCGGTGGAGGAAACCGTCGCCATTGTCAGCGGCTGCAAGTCCATAAGTCTGATGTTGAACAAAAGCGAAGAGTCAGACAGCAGCTATGGCTATTATGGTTATTATGGAAAAGATGAAAAACAGACAAAAGTTTATTGACAGCAAATCACTTGCTTTTCATGGTAAAGCGCTTCAGTAATCGTTAAGATTTCAGAAACTGGTCTTTGCGAATCAGCCGCAGGCGGGTGGGGGTTAGGCGTGGGTGATACATGTTGAGGTCTGTAAAGGGGATGCTGACCTCATTTGGTTGCCGGACCCGTGGTTTCAGACTCCTCCAACCTCAGTGCGTGAACAGCAACAGCATCCCTATGACAGGGATGCATATCCTGCCGCGGCGGCGGAGATATCTCCAGAATTTGATCCTGCTCGTCCTGCTGACCGGGCCTGCGCAAACCGCATGGGCGGCCACCTTGCGCATCACCCCCACTGTGAGCGTCACGGAAAGCTATACGGATAATGTCCTGGCGGTCCGGGAGAATGCGGAAGCCGACTGGCTGACGCAGGCCAGGGCGGGGGCTGCGTTCACCGCCAACGGCAACCGGCTGAGTTTGAATCTCTCGCTCAACGCCGTTCAGGATTACTACCTGGATACGGATGGCCTTAACAGCTTACGTCCCCAGGCCTTGGGCAGAGGGGAGGTGGAGCTTCTCGAAGACCATTTCTTCGTCGATGGCAGCGTCAGCCTGAGTGAAACCTCCACGAGCCGCGGAGGCGCGCGTTCCGCCCTGGACCGGACTTTGGGTTCAAACCAGACGCAATTGCTGCTTTATGAAGTTTCACCAAGATTTGTGAACCAGTTTGGCCGCATGCTGGAAGCCACGCTTGAATACACCCATTCCGAATCAAGATATTCGGATCCTGCAAAAGGCGTTTCTGACCCGCTGCCGGTTTCTACTGGCCTCTCTCCTCCGCTAAGGAGTTCTGACAGCATTTCAGGACGTGATCAAAAATCCGATGACCTTTCACTGAAACTCGACACCGGCAGATACTTTTCCCGGCTGAATTCCAAACTTACCCTGCTGACTTCCACGACCAAATCAGAGGCAGGCAACAGGGCCGCCGCCACCGGCCAGTCAGGCTCCCGCAAGTTGAGCGAAGATCGCATCGATCTCGTCAATGAATATCAGCTCACCCGCCAGTTCGCCCTGATAGGGCGGGTAGGGTACGAAGATGTGCAGAACCGTAATCCCAACACATCCGCCAAAGATTCCTCTCTCTCCAATAGCGGTCCGACAGGCGCTGTCGGCTTCCATTGGCGTCCCGGGCCACGGCTGGATTTACGCAGCGAATACGGACGCAAATATGGCGAAGAAAATTTTTCCGCAGATCTGAGTTACAAGCTCTCCTCTTTTTATTATTTGAGCGCGTCTTTTTCTCAATCCGTCCGAACGCAAACCCGTAGCCGGCTGGATCAGTTAAACCGCCTGATCGAGGGACCGGATGGCCGTCTGATCGACCCCTTCACGGGTATTGAACGCGACCCCGCCTTCTCAAATTTTGACCTGAGCAACGACGCCTTCCGGGAAGACCTGTTCCAGCTTGGGCTTACAGGCATACGCGGCCGCAACACTTATAATTTCGGGGCCGATTTTTCCAGCCGTGAATCACAAAACAACACGGTCAAAGAAGAGCAGCTCGACATTAACCTGGATTACACCCGCCGCTTGCAGCCGCGGCTCTACGGCGTTCTGGGGGTTTCCTATTCAGACCAGCTCAATGGCGGAAACACGAATGCCGTGAATAGCCAGTTATCTAACGGTGATGAGGAATTCCAGGGCAATGCCTCACTCAATTACCGATTAGGCCCGTCACTCAACACAAACTTCAGATATGTCTATATGAAGCGCAAATTTGACAATGCCGGGGCTATTTCGGAGAACGCGCTCTCAGCCAGTATCGAGGCAAGTTTCTGAGGGAGTATTTTTCGGGCGCTGACGGATATTTCCATCTGATTTCGCGTTACATGTGTGAACTTTAGAATATTTTCAGATAATCCTGACAAATTGGCCGGACAGGCTCAATCAGGGGAAGCCATGCGCGGTCAGGGCGGAATAGTTGATTTTCCTCTGTAATTGCGCAGACTGTCACCGGCCCGCGCGCATTTGATGAAAGTAATTATCGGAACCTGCTTTTTCAGGCGGAACGCCTAACCGTTGATGGATAACAAATATCTGAGACGCATGATGGCGCTTCAACCTGAACGCAACCTATCCGGCGCCGACAGAGAGGCAATCCGATTTCGGTGAAATAATGGTTTCAGGGAAATAACATGTACGAGGAATTTTATCACCTCAGCGCCTTGCCATTTCAGCTTACGCCGGATCACCGCTTTTTCTATGGCAGTGACGTGCACAAAAAGGCGCTCGCCCATCTGGAATTCGGTTTGAGCCAGGGAGAAGGCTTTATCGTCATCACCGGCGAGATCGGCTCCGGAAAGACAACCCTGATACGTCATCTGCTCGCCCAGATCGAGAGCGAGGCCAATTTCATCGCCGCAAACGTGACGAGCTCGAAACTGGAAGGCGACGACATCGTTCGCATGACCGCGAGCAGCTTCGGAGTGGAAACCGCAGACCGTAACAAGGCGGAGGTTTTGCAGGAATTCGAAGGGTTTCTGGCGCAGACCTATAAGCGCGGCGTTCGCGCGGTCCTGATCGTAGACGAGGCGCAGAATCTTTCCGTCTCGGCGCTGGAGGAATTGAGGATGTTCGCGAATTTCCAGTATGGACATGCCGCGCTGCTGCAGATCATCATGGTGGGCCAGCCGGAATTCCGCGCAACCCTTGGCATGCCGCAATTCGACCAGTTGCGCCAGCGCATTCTCGCTTCTTATCATCTGGGCCCCATTACCGAAGCGGAAACCCATGCCTATGTAACTCACCGCCTGCAGGCGGTTGGCTGGAAAAACGATCCGCAGATCACGGACGCCGCTTTTACCGAAATCTATAAATTCAGCGGAGGCGTTCCCCGGCGCATCAACACTTTATGCGCGCGTGTGCTGCTGTTCGGCTTTATCGAAGAAAGACATCTCATTGACGCAGATGACGTGCGCAAGGTGGGCCAGGACCTGGAGGCTGAACGCCAGGAGGTGGTCGCCGGGCCGGGGGTTTCGCTGAATGGAACGCCTGCGGCCCCCGCCGCCGCGCAGATGGAGAGCGTCTCCAATGCCGATGATGGCGCGCAGCAGATTCTGATCCGGCGTCTGGAAGCGCGTCTGGAAAGTCTGGAGCGCCATCTGGAGCGCAATGACAAACTGCTGAAGATGATGTCTATCGCCATCGGCAATAGCGGCCTTCGGGATTGATCGTCATGTCGGGCGAACCCCTTTCTCCAGCCCGCTACCGGGCGGTTTCCTTTAGTCCGCCGATGGCGGCTGGGCGTTTATGCAACGCGCTCTCCATCGATGTAGAGGATTATTTTCAGGTGCAGGCTTTCGCAGGTCAGATCGCCCGCGCCGATTGGGAAAATTACGAATGGCGTTTTGCCGCCAACAGCCACCGCATACTGGACCTGCTGGAAGAGGCAGGTGTAAAAGCTACGTTTTTTACCCTTGGCTGGGTTGCGGAGCGCTCCAAACCCCTGATCCGCCGCATGGTGAACGAGGGGCATGAGATCGCCAGTCACGGCATGGCGCATTTCCGCGCCGATGAACAGACGGCGGAGGAATTTCGCCGCGATGTGGCGGATTCCAAGGCAATTCTTGAAGATATAGGCGGCGTCGCAGTCAAGGGATATCGCGCCGCGACCTTCTCGATTGGCGCCGGGAATATGTGGGCCTTTGATATTCTTGCAGAAGAAGGTTATCTGTATTCCTCCAGCATCAACCCTGTAAAGCATGATCTTTATGGCCTGCCGGATGCGCCGCGCGCGCCGTTTTATCCAAGAACGGACCAGGCTATTCCGGAAATTCCGATGACCACAGTCTGCCTGATGGAAAGAAACCTGCCGTTCAGCGGCGGCGGATTTTTTCGTCTCCTTCCCTATTCCGTTTTCAAATGGGGGCTGCAGCATGTCAACCGGAGCGATCGCCTGCCCTGTATTTTTTATATGCATCCCTGGGAAATAGATCCCCTGCAGCCGCGGATTGCGGATGCGCCGCTCAAAAGCAGGCTACGGCATTATCTCAATCTGGGCAAAACCGAGACGCGCCTGAAGCGGCTGCTGTCCGATTTCGCCTGGGACCGCGTCGACCGCGTCTATTCCTCCGTCATTCACCCAGTGGCAGGGACCGGGCCCGCATGATCGAAGTTAAAACCCTGGATGAAGGGAATTGGGCAGCCTGGGAGCATTTTGTCGAAATCTGTCCGGAAGCGACCTTTTTTCACAAGGCGGGCTGGCGCCGGGTCATCGAAAAAAGCTTCAACCAGAAAACCTATTTTCTCTTCGCGGAAGAAAATGGAGAAATACAGGCCATTTTGCCGCTGGTGCATGTAAGGAGCGCGATATTTGGAAGCGGCCTGATTTCCACGGCCTTCACCGTGGGTGGCGGAACCGCAGCGCAGAATGAGGCAGCGCGGCGCGCGCTGGACGATCACGCACAACGTCTGTGCACGGATCTTCGCGCGGATTATGTCGAATATCGCGGGGTCACCCAGGCGCCAGAAGGATGGGCGCGGCGCGATGACCTGTATTATTCATTTTCCTGGAACATCGAAGCAGACGAGGACGATAATCTTAAGCAGATCCCGCGCAAACAAAGAGCGGTCGTGCGCAAGGCGCTTGGATCCGGCCTTGGCTGCGAGATGGAAACCAGCACGGATAATTTCTTCGCACTGTTTTCCGCAAGCGTTCACCGGCTTGGCACGCCCGTACAGAGCAAGTATTTTTTTGACTGTCTGCTGCAGGAATTTGGACCGGATCATTGCGATATCCTGACCATAACGGCGGGCGGAGAACCCATGAGCAGCGTGCTGAGTTTTTATTTCCGTGACAGCGTATTGCCGTATTATACCGGCGGCGCGCTGGAAGCGCGCCGTATTGGCGCCAATGATTTGATGTACTGGCGACTGATGCGGCGCGCCTATTCGCGCGGATACAGGGTCTTCGATTTTGGCCGCAGCAAGATTGATACGGGCCCGTTTGATTTCAAGAAGAACTGGGGGTTTACGCCCCAGCCGATAACCCATGCCTATTATTTGCCCGCCGGAAAACAAATGCCCCAGAACAATCCGGCAAACCCTAAATACGCGCTGCTGATAAAAGCCTGGCAACGCATGCCTCTTTCCCTGGCCAATCTGATAGGGCCTTATATTATCCGGGGCATCGGCTGAAGCTACCAGCAGACATGATTTACCTGAACTTTTTCGCCACCACGCATCATCGTAAAGCCCGGCGAAGCCCCTGCCGCCTGAAGGAAGGCAGTCATAGTGTCGCGTGCGGAATCTGTATCTTCAGTGATAAGAACGTAGGCGGTCGCTGCGCTCTTCCTCATGCCCAATTTTCGGAGAACATTATAGACGCGCAGGGACATGGCGTCGGAAATGAAACGCTCCCCGCCGCAATACCATCGCCAGACAAGCAGATTATTCGACGCGGCGGCGGCAGTGAACTCCATTACCTTGTGTTGCGCGCCATTTAGGGAAATTGCCGGCGCCGCTGTGCGTAAAATTTTCCGTTCGCCCACAATCTGACGGTTAGAGATCGCATCGGCCTCATGCCCCTGCCATTGATCCGAATAATGAGCGGCGATCAGGATCACGCTGGCCCGCGCATCATCATACCGCCATATCTCCCGGACATCCGCATTTCCGAAGGCTCCGGGATAATATGACATTTCACCCTGATTCCGTATCCAGCCATCGAGTTTATCGGGTGCGGCCAGGCTCATTCCTGACTCCGGAATTCCCCCTGAAAAGGCGGCCAGACCATACCCCATCGTGGCGGCCGCTATGGCGACGGAGAGCGCGCCTGCCGCAGCCAGATTTCCTGCCGGGAACGAACGTCGCGGCAGCCAGTCCCAGGCGTCTTTTTCCCCATTCTGCATTTCAATATTTGAAAATCTTCCGCCGACCCACATCAGCAGCAGCAGGACGATAAAAAAGAAGCCCCAGCCATAGAGAATATGATCGTCAACGATATCCAGCCGGTTGTTGGAGACCTGAGCAAGCCAGAGAATGATGAATATGCGAACGCCATTCGCCAGAATGGCGGTCCCTAACGCTATCAGGACAGTGGCGAGTTTCCGCCTCCATCCGGCATACATCAGCTCGGCATATATGATGGACAGCGCGAGTGATGAAAAAATAAAATTCAGGCCCGCGCATCCAGGCGCGATAAAAAACGATCCCACCGGAAGCTGGAGATAATACTGCTCCACAAAAAATGGAATGCTGGTCAATTGCAGCAGCTGCACCGTCAGCCAGGTGGCGATTGTCTGCAGCATGGGCAAAAGGAAGGCGCCAGTCGGCACCATTAACGCCAAATATAAAATGGGAAGCAATTGCGCGCGGAATATCCTCCATCCCATGATGGTGAGCATCAGGCCCTGCAACATGCCGATATAAGCGAATTGCTCCCCCTCCAGAATGGAGGCGCCGCGTGATATCAGCCACATCAGAGCAAACCCGGCGACCACCAGCAGGCCAGGCCAGCAGGGCCGCAGCGTCAATTCGCGCAGGCGCCAGCGCCTTTCCCACGCCAGATAGGCGGCGATGGGAAAAATGATAAAACCATGATTGTAAGAAGATTTATGGTACCAGGTGCTCACCATGGCGGTGACGCTCTCCCAGGACAGGCCGGTTATAACCACAAATCCTGTAAACAGAAGCGTCATACTGGCGGCCAGACCGCTTCTTGCTTCTGGAGAGGATGCCGCTATCACACCCTGATTTTCCATATTCATCAAAATTTCCAGAATTAATTATGCATATATTCAGCAAACCAGCCCTGATAACCGTAAATTAGGAAAAATGACGTTTGTATATAATGCAAGCATATTTACTTGGAAAATCCTATAAATATTATGAATCTATAGTTTTTTTGTTTTCGGACAGCCATGAAAGATCTTCTGCTTCTCACCCAGCGCATTCCTTTTCCGCCCAACAAGGGCGAAAAAATACGCCAGTTTCGCATTCTGGAGCATTTACGCAAAAGCCATCGCATTCATCTGGGATGCCTGCTGGATGATCCCAATGACCGCCAATATGCTGACACGCTGCGCGCCCTGTGCGCCAGCAGCCATGTGGGAATGATGGATGGCCCCCTCGCCAAGCTGGGTTATCTGCGTGGACTGATTCGGGGCGAGCCCTTGAGTTTCGCCTATTTCTGGAGGCGCGATCTGGCCAGATGGGTCGCCAGCGTCTTGCAGGACGTGCGTCCGGAAACCGCCGTGATCTGCTCTTCGAATATGGCGCCTTATGTGTTGCGGCAGCCGCATCATCCGTTACGCCTGATCATTGATTATACGGATGTGGATTCGGACAAATTCCGCGAATACGCCGCCACCATGCGGGGGCCGAAACAATGGATATTTCAGCGCGAGGCCCGGCTGGTGCTGGCCTGCGATCGCGCCGCGGCGCAGGCGGCGGATTGCGGCGTGTTTGTCACGGATCCGGAAACAGCGCTGTTTCAGAAGCTGGTTCCGGAATTCGCGGAAAAAATGCAGACCATCGGCAATGGGGTGGATACAGAATTTTTCACTCCGGAAGGCAATTACGCGGCGCCCTATGACACCAGATATCCGCATTTCGTATTCACCGGAACGATGGATTATTGGCCCAATATCGACGCCGTAGGCTGGTTCGCCAATGCAATTTTTCCTCAAATCCTCAAAAAACTGCCGGATGCGCGATTCGTGATTGTGGGCGCCAATCCGGCCGCAGAAGTGATGCGGCTTGGAAGCCTGCCGGGCATTACCGTAACCGGACGGGTGGCGGATGTGCGGCCCTATATCGCACATGGCGCCGCGAGTGTCGCCCCTATCCGGATCGCGCGGGGCATTCAGAACAAGGTGCTGGAGGCCATGGCCATGGCGCGGCCGATCGTTACCGCCTCGCCTGCCTTCGAAGGGCTTCATGCGACCCCGGGAGAAGAATTGCTTCTGGCCGATGACCCGGATCAGTTCGCTGTCCTTGCCTGCCAGATCGCCACAGGTGAAATCGACGGCAAGGCTCTGGGCGACGCCGCCCGGCGCCGTGTGACCGCCCAGTATAGCTGGGCTGCGCAAATGGCCAGGTTTGATCCGCTGATTGGCGGTTGAAAGGGATGCGCCGCGCGCTATTCCTTGATCGTGACGGGGTGATCAACGCCGACCATGGCTATGTCCATAGAATCACCGATGTCCATTTTATGGAAGGAATTTTCGAGCTCTGCCGGGAGGCGGTCAGACTTGGCTATGTGCTGATCATAGTGACCAACCAGTCCGGAATTGGACGCGGATTCTATTCGGAACAGGACTTTCAGAACCTTACAAGCTGGATGCGTCAACGCTTCATCACCGAGGACGCACCCCTCCTGGCCGTCTATCACTGTCCCTATCATCCTCAGGGAAACGTCATTTACCGGAAATTCGCCCACTGGCGTAAACCTGCGCCTGGGATGATCCTGCAGGCGGCCTCCGATCATGGGCTTGACCTGGCGCAAAGCGTGCTGGTGGGTGATGGTGAGCGGGATATACAGGCGGCGCATGCCGCAGGGGTTGGAGCAGCCATCCGGTTTGCGGATCCAGCCATAACCCCAAGCGCGGCAGACGTCATTCTGTCCAGCCATGCGGAAATCGCCGCATGGCTACGCCGTCATAACGCGAAAGCGTAAACGCAGATGATGCGGGGCTATTCGGCGGCGGCTTCCGCGACCTTAACCGTCGCGCTTCTGTCCATGATGAAAGCCTCGCAGGCGTCACGCGCCACGGAATCCCGCATCTGCTTTGGAGGGCTTTTCATGAAATAGGCTGAAGGCGCTTCCAGCGGCCCCGCAAGTCCCCGCACCATCCCAAGACGCGCACAGCGCACTGCATCAATCACCACCCCGGCGCTATTGGGCGAATCCTGCACCGACATGCGGAGTTCGATCTCGATGGGCGCGCCGCCAAATCCCACGCCCTCCATGCGGATAAAAGCGACCTTGTTGTCACGCTGCCAGGGAACATAGTCAGACGGGCCAATGTGAATATTGGCGGATTCCAATCGTTCATCCAGTTGCGATTGCACCGATTCCGTCTTGGATTTCTTTTTCGATTTCAGCCGCTCGGCCGCCAGCATGTTCAGAAAATCGGTATTGCCGCCGGTGTTCAACTGATAGGTGCGGTCAAGAGTATAGCCGCGATCCGAAAACAGCCGGGTCAGCGCCCGGTGCACGATCGTCGCTCCCACCTGGCTTTTAATGTCATCCCCGATGATGGGCACCCCGGCGCGGGAGAATTTGGCGGCCCATTCCGGCTCCGACGCGATGAATACCGGTACGCAGTTGACCATGGCGACCTTTGCGTCCAGACAGGCCTGCGCGTAATGACGCACCGCCTCGTCCGAGCCCACAGGCAGATAGCACACCAGCACTTCCGCCCGCGTCCTCTGCAACACTTCCGCCACATTGACGGGAGCCGCATCGGCGGCGCGAAAGGCTTCATCGTCGGGGTAATCCTGCATATGCGGCGCAATTCCATCCAGCACCGGCCCCATCTGCACCGTGACCTTTGATTCTGGCAGGTTGGGCTGGAAGATCATGGTGCAGTTCGGTTTGGCGAAAACCGCTTGTTCCAGAGGCTTGCCCACCTTGCGCCGGTCTATATCAAACGCCGCCACGACTTCAAGGTCGCCTGGCCGCCAGCCGCCAATATCCGGATGCATCAGCCCCGTAACCTTGGCGTTCTCCTGTTCCGCATAGTAGGCAATTCCCTGAATCAAAGAGCTGGCGCAGTTGCCCACCCCCGCAATCGCAACCCTGATTTTCGCCATACCCCAAGACCTTATTTAGAATTTTCAATGCGGCTGTCGCACCGTGAAGATTTTATTACACGGGCCTTGATTCGTATGTGATTTTTGGCGCAAGGGCAATATGAATTGACTTCAGTCTGCTTCAAATTCAGAAGGAAAGGCGCATTTTCAGCACCGGATGCATTCTTTGGCTGGACATAATGTTCCAGCGCCGCCAGGCGATGGGGCTCCCCCGCCCATCTCACGGATCGCCCTGAGATTCTTGGATCCCCGCGCAATCCGTATAGGTGGCCGCCAAGCGGGTCATCAGACTGAAATACAGCTCCCCCCCATCAGGAATTGAAGCGCCCAAAGGATCCAGAACGGCTGTCCGGGCGGGCATGCCCTCTGTCAGACTATGAACGATGGAGGACGGATATTGCGGCTCCATAAAAACACACCGGACCCCGGCCTCGGCCATCTGCTTCCGCAAAAACCGTATTCTGGCCGCCCCGGGCGGGTGCTCCGGGGCCAGCGTGATTGCCGCCACGGGTTTTAGACCGAACCGGGTCTCGAAATACTGGTAAGCGTTATGAAACACGATGTAGGGGGGGATCTGCAGCCGGCTTAGCTGCTGCTGAATCTGGTTCTGCAGCGCCGTGATCCGCACCTGCAGCGCCGCCGCGTTGCTGGCGTAGACGGCGGCGTTTCGCGGATCGTGAGATTGCAAATGACGGGCAATTTCCTGCACCATGACGACGGCGTTGGCCGGATCGAGCCAGACATGCATATCATCGCCACTATCAGACTCGTGGTCAGAATGAGAGTGGTCAGAATGAGCTTCGTGATCCGATACGGGCAACAAGACGATCCCGGGGCTGCGCGCAAGCTCCACCCCACTGCTGTGATCAGCAAGCTGGGCAAGGGGCCGCTTCAGGAAAACTTCAAGTTGCGGTCCCACCCAGAAAATCAGGTCTGCCGTGGCGAGAGCCTTTGCCTGTGAAGGAAGCAGGGCGTAATCATGTTCGGACGCCGCCCCCGTGACCAGCAGGACAGGGCTGCCAGTCCCCTCCATCACCCCGGACACCAGAGAATGAACGGGCTTGATGCTGGCGATCACCTTCAACTGCGCCGGCGCTTCCTGAACAGCAGGCTGTCCTGCAGCCAGGGCGGCGGCGCACAGCGTCAGCAAGAGCCACGACGACAGAAACATTCGAAACATAAAACCGGAAGCCCGCATCCTTGTCTCCTCACCTTCACGCAGGATGCGCAAACACGCGCCGACTCCCCCAAGAGCGGCATGTATCGCCTGCTGCAACGCCAGGGCGCCGCCCATCCGGTATTTTCCACTTGCCGTCATGCGCACGCCATCAACTCCACCGGCCCCCAACAATTGCACATAGAGACCTATCGCTTCGGGCTAAAAAAGGGTAGCATGCCGCTCAACAAAACTTAAAGCTGAGAGTGTGGATCATCATGGAACCACTTACCGCCGGACAGGACGCTGCGGCGAATGACCCCAATCTGATTAAAGATAGCGGCATTGCGACTTTCGTTCAGGACGTCCTGGAAGCCTCAGCGCAGCGCCCGGTGCTGGTTGATTTCTGGGCGCCGTGGTGCGGTCCCTGCAAACAGCTTACGGCCTTGACCGTATTTTCCA
>OBIC01000231.1_pt1 | contig 20313 bp, 18 predicted proteins | sample 1519831 | NCBI WGS metagenome assembly OBIC01 (sample SAMN03019805, study PRJEB22545) | beach sand metagenome | biome: beach; feature: sea beach; material: beach sand | place: USA: Municipal Pensacola Beach, FL | collected 2010-10-20 | depth 40-45 cm m
CCTCCTCTTGCCGTTCGTCGATGATGCGGCCGTAGACTTGGCGGGCGCCGACGCGAGACGCATCGAGTTCGAGCGTGCGAGGCAGGAACGACGCATCGACCGTTCGCTGGCGTCGGAGAACATCCGGGGTCTGGCGGACTCCATCGAGGCGGACAGCCGCATTATCGGGCTTGAGGGCGGCGCCCAAGCGGCCCTGCACTTGGCGAAGGTCAAGGACATCGCGCTTCAGGCGGCGGATCGGGCCAGCGTGCTTCGTCGCAGCGTCATCAGCGAGATCACCGAAGGCGACGTGGTGAACCGCGTCTCCCGTCTCGGCGATGAGGCGACGGAGAACGCCGACATCGCGGGTGTGGCGCCGGAGGCCGTCAGCGGGGATCGCATCGCGGCGGACTTCACAAAGCCCGCCCCTCTGGACGAGTCGTTCGAGGCCCAGGTTCACGATGAGTTCGTCAGCGACGTGCAGAAGGCCGTCCGTTCGTCGTACATGCTCGCGGCGGAGGTGGACGACACGCTCCTGAAGTTCACGACGGATGGTGAGCGGGCGGCGATCGAGGTCGTCAAGACGGCTCTCGGCACGAACGACGACGTGATCGGCGCCAGCCTGATGACGCCGGTGATCGACGCCGCACGGTGGGCGCTGGGCGAGGATGCGGTCGCGGTGGAGTGGGCTCGCCGAGTGGATCGAGCAGGCCGTCGCATCTTCGGTCGTCGCAGCGGCGAGGCTCACGCTCAACTGAGGTACTTCGAGCGAGGCAAGCAACAGGCGGCGATGCGGGCGTATGCCGAGGCTGCGAACGATCTCAACGACGCCCTTCTGTCGATCGCCAGCAAGCACAGCGTCCCGCCCGAGCAAGTGGACGACCTTTATTCGCTGGCGACGGCGTTGTGGTACCAGCGTGCCGACCCGAACGCCCAGCATTTCTACGCGGACGTGTGGACGCCCAACGGTCCGGTGTCCGTCGATGAGGCGATCCGTTCTTCCGATCTTCCCGAATCCTCACAGAACGCATTGCTCAAACTGCTGCACGCGGAACGCAACGGCGTGTTGCAGAACCAGGAACTCCGTCAAGACCTGATTGAACTCGTCGATCGCCTCGGCGTCGGGTACATGGAAGACCTGAAGATTCTCGCTCAGGAGGCGGGCGAACTTGGTATTTCGGTGCAGGCGTACATCCCCGGCGTTCTGACGCGAGAGGCGAGCCGTGCGATCCGAAGCACGAAGCGGGTGCAGGGGGGACGGTTCGGGGCCGGAGCCGCTGATTCAACCACGACGCAGGAGGCGTTCCAGCAATCGAAAAGCACAACGCAGTACCGATTCCAAGACCCGGACACTGGACAGTGGCGACGGTTCTTTGAGTTTGAGCGTGCGTATCTGGAAGCAAGCGACGCGGCGAAGCAGTTGCCGGACGTGGCCGAGACCATCGAGACCATGCAGCGGTTCGATGAGTTGGTGAAGGATGGCGTCCTCGACGGACGCGGACGGGCGACCGACATCTTCGAGTTGAACGCTCTCGTCAAGGACGGTCGTTTCTCAATGCTCACTGGCGACGCTCCGCTGGACACGGGGTTCTTCGAGAGCAGCATCGTGTCGATCGCAGGCGCCCGTGCGATGGCCCACGAGCGGGCTATGGCTCGCAACCAGTTCGTGCGATTCATGCGAGCGGCAGGCCCGTCCGTCTGGATCAACCCGGCTCGCCTGCAAGCGAAGATCGAAAACAAGACCGGCGAAATTGTCACTGAGTTCGGAACGACGGTCAAAGTCGTCAACTCCGTCAACGGTCAACCCGGCGTCAAGATCGGAGGCACGGTCTATCGCCAGCTCGACCCGAACGTGGTCGGCGAGAACAACCCGATCCGCGACGCTCTCCGCCTGCTCGATGAGTCGGACGGAAGCACGGGAGCCCAAGTCGCGGCGGCGTCGGCGAGAGCGCAGGCGTACTACGAGGAAAGCGTCGCGGACGTGATTGAACGTGCGGCTCGCCTCTACACAAGCGAAAACGACAAGAACGCACTGTTCACGATGAGCGACTTCATCACGTCCAAGTGGAAGGAGACGACTCTGCTCCATCCGTCGTGGATGGTGTCCGAAGTCATCGGCAACGCAGTGTTGTGGCTCATGGGCGACGTGCGGCCTCAGCACGTCACCAAGCACTTCACGAAGGCGGCGAAACTCGTCTGGCTTGAGAATCATCCGGGCCGAGCGAAGGACATTGTGTTCAACGTGGGCGGGCAGCGGATTCGCGGCGACCAGTTGCTTCGCAATGCGTATGCGACGTTCGCGGATTCCAGTCGCGGCGCCGAGACGGCGGCGATGTCAAATAAGTGGCTCGGGATTCCGCTTCCGAGTCAGGATCGTTTCCGCGACATCCCCGCGACGATCAAGGCGGGACTGACTGGCAAGCGTGTTGAAAAGTCCGGAGCGAAGGGCGTCGGCGAAGGACCGAACCCGTTTGGCGACTCGATGTGGCGTCGGTTCATCGGACCGTGGTTCCGTGCGGACGCGAAGTTGAACAACGCCATGCGAATCACGGCGTATCTGTCGTATCTTGAGCAAGGGTTTGATGCGACGACGGCGGCTCGACGCACGATCGAGACGATGTTCGACATGACCGACCTGACGCGGTTCGAGCAGAATGTCGCACGTCGGTTCCTGCTTCCGTTCTACACCTGGATCAGAAACAACACGGCGTACCAGATGCGGATGCTGTTTGAGCGTCCTGTCTACGCGGCGAACTTCCCTCGCCTTCGAGATCGCATGGAGGAGGCGTTCGCGGGCGAGGAGCGTGTGCCGCGATGGGCGAGGCCGTCGTGGATGCGTGAACAACTGGCGTTGCAGATCGGGACCGACCCGCAGAAACGATGGTCGGTCCTGTTGCGATCCGGCGTGCCGATCGGCGATGCGTTCGAGGCGCTGGCCGCGACGCAGGGCGTCGAGGGGGTTCAGGACTTCTTCCAATACATGATCGGCTCGGGCAATCCGGTGTGGAAGGCTCCGATCGAGATCGCCGCCGGTCGTGAGATTTTCAGCAGGCGGGAAATCGGCGCCACCACCGAGGAAGGAGATTTGAGCGTCAAGGACTTCTTGCTGTCTCAGATCCGACCGCTGAGAGAGACCGGCATCGGGCTTGAGCGGCCTGGACCGCTGGCTCGGGAGTTCGGTCGCGGAACGGCGGCTGGCCTTAGCCGTCTGGCGATCGGCGGTCGAGCGCAGTCATTCGACGATGAGCGGCTGCGAAGCACTCTGGTCCGCGAGTTCACGGACGTTGAGCGTCGCCTTCGCATCGCCATTCGCAGGGCGGAGCGTGAGAACCAGCCGGAGGTGTCGCTCAAGGCCCGCGTGAGGCTGATGAGCCTCTACGAGCGGATGCTGGAGGTGGGGCTTGCCGACGACGTGCCCAAGTGGGCGAAGGAACAACTCTCGGCTCTCGCAGCGGTCGGCGGCGACATCCCCGGCGAGAACGTGGGGCGAGAACCCGGGTAATCGTCGCCAACCAGCGGAGGGGCGATACACTAGTTCGTGCTAACTAACTACGGAGACCTGCGATGGCGAAGGCCAACAACACTTTCTCGGCGACGGCGACGGCGTACACGTCGTTCTGGAGCATTGACGGAGACATCTCACGGGGCGGAGTTCCAAGCCGCACCCTCCGCGTGTTCGCCACCACGGACGTAAGCGGAGGCACCGCTTCGGCCACTCTGACGGCGGCTCTTGTGGGACGCGACACGAACACTTGCATCCACCGCGAGAACGCCACGGTGTCGGCGACCGCCAATCGGACGGGAGCGGACGGCGCCAGCGGCGATTACGTCTGCACCGTGTCGTTTGCGACCACCAGCAACAACAAGATGGACCTGCTCGGAGGCACCCGAAAGGACGAGAACGATTACAAGTGGGTCTTCGGATTCACCGCAGACTCGTCTCTTCTGTCCGCAGGCGACTGCACGATCTACATCGAAGTCGATGAGGAAATCTGATGGCGAGACCGTCGAACACACAAGAGTTCGATGTCCCGGTGGACCTGAATCCCCTCCCCCCCGCAGCCATCGACGGCATCCCGAATCCGGAGTATTACCGGGTTCGCGTCTCGAACATCAATCGGATCGCCGAAGGCCACGCGAGTCGTGGTCTGACGTACTCAGGGTACGAGCAGCACCTCAAGGGTCTCAAGCTCGAAGCCGAACTTCATGGCATCGACCCCAAGACGGTGATGGACTCCCGGTCCGACGCGCAAATCTTCGAGGACTGCATTCACAAGCTGCTTGATAGCCCGACCATGCTCTTTGAGGCGACGGACGCCGAACTCGACGCCATCACGAAGGGCATGGATCGGTGTGAACTTCTCGTCGATGAGGCGTATCAGGACGAGAAGAAGAAGGCGGGCGAGCAGGGACGCAAGAACCGCTTGACAGCGACCCAGATCAAGCAGTTGCGTGAACTGGGAAAAGCAATCCGCGATCGGATAAGCCGGGTTCGCCGGTTGCGGGAGAGAGCGAAGAACCCGGTTCCGGCGGGGACTCCGAACAAGAAACACAAGCAGATTGAAGCGGCCCACACGCTGCGATTCATGTTGTACGTCGGTCGAAGTCAGACCAGCGACCTCGGCATCGACGGAACCACTGTTTTTGACATCGGACCTCCGCACGCACGCATGGCCCTCGCGTATTGGGAGGCGAGAAACGGCATCTACTTCTCAGCCAAAGGCGCCCAGCGAAACGTCATTCCCTACGAAGGTGTGATGATCGTGATGCCGCCCGGTCACGGCAAGACCGAGTACGGCATTCACACCGAGGCGTTGGCGATCAATCACGATCCCAAGCGACAGACAATCATGCTTCACGCTCAGAGCGAAATCGCGTCTGAGATGAAGCAGTACGTCTCGAAGTTCTTTGACCCGAGCGAGCCAGTTGGTCGCCGGAATCTGGCGCTTTTCCCCGGCGTCGAATTGCACAAGAAGGACAACAACGCCCACTCCATGCGGCTTGTTGTCCGCGACGAGACGCTCCGCGCCCCCACCATTCGGGCGCACGGCGTCGGTGACAAGGCGTCCGGCCGAAACTGCACCGACCTTTACATCGACGATCCGGTGGACGAATCCGAACGCGACAGCGAAGCGGACCGAACCCGCAAGTGGAAGCGAATCGAGAACACTTGGTTCCCCCGCAAGCGTGGTCACGCCGGAATGATCGTGTGGATTACGACGTTGTGGCACGAGGATGATGCGTCCTGCCGCAAGATCGCTCAGGCCAAACTCGCCGCCAAGACGAACGGCAAGAAGGGCGTCATGTTCCGCGTGCTTCGCATCGGCGCCGGTGGTCCGAAAGAGCAGTTCGCTCCCGTGTGGAAGCGGGCGTACAACAAGGAATACCTTCGCCGCAAGTTTCAGTCGATGGGTCCGATCGACTACGCCACGGTCTATCAGTGCAACCCGGCTTCGCGTGAAGCGGCCATCGTCAAGAAGTTGGCTCTCTACGCCCCCACCATGCCGGACGGCACGCCCAATGAGCAGCATCAGCGGTTCCTCGCGGGCGGCGTTCGCCACTTGTCCATCGACCCCGCTGCGACAAACCGCGAGTCCAGCGACAGGGCGGGCGTCATCTACGCCGCACACGGCGATCTTCAGTGGCAGGAGGGCTCGGTTCACCACAGCGTCCCGAGGCTCCGCATCATCAGCGGCCAGCGTTTGCGGGCGACACAATCGGAAGTGGTGGAGGAGATCGCCGAGTTCGCCAGGGTCAATCGCGTGGACTACATCTACTGCGAAACCGTCTCGGGCTTCGCGGCGACGGCGGAGATGTTCGAGAATCAGTACGACATCGACGTGATCCGCTTGCAGCCGACGAACAAGAAGAAGGAAGTTCGCCTTCGCAACTGTCAGGTCATGCTGGACGACTCTCACCGCGACAAGGGCATCATTCCGGTGGTCGAGTTCCCCGGCAAGTGGGACAAGGGAGCGTCGCAATGTACGAATTGCGGCTCTCTGTCGCTTCGCATCACTGGCGAACACGCCATTTGCTCCGAGTGCGACCGCCTCGTTGATCGTCTTGTGCCCGACGACTCGATCGAGTGGCTGGTCAACCAACTCACGCGGTTCGGCGTAGTCAATGACGACGACGGCGTGGACGCTCTGACGCAACTGGCGTTGCACATCGCCCCCGATCTTGGCGTCGGCGAGGGCGTGGCGTCGCAGGTCATCAAGGCTCAAGTTCGGGGCGGCGACAGTCGCAAGCTCCGCGTGATTCGGTCCTATCGTGAGTCGCTGAACCGTTCGCAGGACTTTGACACGGACGAATGGAACTGGCACGCACGGCAATATGGGTGATACATGAATGAAACTCTCATCGCAGCCCTGATTCTTTCTCTGTCCATCCTCATCGCCGCGAGCGTCGTCGTGATTGTGGCGGTGCGGTCGCTCGCTGCGACAAACGAAAAGCTCCTGTCCACGAACAGCCTTCTCACGACCGAGGTTCGCAAGGCCAAAGACCCTGACTTGGCGAAGGACGAGATTCTGCTTGAACGCGAGAAGCTGATCGCCCGAGTTGCGGAGCTTGAGAGCAAGCAGCCAGCCCGCGTCCACTCAGCGAACAGCCGGTCCAACCACCACACGCCGACCGAGGACGAAGTTCTCTCCGCCGAGGAGCGACTGATTCTCGACGGCAGCCCTGACTGAGAATCGCCATGAAGTTTGAGAGCAAGTCTGAACTGTTTGCCGCCATCGACGAACTGACAAGCGCCTACGCAGCGACGCATGATGTCGTTGCGCAGAAAACGGCTCAGGCCGCTCTCTACTACGAAGGATTGCATTGGCAGGCCGGATCATTTGGAGTCAGCCGTTCTGTTGAAGGCCGCAAACTTCTGTCGAACATCTACAACCCGGACCGCGCCGACCTTCGCGTGACCGACAACTTCATTACGCCGCTCATGCTTCGCCTTGCGGCCCAAACCTACCCATCGAGCATGGAGATTGAGTGCCAGCCCGGTGACGCGGGAATGACCGCTGGCGATCTTTCCGTCGCTCAGGCCGCAGAGGACTTGCTGAACACGTCGATTGATATGTCGTCGTATTTGCAGGCTCACCGTGCGGCGAACATGGGGCGAACGATTCTCGGCGACTACGGCATCGGCCTTGCGTTGACGACGCAGATGCGTGTGCTGAACGTCAACGGTCAGGAGCGACCGTTCGCGGATCGCATCGTCAAGGCGTTCGCGTTCCCGCCGACGAACGTGATTCTCGATCCGTTCGAGACGAGCAGCAATCTTCGTGACCACGAGATCGTGATCTACAAGGACGTGTGGACGATCCATCGTCTCCGTCGTGAGTTCGGCGAGCAGATCGAGCAGCTTGATCCGAAGGAGATGAAGCAGGTCGGCCAGCTTGCCGAGTTCGAGTTGAAGGTGAACGAAGTGTCGGGCGGAAAGCTGTTCTCGCAGCACCGACGTTTCAGCAAGACGCCAGGCGCCGTCGTGCTTCAGGTTCACGTCAAGGATGAGACGGGCCGGTTCGGCAGGATGTACGTTGCGGTCGATGGCGGTGTGAACAATCGGATGTGGATCAACCACGAGAACCCCGAGAGTCCGTTCGGCGGAGACGGGTTCCCAATGACGATGCTCCACGCCAATCGCCGCGAGGGGACGCCGTGGTCGCTGTCTGACACATGGCTCGTTGTGGACGACCAGAACCGCCGCAACGTCCTCAAGACGCTCACGATGCGTCACATCCAGCGGTACTCGGCGTTCCAGTGGCTCATCGACGAGCGGTGGTTCAAGGGCGGCAAGGAAGAGGCGAGGGCTCAACTCACGAACCGCGTTGGCGGATTGATCCTCGGTCGCGGTGGTGATCGCCACAACCAGATCAAAGAACCGCAGATCGCCCAGCCTCCGGCGCCGTCTCCCACCATCACGGACCTCATGGAGCGGGAGCGGGAATCCGCGTTCGAGAAGGTCAGCCGTCCGGACATCGCCCGAGGCACGACCAAGAGCCACGTTCCCGACTCGACGTTCCAGACCGCTCTCGAACAGGCCAACCAGATCGGCCAAATGCGCGTTCAGGAGGACGTGGAGTCCGTCACGGAGTTGTTCAACGTCCTGCTGGGGACGCAGTTGAACGCGGTGAGAAGCGCGTCTCCGTCGATCCTTTCAGCCCTCCGGCGTCGCGGGTTTGAGCCAGAGGACTTCACGAACCTTCTGTCCCTTGAGCCGAACGACCCGCAGGTGCGTGTCAGGGTTCGCCAGACAAGCGTTCGCAACCGATCACATGAGCGACGCAAGGCCGACTTGGACGCCGCTCTGGTGGCTCAGGCCATCACGCCGCAGGAGTACCGGCGAGCCGTCGCCGAAGACCTTGATATCCCGCTGACGGCGGATGATCGGGTGTATTCCCGCAACGCGAGTCGCTCAGTGCAACGGATCATCATGGGAGAAGAGTGGTCGCCAATCCCGCTCGGAGACCGCACGGACATTTTTCTCAACGCATTCCGCCAAGGCATGTTTGACCGCAGACTGAAGAAAGACCCCGAGGCTGGGGAACGTCTGAAAAGGGCGTTGCAAAGCCAGCTTCTCATGTTTCAGCAGGAGCAGGCGTTATTCAACCCTCAGCCACAGGCGCCGCAGCAGCAGGCTGAGGCCGCTCCAGCGGGTCCGCAGCCCGGCCAGAGCTTCACCGTCGCGGACCTTCTTGGGGCCGCATAGTGGGCGGAACGGGTCTTGACAAGGGTTTGATCTAGGGTAGTGTTAGTGAGTAATCACTAGCCGACAACCCGGCTGCGCGTGTGGCGCCCAACCCGGCCCGGCTGATCGAAAGGCTTGACATGGCAGATGAAGGCTCCGGCCAGACGCCCCCGGCTCAGACCGACAACGGCAACCAGGCTCAGCCACAGCCTCAGCAGGGAGATTTCGTCCAGGTTCCAAAGTCTGACTGGGAACAGGCTCAGGTCTGGAAACGGCAATCAGAGCAAGTCAAGGGGATGCGGTCCCTCGTGGACGCCGCCCGACAGAACGGCATCGAAAAGCCCGAGGACTTCAGCAAGTTCGGCAAGCTGCGAGGCTCAGTCGATACGCTGGCGGACCGAGGATTCGATGACGACCTTCTCGGGCGACTTCTCGGGAGTCAGACCGATCCCGAAACCGATAAGCCGCTGACTCGCAGGGAGCTTGACGATCTTCTGTCGTCAAAACTCGGCGAGATTGAAAAGACGAACTCGACGAAAATCGCCGAGTCGGAACACAAGCGACTGTCGGAGGATGAGACTCGAATGTTCGGCTCGCTGCACAACGAATTGGCGGACGAACTGCTCGGTCCCGACGCAAATGCTTTCCAGAAGAAACTTCTGAAGCACGCTCTGAACGACCTCGCCCTCGACTACCGAGACCCGTATCCGGAAGGACATCCGCTTCGAGAACGAACGCTTCGTCCCATGAATGAGCAGGACGCCGCCAAGTTCAAGAAAGCGGTCATGGAACAACGAAACTCCCTACTTGGTGAAGCGCTTGCCGCAACTGGCGACGCTGCGACCAAGCAAGCCGCGAAGCCCGCCTCGACCACAGCAGGGCGAGGAAAGGGCCAAGGACAGCCAGACGATTCGGCCCCGAAGAAGGGTCCGCTCGATCTTCCCAAATCGGAGAAGATCAGGATGCTTCAGGAACGACGCAACAAGCGAGGAGCCGCGACCGCTGGCTGACGGAGTGATCCGCCATGCCCGCCAGTGACAATGCCACATCACGTCTGATTGACGTGACCGACACGCTTCAGGAACAGTATTGGCCCACGTTCCAAGAGCAAATCTTCCGCAAGGGCCAGTCCACCAACCGCATCATCCCCTTCGCCGAGAAGGGTGAGTTTGAAGTCGTCGGCGACGGCGTGAACATTCAGGTTGAGTCCGGTCTGTCCGACACGGCTCGAATGTCCACAGACCCGAACAGCGACTTCCCCACGCCGCGTTCGTTCATCGCCGATCTCATCAAGGTTCGCTTCAGCGAATCCACCACGTCGAGCAACGACTTCGCCACGATCAACACGTCGGCGAAGGTCACGCATCACGAGATGGAAGCGGACGGCGACGGCGCCATCATCGACGTTGCCGAAAAGGTGTTCAAGGACGTGACCCGAGACTTCAACCAGAAGCTCGCCATGTTCCGCAACGTCCCTCGCTCCGGCCTGCTCGCCCTCGTCAACGGCGCCCCCGTCGAGAATGACGCGATCACCTACGCGGGGGGCGCGTCAACCGCAGACAACACGGACGGCATCCGCGCCAAAGTCGATAACGGCACCATCGCCATCTTCGACGCCGGTATGCACGTCGATTTCTGGAATCCGACGGACACTGACTACCCAGCCCGCAACATCGAGATTACGGACGCCAACACGTCGCCTGACGACTTCTCGTTCGGCGGCAAGTTCAACTCGACCGGCGCCGACCAGTCCACGGGCAACCTCGCCGATGTCGCCGACAACGACGAAATCTACCTGTCCGGCGGCAAGGGCTCCGGCATGTATTCGCTGGAGGAGTGGTTCAACCGTCCGTCCAGTGGCGACTCGTTTATCGGCGGTCTCGACCGAACCTCCACGGACGCACGCTGGCTTCTGCCGGTGTCCACCCGCGAAGGCTCAAGCTCCGCCCAGATTCTTCCGTCCCACCTTGACGATCTCGGCGACGCGATGAACTTCGTGACCGACGAGGAAGACATGGGTGTGGTCGCGTATGGCGACACGCGACTTGTGTCCAGCCTTCGCCAGCGTCTCGACGCGAACTCGATCGTCCAGCTTCCCCCGAAATCCAACGGCAAGCGTGACTTCACGTTCGGGGCGATGGGCGTCAAGTTCCAGCACCCGGCGTTCGGAATGGTGACTCTGCTCGCCAACACCTTCGCCAAGCCCGGCACCCTGCGACTGCTCGTCCCCGAGGACTGGCGTTCGCTGAACTGGGGCTGGCGTGACCTCATGTTCCTCCCCGGCGACGCGGGCATCAGCCCGTGGTACCGCCCGCAGAACGACGCTGGCACGGGCCGGTCGAAGTTCTACCGCCTCGATGCGTTCGCCCACTTCTGCGACGTGTGCCTGAAGCCTCGTCGTCAGGGTCAGATTCTCAACGTCACCGCCTAACGGTGGCCTCCACCCCCTCGCCCTCCCACCGGGGGCGTCGGGGCTTCCATGATTGACTCACGCTTTCCCTGGATTGTGCGCATTGACAGCGCTCCGCTCGGCGAAGTGGACCGCAAGCGGTTGCGTCGCCTGTGTGATCGAGTGTCGAGACGCACGGGACGCAGGATCGGCTTCAACCGTCGCACAAAGGCTCTCTACGTCTGGCAGAAAGAGATCAATCAGGGTCTCGGATGGCCGTTCAAGGTGATCCGCGACGACGGAACTCTTTCGATACCGGACGAGGAGGAGATGGTCCGCATCATCTACCTCGGCCAAGTGCCTCCCGACGTGAAGGCGAAGTGGCAGCGTCAGCAACAGTGGCTCGATGACCAGGCGGAGAACGAGGAAATGGAGCGGATTCTGGACGAACGCCGTCCGGACGCATTGGACCATCTTCGTCGTCGCCGCAATCGAGCCGGTATGTCAAGCAAGTTCCGACCATCCGTGGTGGTCGATGGGTTCAAGAAATAGGAGCCGAACATGTCTCTCGCCGCACGAATGAAGTCCGCCATCGGGTCGAACTACGGCCCTGTGAAATCCGTCGCCGCCGCAGCCACGCTGGAAGTTCCTCTGGACGCCAATGTGTTTTCGACGACTGGGACGGAGACCGTCACCTCGCTTGATCCGATCACGGTCATGCCGGGCCGGAAGATCACGATTGAGTCGGCGTCTGGCACGCTGACACTGACAAACACAAACGATGCGACCGCTTACGGCACGATGGAGCTTGGAGGCTCCAATGTCGCACTGGCCGCTGGCGACATCATCACGCTCACCCAAGGCGACGCAGGACAATGGAAGGAAACTTCCATCTCCGACAACAGCCCATAACTATCCCACCTAGCAGGAGACACCACCAATGACAGCACCTCGACCGACACGAACGATGACCTCCGGAGCGGCGCGAGCGCCGTTCTACAAAGCAGGCGACACGCAGGGAACGGGGCGTGGAGGCGCATGGGAGGAGCTTGTTCCTCTCGCCGACGACGCCAATTCGTCAGCGCTGAACATCATTCTCCCGGCTCGCTCTCGCATCAAGTTCACGTCGCTGAAGAATCACACCGCAGTCACCACCCCCGACGGTGGCGGCACGGTCGGCACGCCGGACGGCCTCGCTCTTGTTGCCGCCGCCGCCGCAACCTCAGTGAACGCCACGATCAGCACTCAGATCATCGCGTCCACAACCACGTTGACGAAGAACTCCGAATGGAGCATGGCTGCGGCCGCTGCATCCGGAACATTCTTCAACAGCGGAACGACCGACCTCACCTTGTTCATCATGCCGATCGACTCGGGCGGCACGGCGTTCTTCCGTCCCGGAACGACGACGCCTTACCTGTTCAGCGGCACGGCTGACGTGGCCGTGATGGTGGACATTGACGAATACGACGAACTCCCTGACGGAGCCTGATACATGCTTGCGATCGTGATCGGACCAGAATCGTCTGGGACACGGTGGATCGAAGAAACGATCGGACGGCACACGAAGATAGATCGCGTGGAGCGTCGCAGTTTCCCGCACGGCCCAGGTGGAGAAGCCCACTGGCCGACGCTGGAGTCGCTGGACCCCACGCGATCGTCTCCCGTCTTCGTGTGTGTTCGAGATCGGAGCGTCACCAAGCTGTCCCAACACGCTAGCGGATATCACTCGGAACGCCCTGAGTTCTTCGACTACGAACAGGCGGTCGAGCGCATCCGCGAACAAGTGTCAGACTGGCGCGGTCCGGTCGTGTTCGTCAGCTACGAAACCATGTGCGCGTTCGGACCGACGTACCTGAGAAGCGTTCTCATTCAGGCCGATCTCGACCCGGACGACTTCGACTACTCCGAACTGTCCATCAAGGACGGGAACACGAGACACATCGACCAGATCAACAAGCCTGCGACTCGGGCTCCGAGCCTGTTCAAGATCAATGAGAACCCCAAGATCGTCGCGGTTCTGAGTTGTCCGAGGCTCGGATTCACGGGGTTTTACCGATCTCTGTTTGACACGCTCAGATCACTTCGCATTGAGATGATCTACTGCGAAGGCGGTTCGTGGTGCCAGCAGCTGACCGCAGGAATGCAGAAGGCGATGGATCAGGGCGCCGACTACATCCTCACGCTTGACTACGACAGCGTGTGGGAGACTGAGGACGTTCGCACACTGATCGGCCACATGCAGTCAAGGCCGGATATCGCGGCGTTGTACCCCGTCCAGATGTGCCGCCACTACAACAACATCATGTGTCCGCAGGAGGGTCTTGAGTACGATAAGCCGGTCGTCGAGAAATGGGCCGGTCACTTCGGACTCACCCTCATTCGCAGCGAAGCGATGAGGCACATGACAAAGCCGTGGTTCTGGGACATCCCGGATTCAGACGGCGAGTGGAAAAACACCGGCGACAAGAACAGCAAGACCGACGCCGACATTTCGTTCTGGCGTGAAATGCACCTTCGCGGCATGAAGGCGGCGGTTGCGACCGAGGTTCATCTTGGTCACGTTGAACTTTCGGTTCTCTGGCCGTGCGGAGATCGCCCGATCGTTCAACTGATCCGCGACTACCACAAGTTCGGGAAACCCCCACACGCTCACTGGGACGGCAAAAGCCCGGTGGGGATTCACGAGGAAGACCTAGAGGCGGATGTGTCAGCAGCAGGAGCATGATTCATGGCCCTGACAGTCGATACGGATACGGTCGCCCGAACGGTGTTCGGCATCGACTATGGAAGCGCCTCGACTCCACAATCTGAGGAGATCGACAACGCGATTGCGTTCGCCAAGATTCGCGTGCTGAACTTCAGCCAGTTCTTCACGGGCGATCTTGACGACGCCGGGTCTCCGTCGCAGCCCGCGACCGTCTGGAATCACTGGGCGACGATGGAGGCCGCCGTCCTCACCGCGACCAAGCTCCGGCGTGAGATTCTGAACGAACTCGTGCCCCTTCGGAACGAAGCGCTTGAACTCGCCATCAACACGACCACGACGACCAGTCCAGAGGCCGCCACGGTCACAGGCGCCACGGTCACGCTGGCGTGGCTGCGACGCTACATCGCCATTCGGTGCGTCAAACGGCGCCAGCGTGTGTGGCCGAACGTGGACATCGTGGACGGCGCCATCAACAAGGCTCTGACCGATCTGTGGAACAGGCACGCATGGCACTTCAAGCAGCGAGAAGTCATCTTCACCATCGCCACGAACGGAACGGTGACTGACGATCTCGCCACCGGGGAGGAAGTGGACTCACTGGCGACGCGAGAACTTGTCTACCGAGACGACACCAGCCTGAAGCTGAGATGGACCACTCGGGAGGACATGACCCTGCGAAGAGCCGATCAGGTGGACTCGTCCCTGGCCGTCACCGCCGCCGACACCGGAGCCGAGACTTTCACGGTCGCTGGCGACAAGACCCACCTGTTCCCGAGCGGTCGAAGTTTCACGGTCGCCGGATCAACCGGGAACGATGGGACATGGTACGTCTCGTCTTCCAGCTACAGCAGCGGATCGGACGCGACGACCATCACCGTGACTGGAGACGTGACGGATGCGACCGCTGACGGAACGATCACCGTGGCGGGGTATGACACGGGGCGCCCTGACTACTTCCGATGGGAGGGGTTCGGATCGGCTGCGACGTGGGTGTTCTATCCATTCCCGGACTCCGAATATCGCGTGATGGGGTGGTGCTACCTCAAGGGTCCGACCCTGCCGGACTCTCTCTCGGATGCGGACGAGATCAATCTGTTCCCGCACGAATTTCGCCCGTTCATCGCGGACTTCGGGCTGGCGTACACACTGAAGGACTTGGACTCACCCGACTGGCAGCAGCAAGTGACGGACGCTGAGAACCGACTGGCGCCGCTGCTTCAGGAGACCGACAACCGAGGCGTTCAGGACGACGATCTTGGGGTTCTGGACATCTACAACGACTTTGATCGGAGCGTAGCGACGCAAAGGAACTTCGAGCGCTATGGCGACAGCCACTAAAGAGCTTCGAGACGCCATTGTGACGATGGCGAACGCGAACGGAACGATTGGTGGCAAGGTCTTCCACATGAAGGCGCCATCGTCGGAGCCAGACACATTCATCGTGTTCACAATCACGGAGTTTCAGAACTTGGCGATTGACCCGACGAATGCGACGCAGGACAACGCGACGGCCAATCGAGTTCATGTTGTCGATGCGGCGGTGACGTTCACTATTCACGCAAGAATGAATGAGTCCAATCAGGACATGGGCCACACGACGATTGACACATGGGCCGACGCTCTTGAAGCGACGTTCGACGGGATTCAGCCAAGCCCTTCAAATTGGGACGCCGGGTTCATGGAAAAGATCAGTTCACCCAGTCGCCCAGTGTTCACTGAAAACCAAGTCCGATCCACCCAGTTCTACACAGTGACGATGACGCTCTGATGCCGGACCAAACCAATCAACCTGAGATTGACAGCAGGCTTTCCACGATTGAGGCGACGCTTGAAGTGTTCGCGTCCCAACTGGCGGCCTTGGGGGGCGGCGCCGGGCAGACCGACAACGAAGTGGATACGGAGTCGTACCGACAGCGTGAGGAAATGATCCGACTGCTTGAGCGTATTGCGGACGCGGTGGAAGTGACCGCCAATCGAGGCGTCAATCTCGGCGCGGAGAACTGACGCATGGCCCTCGCCACAGGGACAGTGCTGGGCATCAAAGGCGCGACCGCCAACGGCGAGGCGTTCAATGTCCTTCGTCCTTTCACGATGACGTGGCAGAACGGCCTCGGCATCAGCGACGTGACGCGGCGGCGGGACAAGTTTCGTCGTACAGCCCCGTCAATCAAGCAGCCGGGCTCGATCTTTCTGTCGTGCTGGTGGGATGCGGACGGCGGAAGCGCTGGCGACATCGCCCAGATTCCTGTTGGACGTGAACTGACGACTCTGACGCTGGCTCTGGCGAGCGGACGGACGATTGCGACTGGAACGGGCGGCACGGCGGTCATTCACCAAATGAACTCCGTTCTTCGCAAGGGTCCATCGAAACAGATCGTTCAGATGTCGGTTCGCTTCAGCGGACCGGTCACGCCTGACTTCGGACCAGAGTTCGACGTTGGTGAGACAGGCACAGAAATTCTGTACGAACTCCGTGACGGCGAAGACGCGGGCCTTGACTTCCCTCGTTCGTTCGCACGTCGCGTGTTCCACTACAAGCATCATGCTCCGAACCTGTCGTCAGCGGGGATCATCGAAGCCGCTGAACAGGTTTCGGTGCAGGCCGATCCCGATTCGGTGTCTGGCTCCGAGTTGAGTTTATTCGCCTTTCACCCCGATCAGCCGACGCTTCTGTTCGTTCACGGCCGTCGCGTCATCGAAAAGATCAACCCGAACGAAAGCAAGATTCTCGTCACTTACCGAGACGTGGATTTTCTGTTTGGTCCCCAGCCCGGCGACATCGTGGTGGGGTCAAACTTCACCGCGACGCAGCGTGTGTACGAAGAAAAGGTCATTTCCAACACGGCCATACCGGGGATACAGACCGCGTATCTCAGCGACATTCTCGTTCGGACGCAATCATTGATTCGCCGCACCGAGACCCAGAAACTTCCAAACGCATCCCCCGCTCTAGTCGCCGCATACGTCGATATTGTGGCGTCAAATCTGGGGGCTCTCTACGAGTTTCCGACCGACCTCAGTGGACGACCGTACCGACTCGACGGAGCCGTGTTCCGAAAGATCAACAACTTCGATGATTACGTCGTCGCGTATACGTTCACATCCGAAGCCGATATGTCGTCTCTTGAACCGGCGCCAGGATCAGGAACGTGGCTTCCAGTCCCCGCAGCGCCAGCCTTCCATCGCATCGCTCTCAGATTCGACGCAAGCGGCGCTCCGATCTACACCATCATCAAACCCGAAGATCACATGCCGATCGCGGGATCGTCGCCAGTCAACAGCGAGGCGGTCCCGTACACGCCATGATCACCACGCGAACCATATCGAAACGGGCGATCACGCCACAGGTGCTTCACGGTCGGATCGAGGCGGTGAGGTTGAATGGCGCGATTACACCACAGTCCTCCATTGAGGCGACCGGGGCTCTGGCGGCGAACATCACCTACGACGTGAAGTATGTCGATCCCGATGGGGACTCCCTGACCGCCGAGGACTACACGCCGAGCAACCAAAGGCCGAGCATCACGCATCGCATCATCCCCGCAGCCGAGGGGAAGGCGTGCCTGATATTCCGCCTTGGATCACACATCGAAATCCATGTCACCGAGGGCGTCTTTGTGGGGTCGTGCGAACCATGAAACAGGACAGCTACGTCGTTGATCTCACGCAGACGCTTTGGGCGAGCGAACCCGTCGCCATCGCCCACAACAACTACGTTTACGTTGCGGTCGATGCGTCGATCATCACTGGAGCGTGGGATTCTAATCCGAACAACGCGAGTTTCCAGCATCAGGTGTCCAACAACCTGTCGCGATGGGAAAGCATGACTGGGGCGACGAACATCACAGCTGAATCCACACAGCAAGGAACCGAGTTGTCAGAGGGAATCTCCTATCATCGTATCCAGATGACATCTCCGAACGGAACCACCACCACCAACGTCCGAGCGAGAATCACGCTCACCTACCGGACACGACCCTTCGCGTGAGGGACTACCTATGGCTAACTCTGCAACTGATGTGCTTCTCTTTACCGGCGCCTCCGGCGACTTTGACTGGGACACAAGCGGGAACTGGACCACGATTCAAGGTTCACCCGCCGCCGGAACCCCGTCCACCGGCGAAGGCGTGGCGTTCAATGAACACTCGGGCAGCAATCTGACCGTTCCGCCTGGATCATCGGTCGCCATCAACAACTTCCGAGTGGCGCCGGGATGCCGCATCAACTTCGGCTCCGCGTCAACCGCCATCGACAACGTGGCGGTGACGAGCGGAACAACGCCCAAGATGATCTACGGCGGAGACTGCCCGGCGTTCTATTTCAACGGGTCAATCACGACGGCCAGCATCAACCGCACAGGTGGAGGCGAGTTCGTGTATGTCGGCGGCACGCTGACAAACGGAACATTCCAGTCTGGCAAGGTCACGATTGGCGGCGGCGCCACAACGACGACCGGATACCTCACTGGGGCCGACGTTCTTCAACTTGCCGACAGCGGCTCCGCCGCGACGACTCTCTACGTTGTGTCCGGCTCCTACACGACGGACCGTGACTATGTGACGCTGCATCAATCCGGTGGTCATGTCGTCACGCGAGGCACGGCGAAGGCGAGTACGTCTCACAACCTCTACGGCGGCACGTTTGATGTGCAATCGAGCGGAACGATCGCTCAGATTCTCGGGTTTGGCGGCAAACTGTCTCTTGTCAAGGCGCAGCGACCGCTGACAATCACGACGCTTGTTGAGAACACGAAGCCTGGAGCGTTCAACTTCGACGAGGAGTCGGCTGGAACGGTCGTGACGATCACGACTCGGACCAAGATTGGATCGAAGATGTGAGTTCGATTGGCGGACTTTCAGACGGAAGCCTCGCGTGCATTGGCGACACGATTACGGAGTGCTGTGAACCCGTAAATGAATGTTGCAACGAGCCATTTGTGGACCTCGCGTCCACGGGCGCTAATGCTCCAGCCCCTACCATCACTGGTTCAGCGACTCTCGAACTGTCCGCGTCCTACTCGTCAGGTGGGAACGGCGTCTCAACTTCAACTACAACGCAAGATGTCGCCCCGACCGTTCTGGTTCTTCCGGACCAAATCACTTCGTCGTCGTGTGGTGAATCCCATTGGGTTCGACAGGGACTCGGACCAACCCAGCCGTTGGGCGGAAGCGGAATCAACCAATATCTGAATCAAGAGATTCTGAATATTGACACACTTCTGTATGGGCCAATCATTCGGGTCACGTTCGCGGCCCAGAGTGGCACGGAGAATGGGGCGACCGCGACGCTGGTGGAAACTCGGGTGTTCTCATTTGTAAACGTAAATCTCTTGACTGGTCAGGCCGAAGTGTCCGGCGCCATCACCGCCATCGGCGAAAACGGGATAACGGCCGTCACAGGTGGAGACCTCACGGTTGATTCACAAGCTATCTCACTTGACGGTTCTGGCAACGGAACGATCTCTTTGACTCTCAGCGGGAACTTCAACCAGTCCGGTTCTGCGACAATTTCGGCGTCGGCTTCTATCAATATCAACCTCACCATCGCGGACCTTATCAACTGCAACCCACCGCCACCGCCTGTTCCGTTCTGTTGCAATTTCGGACAGGTGCCCGCGTCGTGCGGACCCGTGAACCCCATCGACGGAAAGTTGCAGGGTTCAGTGTCTTTCTCGATGGTCTATAGGCTTCAGCGAGGCAAAGAGTCTGCGTTCAGTTCGTGCCCTCCCACAACTCAGCTTCGCATGATCAACGACGCTGGCATAGTGACATTCAACACGAACCCCGTAAACACCAACCCAGCATGTCAGATTTGGGAACCCCCGAATATTCTGGACCAGAACAACATCACCGAGTTTGCAATCGACGGGTACAGCGGATGCGAGGGCATTGACACTCAGACAGACACTTCACGCCATTTTGTTAGCTTTGCTCAGGCCACGCCTGGGCCTGCATTTGCTCCGCTGGGCGTCCGCAACGACTATCAGGGCTTCACAGGCGTCGGGATGCAGTACGAGTCCAACATCTTCGGCGGCACCAACGAGGCCAACCTTCTATTGAGGGCCGTCCACTACAACGGCGTGCCGCAGTTCTTCATACGACATCTTGGAACTCCGCAAGTCACAGGCGTCATCGGAGAATCGACCGACCCGGCCCAGCCCTTCGTGACCATACCCATCGACGCGGGCACGAATCAGGGCAAGGGGACCAAACTGATCTGGCCGACCGGAATCAATGTCAACACACGACGCATTGAGTACGACATTCAGTTTTTCCCAATTACCAGCCAGACGCTTGATGGAACCCCGCCGCCATGCGGAGACAATCTTCGTCGTCTGTCCGTTATCGGATCAATCCGCATATTCATTGGATCAAATCACTCGCTCGCCAGTCTGCGAGACCAACTAACGCACGACATTGTATTTGCACTTGAATACGACACCACGACCCCATTCGCTGCGTGCCCTGAAGGCGGTTCGTTCCCAGTGAGGGAAGGCGGCTGCTCTGGCTGCAACGACGGCGGGACCGGGGGGCTGCTCCTGTGAACAAA
>OBIC01000235.1_pt1 | contig 19853 bp, 17 predicted proteins | sample 1519831 | NCBI WGS metagenome assembly OBIC01 (sample SAMN03019805, study PRJEB22545) | beach sand metagenome | biome: beach; feature: sea beach; material: beach sand | place: USA: Municipal Pensacola Beach, FL | collected 2010-10-20 | depth 40-45 cm m
ACATCACTGATATGGCATGCCTTCTAAATAAGCTGTATCCCGAACAGGCCGGACATCAACCAAGGAGCCTGGAAGAAATGCACGGATATTCTCGAGCTCGACGGTAAAACCACCTTTGACTTTTCCTGTGATTGTACCCTTGACAATCTCATCAGACTCTTGAGCATCTTTTAATTTGTTCCACGAGCGCTCTCTACGTGCTTTTTCGCGAGAAAGTTGCGTTTCGCCAAAGCCATCCTCAACAGAGTCCAGCGCGACTTCAATCGTATCACCTACACTGACTTCTAATCCGCCGTCTAACGTGCGGAATTCCTCCAGAGGAATGACTCCCTCTGACTTCAAGCCCGCATTAACTGTGACATGGTTGCGCGAAATATCGACCACTGTCCCGATTAAAATCGTACCGGGCTTCATTTCTGTTTTGGCCAGGCTTTCTTCAAACAACTCAGCAAAAGATTCAGACATTCAAATTTACCTTGATTTAATTAAAAGCATGGGTAACCGTATCCTTGTTACACATGGTCAGTTTACAAAAGGCACCGTCCTTGGCACCTCGTTAAAGACATATTTGTATCGTGAGCAGCAATATACTGGAACTTACTTAGTGGCAGTTAAATGCAAGTTTAGTACCCGATCAACCACTTCATTAATACTTAAATCGGTTGAATCGATGACAACAGCATCAGCTGCGGGCAACGTTGGCGATATTGAGCGTTCTTTGTCTCTCAGATCTCTTATTTGGATTTCAGCGACTATGTCGGCTAGTCTAGCGCTGATTCCCTTTTCTTTCAACTGCTTATAACGTCTTAAAGCCCTTTCCTCAACACTTGCTGTCAAAAACACTTTCACTTGTGCAGAAGGAAAGACAACCGTTCCCATATCTCTGCCATCGGCGACAAGCCCCTTGCCCTTATCAAACTGTCTTTGGCGATCTAATAAAGCTTTTCTAACCTCTGGAATAGCCGCCACTTTTGAGGCAACTTCTGCGCACTCCTGAGTCCTAATGGCGTCTGTCACCCAGTCTCCGTCAAGCTTGACACCCACACCTTCATTTTGGGCATTCGGTTTAAATTCGATATTCAATTCACCGGCTAATGCGGCCAGTTGTCTTACTGCATCTAACGGGATACTTTCCCGCTTAGCTTTGAGTCCAAGCAAGCGGTACAGCGCGCCACTATCTAAAAGCGAATAACCTAAGCGCTCAGCGACTATTTTTGCAACAGTGCCCTTACCCGACCCACTGGGACCATCGATCGTGATAATAATGGGTAACACGGTGGCCTTAACTCGCGTCAATGTTTAGTCCTGCTGTGCGAGCAAGCTCAACAAAATTTGGGAATGACGTTGCAACATTGTCGCAATCATTCACTTCGATCGGGCCTGATGCCCGCAACGATGCCATTGTAAAGGCCATGGCAATGCGATGATCCCCATGACTTGCAACAGTGCCCGAGCTTATTTTCCCACCTTGTATTTTCATACCATCTGCGGTCGGTTTCGCATCAATTCCCAGCGTTTGTAAGCCTTCTGCCATAGCGGCAATACGGTCAGTCTCTTTTACGCGCAGCTCTTCCCCTCCTGTTAGAACAAATTCACCAGAAGCGCAGGCTGCTGCGACAAAAATAGCAGGAAACTCATCAATTGCGAGTGGTACCAAGTGCTCAGGAACGGTAATACCCTTTAAATTGGCATGCCGGACACGAATGTCCGCAACCGGCTCCCCACCGACTTCTCGCTGATTGAAAAGTGTAATATCGGCACCCATGAGTTTAAGTATATCGAGCACACCCGTGCGGGTAGGGTTTACGCCTACATGTTCGAGAACAATGTCAGAACCCGGTGCGATACTGGCTCCAACCAGAAAAAATGCAGCTGAAGATAAATCCGCTGGTACATCAATCGTGGTTGCCGTTAGACGCTGTCCCCCTCGTAAGCTAATGTGTGCGCCTTGACTTGTCACCTCATACCCAAAGCCTGTGAGCATCCTTTCCGTATGGTCTCGAGTAAGACCGCTTTGCGGTTCAATAACAACGGTTTCGCCTTCGGCAAAAAGTCCTGCCAAGAGTAAACAGGATTTGACTTGTGCACTGGCCACCGGCATTTCGTAGGTCATACTTTTCAGGCGGGGAACAGGCTGAATCAATAGCGGTGGCCTATCGTCTTGAGAACCTTTAATGTTGGCCCCCATTTGCTTGAGGGGGTCGATAACACGCTTCATCGGACGAGCCGTTAAAGACTCATCGCCAGTCAGGGTTGAAGCAAAAGGCTGGGCAGCCAGTATGCCTGACAACAAGCGCATGCTTGTACCGGAATTACCAACGTACAGAGCTTCTAGAGGCTCTTTCAGGCCGTCTATTCCAACACCCTGGATAATAACTTCACCTTCAATGGGCCCTTCAATAGGAACACCCATGGCTTGAAAGGCCCTCAGTGTGTTCAAGCTGTCTTCACCTTCTAAAAAACCACGGATGCGGGTGATGCCATCAGCCAGCGCTCCCAACATAATGGAGCGATGCGAGATCGATTTATCACCCGGGACTCTGAGGCGACCGGTTAATTTCCCATCAGGTTTTACACAAAATTTCTTATAGCTGGCTACACTCACGAATCACTCTCACAACCATGGTCACGTACTTTTTTTGAGTTGTCGAAGGCTTTGTATAAGCCCTCGCCATCAGAGTTTTGAATCATTTTCTGAATATCGCAAAGATTACGCTGATAGGCATCCAATATATCTAAAATGGCACCCTGATTAGCTAAACAAATATCCCGCCACATTACAGGGTCACCAGAAGCAATGCGGGTAAAGTCACGGAATCCGCCTGCCCCGTAGCGGAAAATTTCATCCACTTGATATTTATCCGCAAGTGTATTCACAATGCTATATGCTAGGATATGCGGTAAATGGCTTGTTGCGGCAAGCATTTGATCGTGGTGCTCAGGCGTCATGATTTCAACGACTGCACCGGTCATTTCCCACACACTTGTCACTAAGCGAGTGGCCAATTCAGATGACGTCTCTGTCGGTGTTAAAATAACCCGCCTTCCTTGAAAAAGGTTATCCAGTGAAGCCGCAACGCCGCTTTTTTCCCTGCCAGCAATGGGATGACCCGGGACGACATTTGTCAGATCATCAAATACTTGCTCTACATCGCGAATGAAACTGACTTTACTACTACCTACATCCGTCACAATCGCATGGGCCTGGAGATGATCTTTGATTGCCTCAAGTGTGGCTCGCATCGCGCCCATCGGTACTGCAAGCAATACTAGCTCGGCCTTTTTAACCGCTTGCTCCATGCTCAAGTAATATTCGTCAATAACGCCCAGTTCAAGGGCTTTCTGAAGGGGCTCTTCCCGACGACCGGCACCGACAATTTTGCCCGTAAACCCTGCTTTTTTTAACGCCAGCCCCAACGAACCTCCGATTAAGCCAACACCTATGATTGTTATCTGTTTAATCACCCTTATGCCCGTTATTCAAAACCGCCGTCAAAGCTTCGATCACCTGCTGGTTTTCATTGGGGCGCCCGATCGTGATTCTTAAATGGTTGGGGAGCTGGTAGTTCGCTACCGGTCTTACGATGACTCCCTTTTGCAACAAGCCTTCATACACATCCCCTGCCAACGGCCCGACATTAACGGTCAAAAAATTACCCGCACTGGGTAAAACGGCCAGACCCATCGCACTGAAAGCTTCCGTTAATTGAGTCATACCCTCGCGATTTACACGAACGCTTTCATTGAGAAAATCCTGGTCATCCAATGCGGCTTCAGCCGCAACTAATGCGAGGTTGTTAACATTGAAAGGGTGACGGACACGATTCAGATAATCAGCAATTTCAGGAGAGGATATGGAATAGCCACAGCGCAAACCGGCCAACCCATATATTTTTGAAAATGTACGGGTCACAACCAGATTAGGAGAATCCTGCAGCCACTCTAAACCATTCGCAAACACCCTTCCGGCGGTATATTCGATATAAGCTTCATCTAAAACGACAATGACATGCCGGGGCACGGAGTCAATAAAGTCCTTGAGTGATTCTTTAGTGAGCCAAGTACCTGTTGGATTATTGGGGTTGGCAATGAATACCACCCGGGTGTTGTCGTCAATCAAACGGTACATTGCATCTAAATCATGCCCATAAGGCATAACATCCGTTTCAGGCAGTGCTGTAGCAATATGAGAAGCAGCCCCCACGGCTTTTGTCGCTATCGCATAAACAATGAACGCATGCTCTGAATAAACCGCATTGTGTTCAGGCGTTAAAAATGCACGGGCGATCATATCCAAAACATCATTAGAACCATTGCCTAACGTAAAGCATGCAGAATCAAGCCCGTGGTATGCCGCAAGCTTCGCCGTCAAGGCATAGCCATCTGGGTAATAGTGAACTTTATCTATGACGTCCCTAGCCGCAGCGATCCCCAGTGGGCTCGGGCCTAGTGGATTTTCATTAGAGGCAAGTTTTACGGCATGACGGATACCGTACTCTCTTTCTAACGCCTCAATCGGTTTGCCTGGCGTATAGGGTTGTAAATCACATACGCCCGGTGCTACTAATGATTTTATAGCTGATGATGTCATCCATTTACTCATTTAGTAAGGCGCTTTCGGATAGGAACCAAGAATTCTGAAAGCTGCGGATTCTGACTGTAACGCTGTGAGCGCATCGGCTACCGGTGGGTCCGTTTTGTGGCCGTCGATATCGATGAAAAATACATATTCCCAAAGCCCCCCCCGGGATGGCCGCGATTCTATCCGTGACATACTGATATTCCTTGTCGCAAAGGGTTCTAAAAGCGAAAACAAGGCTCCCGGTTTATTGGCTGCGGACACTAACAAAGTGGTCTTATCGTGCCCGCTGGGGGGAACTATCCTGTCACTGATCACTAAAAAGCGTGTGGTATTGTTTGGTTGATCTTCAATGTGTCTGGACAGGATATCCAGGTGATAAACGCTTGCAGCCATTTCACTGGCAATCGCCGCTTCTCCCTGCTGTTTCGCAATACGAGCAGCCTCTGCATTGCTACTGACGGCAGCCCGTTTAGCATGTGGCAGGTGAGCATCTAACCAGTTCCGCGACTGCGCAAGGGCCTGTTCATGGGCATAAACGATAGAAATTTGATCCAACGCCTCTCTCGCCGACAACAAGTTCAGATGCACACGAATCACTGCTTCACCGGCAATACACAAGGGTGACTGAACAAAAGTGTCCAAGGTGTGATTAACCATCCCTTCCGTTGAATTTTCGACAGGCACTACACCGTATTTCGCACTGCCTGATTCGACTTCACGGAAAACCGCATGAATGGATAAACAGGCGTGTGATTCAACCGCATGCCCAAAGTGTTTCAAAACAGCTTCTTGCGTAAAGGTACCTTCTGGCCCGAGGTAGGCAACGCGCTGAGGTGATTCCAGAGCCAAGCACGCAGACATGATTTCCCTGAAAAGTTTCGCTACAGTGTCTTTTGCTAAGGGACCACTATCCCGTTCCATGATACGACGTAGCACCTGTGCTTCACGCTCAGGTCGGTAAAACTCGGCTTGAGGACCATTTTGGGACTGTTTGACTTCAGCAACGCTAAGCGCGCACTTTGCACGCGCACTTAAAAGGCGTTGTATTTCGTGATCAATCGCGTCAATTTCTGTACGGATTTTCTTTAACTTTTCGTCGTCACTCATCAGCTTATTTAATAGCTTTCTGGTTTGTTTGGGTAGCCCTTAAATTAAAGGCAATACACTCTTAGAACACCGTCAACTTTCGAAATCAGGCCAACCGCTTCTTCACAAACATTACTATCGGTATCCATGAGTGTATAGGCAATGCCTCCACGGGATTCGTTAATCATATGCTTGATATTGATACCCGTTTTACCCAGAACATGCGAAATTTGGCTGACCATATCCGGACGGTTTTCATTGACAACCGCCACGCGATAATCACTGGCCCGGGGCAGATTCACCGTGGGAAAATTAACCGCATTGGTAATATTGCCATTTTCAAGAAAGTCTCGGATCTGGTTTGCCACCATCACGGCACAATTTTCCTCGGCCTGGTGGGTCGAAGCGCCAAGGTGTGGCAAGGTGATCACACCAGGGTGCCCAATCAACTCGGAGCTTGGAAAGTCAGTCACATAAGTACTCACTTTACCGGCATTGATCGCCTGGCATACAGCTGAATCATCAAGAATACCGTCACGGGCGAAATTCAGGAGTATCACACCATCCTTCATTAATTCCAGCCTTTCCTGATCGATCAAATGCCGCGTGGAGTCCAACAAAGGAACATGCACTGTGACAAAATCCGAGCGGGATAGCACATCATCAACATTAACCCCTTTTTCGACATTGGACGAGAGGTTCCAAGCTGAACTCACCGTGATACCCGGATCAAAGCCGATCACCTTCATACCCAATGATGAGGCTGCATTCGCCACTAAAACGCCGATTGCACCTAAACCAATGACACCCAGGGTTTTACCGGGTAGTTCGAACCCGACGAATTGTTTTTTACCTGCCTCAACTTTCTTTTTGAGTGAACCACTCTCCCCTTTGAGTGAGGCCGTGTAGTTGTAGGCTTGACATAAGTTTCTACTGGCTAAAAACAAGCTGGCAATAACAAGCTCTTTAACGGCATTGGCATTGGCACCCGGTGCATTGAAAACCGGTATACCGGCTTGCGTCATTGACTCCACTGGTATGTTATTAACCCCAGCGCCTGCGCGCCCCACAACCTTCAAATTCGAAGGGATTTCCATCTCATGCATAGGGTGAGAGCGCACCATAATCGCATCCGGATTTTTGATTTCGGAAGCGACTTCGTATAAATCCCGCGGTAATTGGTTAAGGCCCACCGCAGAAATATTGTTCAATGTTAAAACTTTAAACATGTAAAACTAGCCTTTGGTTCGTTCAAACTCTTTCATAAAACCGATCAGTGTATCCACGCCTTCTTCGGGCATAGCGTTATAGATGCTGGCTCGCATCCCACCCACGGATCGGTGCCCTTTCAGTGTCGTTAAGCCTGCCTCTTTGGCTTCACTTAGAAACGCTGCGTCCAACTCAGGATTCTTTAAGATAAAAGGAATATTCATCCAAGAACGACAAGTAATATCGACCTTATTGACATAAAAATCTGATGAATCAATGGCGGCATATAACTTTTCAGCTTTTTCTTTATTCGTGATCGCCATCTGTTCAAGGCCACCTTTATCAAGCAACCATTTAAACACAAGCCCGGCTATGTACCACGTATAAGTAGGGGGTGTGTTTAGCATCGAGTCGGCAGCTGCCACTTTCTGGTAATCAAAGATCGAGGGCGTCGCGGCGGCGGCTTTTCCCAGCAAGGCCTCATCGATCACCACAAGTGTTAACCCCGCGGGTCCGATATTTTTTTGCGCACCTGCATAAATCACACCAAACTTGGTTACATCAACAGGCCGGGAAAGAATGGTTGATGACATGTCGGCCACCAGGGGCACATCAACCTCAGGGGTATCAAAAAATTCAACGCCGCCGATCGTTTCATTCGGGGTGTAGTGGAAATAGGCAGCATCAGCATTTACTTGCCATGTGCCGCGCGCCGGAATACACGTAAAGCCTTCTTCAGCACTGCTGGCCACCACATTCACATCGCAATAGCGCTGCGCTTCTTTGATTGCCTTTGTCGACCACTGCCCGGTATTAATATAGTCAGCACTCGCCTTTCCACCCAGCAGGTTCAAAGGCACCAGCGAAAACTGTGCCGTCGCACCACCTTGCATGAATAGTACTTTGTAGTGATCGGGCACATTCAGCAGTGTTCTAAAGTCTGCCTCTGCCTGCTCTGCGATCGAAATGAACTCTTTACTTCGATGACTCATTTCCATCACACACATACCCGAGCCCTGCCAGTCCAGCATTTCTTGTTGAGCTTGCCGCAAAACTTCTTCTGGCAATACCGCCGGCCCGGCGCTGAAGTTGTAAGGTCGATTCATCAATAATTCCAGGTAGTTGATTAATGGTTTAGTAGGTTAGCGGGTTAAGCAGTAGAAGGCGGCTCACTCTCAGGTTGCTCAATGTCATTTTCACCATTCAGTAACAGGACGGGTTCCATTTCGACGAGGTGCTCGCCCTCATCCAGACGGATCAGCCGCACGCCTTGAGTATTCCGGCCAACAATCGATATTTGCTCCACCGAGGTACGCACCAATGTGCCGGATTTTGTGATTAACATAATTTCATCACCTTCATTGACGAGGCAGGCGCCAATCACCTTGCCGTTGCGCCCTTTTGTTTGAATATCAATCACACCCTGTCCACCGCGACCTTTGGTCGGGTATTCAGACATCCGGGTTCGCTTTCCATACCCGTTTTCAGTCGCTGTGAGCAAGTCGCCGTCATCGACGACAATCAGTGCGATGACTTCCTGCTCCTCACCCAGTTTAATTCCCCGAACACCCGATGCTACACGCCCCATTTTACGTACATTCGACTCATGGAAGCGAATTGCCTTACCTGCATTAGAAACAAGCAAAATGTCTCTATCACCATCTGTGAGCGCCACGTCAACCAAGCAGTCACCATCGCGCAGATCGATCGCAATAATGCCATTCGAGCGAGGCCTTGAAAAAGCGGATAAGGCTGTTTTCTTAACAACACCATTACGGGTTGCCATAAAAACATATTGATCCTCAGGGAAGGCTCTGACCGTCAGTACCGCATTAATGCGCTCCCCGTTTTCAAGTGGCAGCAAATTGACAATAGGGCGACCTTTAGAACTACGGGTGCCTTGAGGTAATTCGTAGATTTTTTTCCAATAGACTTTCCCGGCACTTGAGAAGAACAAAACGCTGTCATGGGTATTGGCTATAAAGAGCTTCTCGATGAAGTCTTCATCTTTCATGGCTGTGGCCGACTTCCCTCGCCCACCACGATGCTGGGTATTGTACTCAGACAATAATTGCGACTTGACATAACCTGCGTGGGACAATGTCACAATCACGCCTTCATCAGCAATCAGGTCCTCCAGTGACAAGTTGGCATAATCGATATCGATTTCTGTCCGGCGCTCATCCGCATATTGTTCTCTGATTTCCTCAAGTTCTTCACGAATCACGGCTTTCAGCCGATCAGGGTCAGTTAAAATATCCAAAAGCTCTTTAATTCTATCCAGTACCTCACTGAATTCACTGACAATTTTATCTTGTTCGAGCCCTGTCAAACGGTGCAATCTTAGATCAAGGATCGCTTGTGCTTGGGCATCCGAGAGGTGATAACCATCGGACAACAATCCAAATGCATCCTCCAAATCCTCTGGACGAGAGGCATGTTGCCCGGCTTTTTCCAGCATACTGGTAACCACGCCCGGCTCCCAAGCCCTTTCCAATAGCCCAGCTTTTGCTTCTGCGGGGCTGGAAGACTCACGTATTAACTGGATAACCGGATCAATGTTAGCCAGCGCAATGGCTAAACCCTCGAGAAGGTGCGCACGTTCCCTTGATTTGCGAAGGAGAAAAATACTCCGGCGGGTTACAACTTCCCGACGGTGTCGCAGAAAAGCTTCCAGTACATCTTTGAGGTTCAGAACTTTAGGCTGCCGATCCGACAATGCAACCATATTAATCCCAAAAACAGACTGCATCTGCGTCATCTTGTACAAGTTATTTAAAATGACCTCAGGAACTTCACCTCGGCGCAAGACAATCACCATGCGCATGCCATCTTTATCCGACTCATCGCGCAGTTCCGTAATACCTTCCAGTTTCTTTTCGCGCACTAATTCGGCAATCTTCTCCAGTAATCGGGCTTTATTTACCTGATAGGGAAGTTCCGTGACAACGATGACGTCACGTCCATCGGTTTCTTCAAAGTGCGCTTTGGCCCGTACATAAATGCGCCCACGCCCTGTACGGTAAGCTTCGCGGATACCTGCCGTTCCATTGATGACAGCGCCTGTTGGAAAGTCCGGGCCGGGTAGATGCTCCATAAGCCCTTCGATATCAATGCTCGGAACGTCCAGCAATGCCAATACTGCATTAATGACTTCTCCAAGGTTATGCGGAGGGATATTAGTCGCCATACCCACCGCAATACCTGTGGAACCGTTTACCAGAAGGTTAGGAACGCGTGATGGAAAGACTGCTGGTTCAAACTCTGTTTCGTCGTAATTGGGGGTGAAATCAACGGTTTCTTTGTCTAAATCCGCCATCAATTCATGCGCAATCTTCGCCATACGTACTTCGGTGTAACGCATCGCTGCTGGCGCATCACCATCGATAGAACCAAAATTGCCCTGGCCATCAATCAGCATATAGCGCATGGAAAACGGCTGGGCCATTCTCACCATCGTATCGTACACAGCCGTATCACCATGGGGGTGGTATTTACCAATGACATCACCCACCACCCGCGCGGATTTTTTATACGCTTTGTTCCAGTCGTTTCCCAACTCGCTCATGGCATAAAGTACGCGCCGATGAACGGGTTTTAGGCCATCCCTCACATCCGGTAGAGCACGTCCGACGATAACACTCATGGCATAGTCCAGATAGGACTGTTTCATCTCGTCTTCAAGATTTACCGGAAGCACTTCTTTTGCAAAATCAGCCATCTGGCTATACCACCTCTACCTGTATCCCAACATGCCGAATAAACAAACCATTATATCATGAATTATTCATGCAATCGTAAAGTCGCCTGTTGACCAGGTCACATAGATAAAATTAGGCGCTAGAACAAGTGTTGTTCGGGCCTGCGATAACCCGATTTACGATTTGGTCCAGTGCCTGAGAAGGACTGGTTTTCTATTTTAGGAGCGTTTTCAGCACGGAATATTTCGAAAAAACCACCGGACTCACCAGGCGCAAGCGCTTCTCCTGTCTGGTCACTAATCCGTACAGTTGACATATTGTTCGGTAAAGCCGCCTGCTGTTCAGGGCTACCTTGCAGTGCTATACGCATATAATCTATCCACATGGGCAATGCGGCCCCTGCTCCTGTGCCGCGAGAGCCAAGGGGTTTGTGATCATCATAGCCAACCCATACGCTGGTCACGATCTGCTCATTAAAGCCATTGAACCAGGCATCTCTTTGATCGTTTGTCGTCCCCGTTTTTCCAGCAATATCGTTTCGTTTTAATACTAACGCCTTTTGCCCCGTTCCACGCTTGATGACATCGCGTAACATGGAGCGCATAATAAATGCGTTTCGCTGGTCAATAACACGTATTGCGCGACGCGCCAGCATGCTCTCACCCTGTTCGGATAAAGCGGGGTTGTCATCGCAGGCATGACAGACCGAAACCGGATTTGCCTGAAAGGTTATCTTTCCTTCAATATCTTCGACTCGCTTAATCCAGTAAGGCTCAATCCGGTAACCCCCATTGGCAAAAACTGCATAAGCAGAGGCCATTTGCAAGGGGGAAACTGCGCCACTTCCCAACGCCAGGGAGAGGTTTCTCGGCATGCTTTCTTTTTCGAAGCCGAATCGGCTGGCATAGTCGATTGCATCTTTCAAACCCAGCGACATGAGCACACGAATCGAGACCAAATTACGCGACTTGACCAAGCCTTCTCTTAAGCGAGTTGGACCATAAAACTTACCACTGTAGTTTTCAGGTCGCCAGTCACCTTCTAATATGGCATCTTTAAGTACAATGGGCGCGTCGTTATAAACTGTCGCTGCCGTATCGCCTCTATGCAATGCCGCCGAATAGATAAAAGGCTTAAAGCCTGACCCTGGTTGCCGACGAGCTTGCGTCGCTCGATTGAATTTACTTCGATTGAAGTCAAACCCACCCACAAGTGCTTCGATTGCGCCATCTTCAGAAGAAAGAGAAACAAGCGCCCCTTCGACAGAAGGCAGTTGAATCAGATTGAGATGACTACCATCAGTGGGTGAGGTATAGATCACATCTCCAAGTGAGAATACAGATTGTTGTTCGGATAGGCTCGCGTTATCCCCCAAAACCCACGCCAGACTTCCTCTTGAAATTTCCCGAACCTCGGCAGAAGGCAGAAACACAGCGATGCCAGCCTCATCTTGGCTGACAATTACAGCCGGTAACATTTCGCCATAGTGAGGATAGGGTTCCAATATTTCCAGTAGCTTCTCTGTCGAGATTAATGTCGCTTCAGGCGCTTTTCCCACCGGGCCTTGGTAGCCATTGTCATGTTCATAGTTAATCAGCGCTTTTCTAAGCGCCTGATTCGCGGCTTGTTGTTTGCGCGAGTCGATCGTTGTGAAAACATTCAGTCCAGCGGTATAGGCACTTGCTCCATATTTTTCGTAGATTTCAGCTCGCGCCATTTCAGCGACATAGCCGGCCTCAACTTCCGCTGCCGTGCGATATTGTGAGGCTGTCACGGGTGCCTTGACCGCCATTTCGTATGATGCGTCATCAACCATACCCAGCAAATGCATGCGTTCAAGAATATAGTTTCGGCGGATAAGCGCACGGTCACTATCGGCAATCGGATTATATCGTGAGGGAGCTTTAGGCAAGCCTGCGATCATCGCAGATTCTGCCAACGTCAACTCACCGACTGTTTTACCGTAATAAGCCTGAGCCGCCGCACCCACCCCGTAGGCACGGTTGCCCAAATAAATTTTATTGAGATAAAGTTCAAAAATAGCATCTTTACTTAACTCTTGCTCAATACGTAAAGCTAGTAAAATTTCGTTGACTTTACGCAGATAGGTTTTTTCGTGCGTAAGAAAGAAGTTTCTTGCAACCTGCATAGTAATCGTGCTGCCACCTTGTCCTTTTCTCCCTGTTTTGACCAGATTATAGGCCGCCCTGAACAACCCTTTAAGTGAAACGCCTCTGTGGTCGTAAAAGCCATCATCCTCAATGGCAAGAAAAGCATTTTTTAAGTCCTGAGGGACCTCTTCAATAGCTAAAGGAATCCGTCTTTTTTCGCCATATTCAGCCATAAACTTCCCGTCCGCTGTAAAAATACGCAGTGGCACTTGTAGCTTTACGTCCTTGAGCACTTCAACGGGAGGCAGGTCTGGCGATAGTTTCTGATAAAGCAGGTAAATGCCACCAACGCCCAGCACAACACAAACAGCCCCGGTGAGGATGGCCCACTTAAGAAACCAGATGAATCGACTACGCTGATTGGACATACTTTACTTTACGTTTTGAATGAATAGAAAGGAACTGATTATAAAGAGTCTCGGCTTTTCAAGCGAATCAGATCACTGAGTCAAAACGGCTCAGGCGGCAATTCCATCCGCCTGTCGCCGATTCGGTCTATTCCAGAACGACGCCTAAAGTCCAACCAAGATTGTGACGATACTGAAAATAATTATTAAAAGGTCATGCATCGTGTTTGGATTAAACCGTAAAAACAAACCACTTTTAGGGGTTGATATCAGTTCAACGTCTATCAAACTGCTTGAACTCAGTGAATCAGGTGGTAATTACCGTATTGAAAGCTATGCCGTGGAGCCTCTGCCTGCAGATGCGGTTCTGGAAAAAAACATCCAAGACATAGAAGCTGTGAGTAATGCCATTAAAACGGCTTACAAAAAATCGGGCAGTAAGGCCAAGCAAGCAGCCGTCGCCGTCGCCGGCTCTGCCGCGATTACAAAAACCATCACTATGCCTGCGACATTGAGCGAATCCGAAATTGAGGAACAGATCCAGATAGAAGCCGATCAGTACATTCCATATCCGCTGGAAGAAATCAATCTCGACTTTGAAATGCTGGGTATTTCTGAAGGAAATGAGGAGACACAAGACATCTTGCTTGCTGCCTCCAAAAGTGAACACGTGGACGCCCGTGTTGACGCAACCGAACGCGCCGGGTTGACATCCATGATTGTCGACATTGAGCCTTATGCCATTGAGCACACTATCCAAACGATGAGTCACCAGCTGATTGATCACGGTAAAGAAAAAACGATTGCCGTGTTTGACATCGGCGCCAGCATGACGTGCCTGAACGTTATTCATGATATGGAGCTTATCTATACACGCGAACAGAATTTTGGCGGTAAACAACTCACCGAAGAAATCATGCGCCGCTATGGGCTTTCCTATGAAGATGCAGGGAAAGCAAAACGTGAAGGCGGGCTTCCAAGCGGTTATCAGACCGAAGTCTTAGACCCCTTCAAAACAACATTGGCCAGACAAGTCAGTCGTTTCTTGCAATTTTTCTTTTCCGCCAGCGCTTTTAGTCATATTGACCAAATTGTGCTCTCTGGCGGTTGCGCCTGTATTGGGGGAATTGACAGTTTTATTGAAAGCCATACCGGCACACCTACCCTCATCGCTACCCCTTTTGCATCAATGAAAATTAAAGACAAAAGCCTGGCCCCCAAAATCACGTCAGACGCACCCGCACTTATGATTGCCTGCGGACTGGCGCTCAGGAGCTTCGACTGATGGCTCGCATTAACTTACTCCCTTGGCGTGAAGAAGTTCGCAGAGAAAAGAATAAAACCTTTTTGATGAATCTGGCCTTAGTGGCAGGCTTGGCGGTCGTTGTCAGTGGTTGGGGTTACTTTACCATGCAACAGCGCATTGACCACCAGGTAAACCGCAACAAGTATCTTGAACACGAAATCACCGTGTTATACGAAGAACTCAAAGAAATTAACGAGCTTGATTCCATCAAGGAAAAACTGCTGTCTCGGATGGAAATCATCCAACAACTGCAGATCCAGCGCCCTCAAGTCGTGCACCTTTTCCACGAGCTGACAGCAACTTTGCCAGAAGGTGTACACCTTTCCTCAATCAAACAGGAACAAGAAAGAATCACACTGGAAGGGCAAGCTGTTTCCAATGCCAGTGTATCTGCATTCATGCGTAACCTTGACCAGTCTGACTGGTTAAAAGAACCCAAACTGGAAGCTATCGAAGCTAAAAAAGACGAAACCATTAATGTCTTTAAGCTTCACATGGCTCAAACCACGCCTACCACACCGGATAACCTAGAGTAGCCTGACGCCATGGATATTGTTGCAAAACTTGAGACACTCAAAAACTTCGATGTTGAAGACATCAAAAAAGTAGGGCTCGCGCCCAAACCGGTGCAGTATGTCATCAAATTGCTTGTGGCGGCCATTATCATTGGCCTGGCTTTCTGGTTATTGATCATTCCCACGTTTGATGAACTTAAAAACATCAAATATCAAGAAACAATTCTCAAAAAAACCTTCGAGGAAGAGCAAAGAAAAGTCGCCAACCTTGAGGCCTATAAAAAACAGTTGGATCAAATGCGCCTGTCATTCGGCACGATGCTCCGCCAGCTGCCTGACACCGTCGACATTGAAAGCCTCTTAATCGACTTATCTCAAACCAGCGTCTCAGCTGGGCTTGAGGTTGTATCGTTTTTCCCGGAGGAAGAAGTTCCAAAAGAGTTTTATGCCGCCTACCCCATCAAGTTAACGGTGACGGGCACCTATCACGAGTTTGGGCAGTTTGCCAGCGGCCTGGCCGCCTTGCCGCGTATTGTGACATTGCATGATATTGCCATCGCGCCGGTCGAAAAAAATCCGTCCTTGATGCAAATGCAACTCACTGCCATGACATACCGCTATCTTGAAGAGGACAGTTAAGATGAGACTGAAGCCTCACATCCTGCTAAGAAAAAACCCCTTTCTGTTGCTACTGGTTACCGGTGTGCTTGTCGCCTGCGATACCAGTATGACCGACCTGCAACAATTTGTTACACAAACCAAACAGCGCAGCTCGGGTGATGTGGAACCTTTGCCCGAATTCCCCAAATATGAAAGTTTCATTTATGACTCTACCCAGTTGCGAGACCCCTTTAAAGAACTGTCTAAACTGGCCCAAAAACAAGGTCAACCAGAGGATACGGGGCCAAGACCGGATGCAGCACGGCAAAAACAACCACTCGAATTTTTCCCACTTGATTCTTTAAAAATGGTAGGTGTTCTGCGTCAACAACAAACACAGTGGGGTTTAGTCAAAGCGCCAGATGGCACCATACACCGTGTTCTAAAAGGACATTATGCCGGTAAAAACCACGGCAAAATCGAAAACGTCAACGAAACTCAAATTGCACTGGTTGAACTCGTTCCAGACGGACTTGGCAACTGGGTCAAACGTGAAGCAAAACTGTCTTTAGGTGAAGAATGATGAAAAGGAACTCAATATCGCTCAATCTCAACACGCTTATCCTGCAAATGGTTGGACTGTGCCTATTGCTGCTGTCCCTAACCAATCTGACCTACGCAAATACGTCCAATACACTGGAGAGCGTAAACTATAAGACGCTACCTGGTAACCGGGTGCAAATTGCCCTGAAACTCTCAGGGCCGGCTGAAAAACCGGGGGGATTTTCAATTGATAACCCTGCCAGAATTGCACTGGACCTGGCGAACACAAAAAGCAATCTCGCCTCTAAAGTGACCTCGATTGGGTTAGGCAATGTTCGCAGCCTCATTGCGGTTAACGCAGGCAATCGAACTCGGGCCATTATTAATTTGACAATGCCTACGCCTTACACCACACAAGTAGAAGGCAATACGATTTTCGTAACACTGGACGCCCCTAAAACCTCTCACCAGACAAATGCGGCGCAATCGAACTTAACCTATCGTAAAAGTACACTGGCTCGGAAAAGTCGCTCACTTAAAGACATGGACTTTCGCCGTGGTGCAGAGGGTGAAGGCCGTGTCGTGTTCACCTTATCAGAAACCGGTATTCCCACCGACATTCGTGAGGAGAACGGTAAAATCCTTGTTGAGTTTCTGGGTACCGAACTACCCAAATCGCTGGCGCGGCGCATGGATGTGCTCGACTTCGCGACACCGATTCGTTACATCAGCGCGAAAAGAAGTGGGAAAAATACTCAGGTCATCATCGAACCCACGGGGCGTGATTACGAACAACTGGCTTACCAGACAAAAAACCTTTACACCATTGAACTTAAACATATTCCCAAAGAGGAACTGGACGCTAAAATAAAAGAAAAATTCGGTTACACCGGTGAACGCTTATCCCTCAACTTTCAGGACATTGAGGTACGCTCGGTCTTACAACTTTTGGCCGATTTCACCAACCTGAACGTCGTGGTCAGTGATACGGTTGAGGGCAAGCTGACACTCAGGTTAAAAAATGTGCCCTGGGATCAGGCGCTCGATATCATCCTTAAAACCAAAGGCTTGGACAAGCGTGAAAGTGGAAACGTTTTGCTCATTGCTCCCACTGAAGAAATTGCCGCACGGGAACGGATTGAACTGGAAGCACACCAACAGATCGAAGAGCTGGCACCACTGCGTACAGCTTTCATTCAAGTCAACTACGCCAAAGCGACCGAGCTGGCTGAAATTTTAAAGTCGGAAGAAAGCAGCATCCTTTCTGAACGGGCGACGGTAACAACCGATGAACGCACCAACACCCTGCTCGTCCACGACACAGATGAAAAACTCGAAGAAATCCGAAGGCTCATCGCCAAACTGGATATTCCTGTTCGACAGGTATTGATTGAGTCGCGCATTGTGATCGCAACCGACGATTTCAACAAAGAACTGGGCGTACGTTTCGGTGTGAACAGAGACACCACTAACGACGGTTCCGGTATTATTGTCAGTGGCAACCGAGACGGCATTACCAACTTAGGCAATAATGATCCGCTCGGCGATGAACGGTTTAATGTCAACCTGCCCGCGGCGAGCGCAGCAGGATCCATTGCACTGGCACTGGCCAAGATGCCATTTGGCAGCCTGCTGGAACTGGAACTATCCGCAATGCAAGCGGAGGGACGAGGCGAGGTTATTTCAAGCCCTCGCGTGATCACCGCCAATCAGCGCGAGGCGTTTATTGAACAAGGTGTCGAAATTCCTTATTTGGAGGCCTCATCCAGTGGTGCCGCCACAATCTCTTTCCGAAAAGCGGTACTGGCATTACGTGTTACACCACAAATCACACCAGATAACCGTATTATTATGAATCTCACCGTCAACAAAGACAGTGTTGGTGAACTTTATGGCGAGGGGCGCCAGCGCATTCCCAGTATTGATACCCGTGAAGTGCAAACCCAAGTATTGGTGAGCAATGGTGACACGGTTGTCCTTGGTGGCATTTATGAACAAGCACAACTGGATGAAGTGGTTCGAGTGCCCTTCCTGTCAGATTTACCATTGGTCGGCCGTTTGTTCAGAAACACCAAGCGTGAAGATGATAAAACCGAATTGCTTGTTTTTGTTACACCCAAGATTGTCAAAGACAACTCTTTACTCTCAAACTGAAGAGAAAGTCGTGCGGCAATCATGCAGCACGACTTGACTTATCCCCATCAAATTCTAACGCCTGTTAGGCTGTTTTCTCTCTTCTTGTAATCAAGTAAACTCCCTTCATACAAACGAACACACATAGTTCGTCAATGCTTCAAGGTGGAGGGAAACTGGTGGACGTTAATCTTGCAAAAAAACGATTTGCTGACGACTTACTGGGCGGTAAAGTTGCTTTAGTCTCAGGCAGCGGGAGCGGCATGGGCCAGGCAACGGCCATCGAAATGGCTCGCTGTGGCGCAAAAGTCGTACTTTATGGTCGAACACCTGAAAAATTAGAGAAGACAGCGGAAATTATTCGCTCAGCCGGCGGCGACGTGCTCCCGATCCAAGGAGACACACGGGAAACTGAACAGATCCAAGCCGCTCACGACCAAATCAAAGAACACTGGGGCAGGCTGGATATTCTGGTCAACAACGCGGGGGGCCAATATGTTTCACCGGCCAAAGACATTACATTCACTGGTTTTGACGCCGTTATTCGTAATAACCTGTACGCCACTTGGTATATGACAAAATTGGCGGCCGATAACTTCATGTTTGAAAATGGCGGAAAAATCATTAATGTCACAGCCGTTGTCAAACAAGCACTTTCGGGGTTTGCACACAGTGTTGCTGCTCGCGGCGGGGTTGTGGCTCTGTCCAAAACACTGGCTCACGAATGGGCTCGGTACGGCATTTTAATTAATTGCGTTGCCCCCGGCACCGTCAAATCGTTCCCGGATGGGCACTACCCCATCGCCATGGGCACCTGGGAAAAATCTAACAGGAACCTGCTCAACCGAATGGGCCGCTCGGAAGACATTTCTGGCATGATCACTTTTCTTGCCTCAGAACTGGGTGACTTTATTACCGGGGAAGAGTTTTATGTCGATGGTGGCGAAACACTCAATGTCTCACACAGTGCAGCCGACCTGATTGACCCTGATTTAAAAGCCAAACAAGGCCATTAACCCTAGACGATCAACACAATAGAATAAGGACGATATTTCATGACAACTCAAGACAAAACGTTTTATTGGACACCGAGTGAGGAGTTCCTGAAAAACTCCAACATGAAGAAGTTCCTGGAATACGTCAACGTTCCTGACTATGACGCCTTAATCCAAAAAGCCAACGAAGATCCAGCCTGGTACTTCGAATCCGCGATGAAGTTTGGCGGCGTACAGTTCAACGAGCCTTACCGTCAATTCATGGACAACACCAAAGGCCAACCTTGGACAGAGTGGTGTGTCGGTGGCAAAACGAGTATTGTTTTGAATTGCATCGACAAGCATAAAAGCACACCCACTTATGATCAACCCGCACTGGTTTGGGAAAAGGAAACCGGGGAAAACGGCACGCTGACCTACCGGGAATACGATGCCGAAATCAGCAAACTTGCCGCAGGCCTTAAATCCTTAGGGATTGGCAAAGGCGATGTTGTCGGCATCTTTATGCCCAGTATCGCAGAAACTTACATTGCCTTTTTCGCCATCTTAAAAATCGGTGCCATTGTAATGCCCCTGTTTTCCGGTTTTGGCCCCCAACCTTTAACAACACGCATTAACGACGGTGGGGCTAAAGCGGTCATCACCGAGTAGTCGCGACCAGAGGT
>OBIC01000236.1_pt1 | contig 19797 bp, 16 predicted proteins | sample 1519831 | NCBI WGS metagenome assembly OBIC01 (sample SAMN03019805, study PRJEB22545) | beach sand metagenome | biome: beach; feature: sea beach; material: beach sand | place: USA: Municipal Pensacola Beach, FL | collected 2010-10-20 | depth 40-45 cm m
GGAGGCGGGCTGTGACATCCATCGCCCTCCATTACGCCGTCATGGCCGTGGTCAGTGTAAGGGTCCAGCGCCACATCGCATAAAACGCCGAGGTTGAAACCGCGCGATTTGATCGCACTGACGGCGCGGTTCACGAGATTTTCGGGGTTGAGCGCCTCTGTCCCCTGAGCATCTTTCCGTACAGGGTCAGTAGCCGGAAACAGCGCAATTACAGGGATTCCCAATTTTTCTGCGTGTTCAGCAGCGACTGGCGCAAGATCCACGGAGAGACGCTCGATCCCAGGCATGGAGGCGACAGCCTCTCGACGGTTCTCCCCCTCGCAGATGAACAGCGGCCAGATCAGATCGTTTACGGATAAGGCATTCTCCGCCACGAGCCGGCGTCCCCAGTCCGTCCGCCGGTTGCGCCGCATGCGCGTGGTGGGAAAAGATGGAAGTAGGTTATGCATGGTCCGCCGCCGGGGAAAATAATGATTGGGGGCGGATTATACTGGTTTTCACCCGCCGGCTAAAGACCGCTTTGCCATCGTGATCAGGCCGTCAGTTATTTAACCGAGATTGCAGACGCCATTTCCTCATTGTCGTCCAGCACCCTGCTGGCTGGCAGCAGTATCGTGACCCTGGTGCCTAGCTCCAGCTCACTCTGTATGGTTAAAGCGCCGCCGTGTTTCTCAATGAAAGAACGGGATAAGGTAAGCCCTAGCCCCGTGCCCGGTTCTTTTTGCGCAACAGTGCTGTGGATCCTCGCCTGTTGAAACGGCTGCATGACGCGCCCCAGATCTTCGGCGCCTATGCCAATTCCGGTATCGGTCACGGATAAAAGCAGGTTCCGCTCCTGATCCATTCTCGTCTCCACTGTGACCCGGCCGCGTTCCGGCGTGAATTTGATGGCGTTGCCGATGATATTGAGCAAGACCTGTGTAATCACCCGCCGGTCACACCAGATATAAGGATCCATGCTGCACCGGCTCTGCAATGAGATGAATTTTGATTCGGCCTTTTCACGCAACAGGCGCAATACGGTATCCACCAGCGAGCCCAGCAGTACCCGGTCTTCCTGCAATTCCAGTTTGCCGGCTTCGACCTTGGAAAGGTCAAGCACGTCGTTGATCAATGCCAGCAGATGAATACCGCTGTCGTGAATATCATTCATGTATTCCTGATAGCGGGGCGAGCCCAGGGGCCCAAAAAGTTCGTCACGCATCACTTCGGAAAAACCGATGATAGCGTTCAGAGGCGTGCGTATTTCATGACTCATATTGGCCAGAAAGGCTGATTTCGCCCTGTCTGCCGATTCGGCGCGTTCGCGCGCTTCCTTCAATTCCTGTTCATGGCGAATACGGTCCGTGACCAGTCGCGAAACGCTGGCGAAATGGGTGTATTTTCCGCTGTCAGGATCTTTTATAGGGGTGGTGGAGGCCTCCAGCCATTCCCAATGGCCCAGTCTGTGGCGGACACGGTAGATATATTGCACGGCGCCGCCGCCCGCCTTCATACACTTGGTATTGGATGAGAGCACAGTGTCAATATCTTCAGGATGAATGTAATCAGTAACATGCTGTCCCGTAAATGCATCCTGCGAGTAACCCAGAACCTTCTCGATAGACGGGGAGACATAGCTGCACATTCCATCGAATGCGTAATAGCTGATCAGATCATGGGCGTTTTCCGTCAGCAGATGGAATTTTTCTTCGCTCTTGCGTAAGGCCTCTTCTGCTTCGCGGCGTTGGGTGATGTCTGCAATCGTCGCGATCAAGGCGCGCCTGCCTTCATATGTCATTGCCTTTACAGTGGCGAAAGCCCAGAAGTCATGCCCGTCGGCGCGTTTCAATTGAAATTCAACAGAGGAGACCCCATCCTTTACGATCAGATTGCGGAGAATATTCCGCTCTTCTTCCGGATGTTTCAGGAAGTCTTTTCCCAGCTTGCCAAAACTTTCCTGTAATTCCTTGAGTCCCATGAGATCGAGCGCCGTTCTGTTGGCGTAAAGCAAACGGGTAGTGGCATGCTCGACGATGATAACGGGAACGGGAAGCATCTCATAAATTCTATTCAGACGCTCGCCTTCCTGCTGGGCGGCCTCCTTGTCTCTCTTTTCGGCATCGGCCTGGGCCTCAAGACGTCCAAGAAACTCCACGGAATTGCGGTAGGCGGTAGATACCCGTCTTGCATGATTGTGCAGGGCCAGGAAATAGAGGAATACGACGACAGCGATGATATGCCCCTCTGTCGTGCCGCCCGTGCCCAGAGCAAAGAGGAGTGGAATAGTGGCGGGCAGGAAGAATGCGTTGACGCACTTCATCGAGGGAAGGTTGGCGATGCTCCGCCCCCCGATGATGAGCAGGGTAATAAGCAACACGAGATTTGCCGTCTGCGGCGGCAGTTCCAGATATAACCAGGCGGTGATAACCCCGGACACAGCGCCCGAGATCAGATTTGCTGAAATCAGAAGTTTTTCCCAAAATTCCGCGTGCTGGTTGTGTTGCTTGTCGCGCTGGAACAGATACGCCATTCCTGACATCATGACGCTGACGGAGATCAGGCCAGCTACGGACAGTAGCGTCTGCGTGGCGGTCAGATACGGCCAGATAACACCACCCAGCAGCAACACGCTTACCGAGGCAGTCCAGTAGCGCCGGTCGGTCGTTATAAGCTGATTGTTCGCTACTCTGATTTCGCTGGCTAACATGGCATATGCCTGAAATTTCCCCATGGGCTGCTGGTGTATAAAGGCAGCAGTTTGATGGGTGTTGTGTAAGCTGCGGCCAGCGTAAACAGTCTTTCATAAGTTCCTTAATTTTCCTTAAATAAATGGGTTAAACTGAACATCAGGGAAGTAGCCGTGGACACATTTTGGACACTTTTCGAACAAGTCCGGAGAGAATCAGGCAGGGAGAAGCAATGCAGTTCGAGTTGACAGGGGAACAGCAGGCGTTTCAGTCCTTGGCGCAAAATTTCGCAGCGGACAGGCTGGCCCCATTTGCGGCGGAATGGGATGAAACTGGTCATTTTCCGGTGGAGGTTCTGCGTCAGGCGGCGGGGCTTGGCCTTGCGGGAATCTATGTCCGCGAGGATGCGGGAGGTTCGCAACTGGGACGCCTGGAATCCACGCTGATTTTCGAGGCCCTTTCCTCCGGCTGCACGTCTACGGCGGCGTTTCTTTCCATCCACAATATGGCGGCCTGGATGATCGACCGTTTCGGCGGGCCGGAGCAGCGGCAGAGATTTCTGCCAAAACTTTGCAGCATGGATCTGATCGCCAGCTATTGCCTGACCGAGCCGGGAGCGGGCTCGGACGCCGCGGCGCTCAGCGCCCGCGCCGCGCGGGAAGGCGATGTCTACGTGCTGAATGGGGCGAAGGCCTTCATTTCCGGTGGAGGGGTATCGGATATTTATGTCTGCATGGTGCGTACCGGGGGAGGGGGGCCTTCAGGCGTTTCCTGCGTGGTCGTTGAAAAGGGGACGCCAGGTCTGAGTTTCGGCAAGCAGGAGCGGAAAATGGGCTGGCGAAGTCAGCCGACGAGTCAGGTTCTGTTCGATAACTGCCGGGTGCCAGTGGCGAACCGGATCGGCGCGGAAGGCGAGGGATTCAGAATCGCCATGCAGGGGCTTGACGGCGGACGTCTGAATATCGCGGCCTGTTCGCTGGGGGCGGCGCAAAAATGTTTTGACCTGACGAAGAATTATATCCGGGAGCGCCGACAGTTTGGAAAGCCTCTGGCCGAGTTCCAGGCCATGCGCTTCAAGCTTGCGGATATGGCGACTGAATTGGAGGCGGCGCGGCTTCTGCTACGGCAGGCCGCCCTCAAGCTCGACACTCAGGCGCCCGACGCCACGCTCTTTGCGGCAATGGCCAAGCGCTTTGTCACTGATGCGGGGTTCAGGGTGGTGAATGAGGCGTTGCAGATGCATGGCGGTTATGGGTATTTGAGGGATTTCCCTCTGGAGCGTTTCCTGCGTGATGTTCGCGTGCATCAAATTCTGGAAGGAACCAATGAGATCATGCGAGTGATCATCAGCCGGGAACTGTTAAAGGATTGATCGAGTGAGCCATTCGGAAGAAGTCGTTTTTTCGCAGACAGGCGGAACAGGCCTGATTACCCTCAACCGGCCGGAAGCCCTGAATGCGCTGACCCTTGGCATGTGTCACGCCTTGGAGGCCAAGTTACGGGAGTGGCGCCAGGATCCTTCAATCGGCGCGGTAGTCATCACCGGCGCGGGCCGCGCCTTTTGCGCAGGCGGGGATATTCGCGCGCTCTATGACAAGGGGTTGGCGAAGGATGCTTATCCTTACCATTTTTACCGTGATGAATACCGCCTCAATACGCTGATCAAGGACTATAACAAACCCTATATCGCCCTGCTGAACGGCATTGTCATGGGGGGCGGCGTCGGCGTTTCCGTGCATGGATCGCACAGGATCGTCAGTGAAAATCTGCGTTTCGCCATGCCGGAAACCGGTATCGGGCTTTTCCCCGATGTCGGCGGGTCCTACTTCCTGTCGCGCTGCCCGGGTGAACTGGGGGTGTTTCTGGCGCTGACCGGCACGCGGATTTCCGCAGCGGATGCGTTATATTGCGGCATCGCCACCCATTATGTTCCGGCGGCGTCTTTTCCCGCCCTGCAATCCGCGCTTGCCAATGTCCGAAATGTAGAAGACGCCATCAGGAAGTATGCGGAACCCCCGCCGGGGGAGCCGGAGCTTGCGCAACACCGCGCGCGCATTGACCGGATTTTCGCCCATGACAGGCTGGAGTCCATTATCGCCGCGCTTGAGAAGGAGGGGGACGAATGGGCCGCACAGACGCGCGCAACCATCCTTGGAAAATCTCCGGTCAGCAGTAAAGTTGCGTTACGCCAGTTGCGTGAAGGCGCAAAGCTGGACTTTCACGCCTGCATGAAGATGGAATACCGGCTCGCGAGCAGATTTATCGAAGGCCGGGAATTTTATGAAGGGGTGCGCGCCACGGTAATCGACAAGGATGGCGCACCGAAGTGGCCGTCCGGCGTTATTTCCAACGTAAGCGCGAAGGATGTCGACGCCTATTTCGCGCCCCTCGGACCGGATGAACTAGCGCTGGATTGAAAAGGAGAAAATGCAGACATGGCGAATATCGGTTTTATCGGGCTAGGCAATATGGGGCGGCCCATGCTGCGCAATCTGCTGAAAGCAGGGCATCAGGTGCGGGCCTATGATGTGGTCGCCGCATCCCGCACGGCGGCGGAACAGGAGGGCGCACAAGCCGTCGCCGAAGCGGCCGGGGTTCTGGAAAAGGCCGACGCCGTGATCACGATGCTGCCGGCCGGCGAACATGTGCGCGAGGTTTATCTGGGGGAGGGCGGACTGCTGTCAAAAGCCAGTGGCAATCCGGTCTTCATCGACTGCTCCACCATTGACGTCGCCTCCGCCAGAGAGGTGGCCACAAAGGCGGCGAAGACCGGATTCGATATGATCGACGCCCCGGTATCGGGCGGCGTCGGCGGTGCGGTGGCGGGTACGCTGACCATCATGGTGGGAGGAACGGAGTCCGCCTTTGCCAGGGCCAAACCGTTTCTGGAGCCGTTATCCCGTCTGGTGGTGCATGCTGGCGGATCAGGGAACGGTCAGGCAGCCAAGGCGTGCAACAACATGATCCTTGGAATTACCATGATCGGGGTGTGCGAGGCCTTCGTGCTGGGGGAGAAACTCGGTCTGGATCACGCCAAGCTTTTTGAAGTGACCGCGAACGCATCGGGCCAGTGCTGGTCGATTTCTTCTTATTGCCCCGTACCTGGCCCCGTCCCAACATCGCCGGCGAATAATGACTATAAGGCCGGGTTTACCGCCGCCATGATGCTGAAGGATTTGAAGCTGGCGCAGCAGGCGGCGCTCAGCGTTGGCGCAACGACCCCTCTGGGGGCCGAAGCCCAATCCATTTACGGCCTGTTCAATGCGGCTGGGCAGGGGGATGTGGATTTTTCCGGCATCATCCGTATGCTGCGCGGGAATTAAGCCGGAACGCCCGCGCCGATATTGATGAAGCGTATATTCAACAGATTGTAAAATGCGGCGGCCATTATGTCGCCGTCCAACTCCATATGGCTTGCGACAGAAGTAATCAACCCGAAGAGGGTGTTGGCTTCGTTATGGCCTGAATGGACAGGCAACAGTACGGTTTCACTGCGAACCATCTGTCCGGAAGTATAGTGTTCATCGCCCAGCAGGATTACACCGCAGGGCTGTTTGTGCAGTATGGCCATATGATCGGCGATGGCGTCCCGATTCTGGGGCGCGATCAAATCAAGAAAATTCGAATTCGTGGGATCAAAACCCCAACGGCCGGTTATTCCAGTGCCAATCAGGCGGATTCGGCAATCCGTGCCGCTTCCCAGATCGAGAATGATAACATTTGGGAGTTGCTCCATGATATTTCTGGGATTGATTTTTGATTTATCTGAAATCAGACCCATTTTGGGCAACTGGAACCAATATTTGATGAATTCTCCAGTTTCGTTGAAATCATAGATTCCAGAACGGGATTCATGCAGACGGCTGATAGCTTTCATGCGGTTGAAAAAATTGCCGAGTTTCGTCATAGTCACACTATCGTTTGAATAAAAGGGAGTTAAAATTCGTCGAAACAGCCAGTATAAATTTATCGGTGGCCATTGTAAGGCAAACATATTTCCTTTGCTGGAGTATTGCAGTAGGAAGTGGGTAAATCACCTGGAACTGTAACAAAACCACATCTGGTGCAGATTCACAGGATGAAAACAGGTGGCGGAAATCCCCTTCCCGTTAGCACGGATTATTTTTTCCCTTGAATCCGAAAAAGAAACATTTAGCTAAAAGGCAGAGCCATAGCGACGCGTGAGAGGCGTTACTGCTGTTTTTTCCTTATGATCAGTGTCAAGGTTTAGTATTGTCAATGACCGCGCGTAAAGATTTGCAGACAGATTCCCCGGAAGACAGGGACATGTCATCCGGCTATCTCAAAGCAGTATCTTTAATTGAACACCTCCACCGTCAGTTACTGGACCTTCTCAAGGCCTCTCTGGAGGGAGCAGGCCAGAATGAAGTGAATAATGTTCAGGCCCTGCTGTTGTACAATATCGGCGATTCTGAGCTGTCGGCAGGCGAATTACGCAGCCGCGGCCATTACCATGGCTCCAATGTTTCCTATAATCTCAAAAAACTGGTGGACGCAGGGTATATCCATCATGAACGTTCCCAGTCCGACCGCCGTTCTGTGCGTGTCCGTCTAACGCCAAAGGGTCAGGCCATCCGCAATATCGTGAACGATTGTCTGGAGGCCCATCAGCCTTTACTCAGCCAGTCAGAAAGGCTGGACGAGAATGGGCTGGAGACTTTGAATCAAACATTATTGGCGCTGGAAGAATTCTGGCGTTCCCGTCTGGTGGAATCCAGGTAACGCCCGCCGCATTCCGTCCCGTATCACCACCACTGTCTGCGTACAGCCAACAACCGCAGGGGAGTGATGCATCCTGGCGCGGCGGGCTTAATCCGGCGATAACAATCTTTCTCCTCAGGAGAATGCAGCGATTCCCGTAATCGCCCGGCCCAAAATCAGCGCATGCACGTCGTGAGTGCCCTCATATGTATTCACGGCCTCCAGATTCATGGCATGCCGGATGACATGATATTCATCCGACACCCCATTGCCACCGTGCATATCGCGGGCCACTCTGCAAATGTCGAGCGCCTTTCCGCAGCTGTTTCGCTTGATGAGGGAAATCATTTCCGGGGTGGCGGCGCCCTCATCCTTCAAACGTCCGACCCGCAGGCAGCTCTGAAGGGCGATGGAAATTTCGGTCTGCATGTCGGCCAGTTTTTTCTGTATAAGCTGATTGGCGGCAAGCGGCCTTCCAAACTGTTTACGGTCAAGCGTGTATTGGCGCGCCGCATGCCAGCAGAATTCAGCCGCGCCCATCGCGCCCCAGGCGATGCCATAGCGGGCATTGTTGAGACAGCCGAAAGGACCCTTCAGACCTGCGACATTCGGAAGCAGATTTTCCTCCGGTACGAATACCTCATCCATGGTGATGGAGCCGGTGGGCCAGGCGCGCAGAGAGAACTTGCCTTCGATCTTGTCGGTGGATAGGCCCTCCATGCCGCGTTCAAGGATAAATCCCTTGATCTGGTTGTCATGGGCGGCGGATTTCGCCCAGACCACCATCACGTCAGCGATGGGCGCGCTGGTGATCCACATTTTCGCGCCACTCAATCTGTAACCGCCACTGACTTTTTTCGCACGTGTGATCATGCCGCCGGGATCCGAGCCGTGATCAGGTTCGGTCAGACCAAAACAGCCAATCCATTCACCGCTGGCTAGTTTGGGCAGGTATTTTTCGCGTTGCGCCTCTGTGCCGTAGGCGTGAATTGGATGCATCACCAGGCTCGACTGGACGCTCATGCAGGAACGGTAGGCGCTGTCAACACGCTCGATCTCGCGGGCGACGATCCCATAGGAAACGTAATTCACGCCGGCGCAGCCATAGCCGGTGATCGTGGAGCCCAGCAAACCGGCGGCTCCCATATCGCGGATAACGCCCCTGTCGAACGTCTCGTTCCGGTTGGCCTGCACAATGCCAGGCAGCAGCCTTTCTGCTGCGAAAGCAGAGGCGGAGTCGCGGATCAACCGCTCCTCCTCACTCAGTTGATCCGATAGCTGAAATGGATCGTCCCATTGAAAAACTGCCGATTTTTCCGTCGCCATGGGGGCTTGCCTCCGCTTCCTGCCAGTATGTTGTTTCAGACGTTCTGGTAAACGCATCTGGTGGGTTGGCGCAATGGTTTTCCTTAATTCCCCGATTGGATTCAGAGGAGTTAAGCGCCGATCTCACGACAGGTAATTTCACATAAATCTGACAAATAATATCATGTAATACCGGTAAATTTCGCGCATCCAGAACTATACGCCCCGATATTAATCATTAATTGAATATTCCAGCGCAGAATTCATCTGTTTCCGACCGAACGGGTCGGACAAAACCTCCAAGGGGTATGAAATGCGAGACACGGAAGCGATGGCGAACGGTCTGGAAGCCGTTCTCCATAATCGTCTAGATCAAATGCGTTTCATGCGGATAAATGAGGCAAGACAGAAGGCGTTAAAGGAATTCTGGCCTTTTGTCGAAAAGGCTATGCCTGGAATCCTGGAAGATTTTTATAACCAGCTGACTATCGATCCTGAACTTGTCAGGATCATGGGCAGTCATCAGCTTCCGCGGCTGAAAAGCATCCAGGTAGAACATTGGAAAAGACTTTTTTCTGGAAACTTCGATGAGGATTATATCCAGAGCGTTCGCGCGAGCGGAAGAGCACATCATCGGATCGGTCTTGCAGCCTTCTGGTATGTTGGAGGTTACAGCCTGGTGCTTTCGCATCTCACAAATCTTGCAATCACCGTTTACCGCAAGAAACCACACCGTCTGTCAGAGGTGATTGGGGCAGTGAATGCGGCCGTCATGCTTGACATGGGGCTGGCCATCTCCGCCTATGAGGAAGCGGGAATTGAAGACCAGCGGAGAGCGCTGGGGGAATTTGCCTCTAAACTAGAGGAAAGTATCGGAAGCTTCCTCAGCGATTTTACGTCGCAGGCGCATGAATTACAGATGACGGTGCGAACCATGACGGATCTGGCGGAGGACACCACACGCCAGGCCACATCTGTCGCCGCCGGCTCGGAACAGGTTACTGCTAATGTACAGACAGTCGCGTCTGCGGCAGAGGAACTTACCGCTTCGGTTGGGGAAATCAGCCATCAGGTCGAACAGTCAGCGCAAATTTCCTCCCAGGCGGTATCTGAAGCCAATGGCACAATGGCGGCGATTAGGGGACTTGCCGAGATGGCCGAGAAAATCGATAGTGTCGTGAACATCATCAACGGCATCGCCAGCCAGACCAACCTTCTGGCGCTGAACGCAACTATCGAGGCGGCGCGCGCCGGGGAAGCCGGCAAGGGCTTTGCCGTGGTGGCGAGTGAAGTCAAGGCGCTCGCCAATCAGACCGCCAGGGCGACCGAGGAGATTGCATCCCAGATCAGCGCCATGCAGACCGCCACCAATGATTCTGTCACCCGGATCGGCGGCATCAGCAGGACCATCGAGGAGATCAACCAGATCGCCTCCGCCATTTCCGCAGCGGTGACGGAACAGGGGGCCTCAACCCAGGAAATCGCGCGCAATGTGCAGGAAGCGGCGCGGGGCACCAGTGAATTGTCCACGAATATCGGGGGCGTCAGTCAGGTGGCCGGGAATACAGGCGCGGCTGCAAGTCAATTGCAGACAGCCTCTGTCAGGATGGCGGAGCAGGGCGCAGGTCTAAAAACCGCCATAGAGGGTTTTCTGACGGAGATGCGGGCCGCCTGATGGAGGCGCCGCTTTGCCAATTTCCCCTATGCCCTTACGCCACAATGGAAATTGCGGTCAGGAAAGAAACCGCTTATACTCACCCGCGAGTTGGATTATCTATATTTGCGGCGCGTCGGTTTCAGGGGTTGTGGAGGCTGGCAAATATTTTTCATACGGCATGCTTGCCGCCTGTGAAAAAATTGACCTTTTCCCACTACCAGCAGTAACACGAACGGGTTGCATCGGGTGGCGTATAAATGAATTATGACAAGATTTTTTCCCAGGCCCTTGGCAAGTTGAAATCCGAGGGGCGATACCGTGTGTTTGCCGATATCTCACGGCGGCGGGGTGATTTTCCTTACGCCATTCACCACACTGATGGGGTCGAACGGGAAATCGTTGTCTGGTGCAGCAACGATTATCTGGGGATGGGGCAAAACCCCGAAGTCATCGAAGCCATGGAGCAGGCGCTGGAAAACTGCGGCGCAGGATCGGGGGGCACCAGAAACATTTCCGGCACGACCCATTACCATGTCCAATTGGAAGAGGAACTGGCCAGCCTGCATGGCAAGGAAGCTGCGCTGCTGTTTACTTCCGGCTACATCTCGAACGAAGCCACTCTCAGCACCCTGGCGAAACTGCTTCCGGGAGCGGCGCTCGTTTCAGACGCCCTCAATCATGCATCGATCATAGCCGGAATCCGCCAGGGGGGCGGCCGCAAGGAGATCTTCCGCCATAACGACGTGGCGCATCTTGAATCCATTCTGCGCGGTCTTGATCTGGACCAGCCAAAAATCGTGGCGTTTGAATCTGTTTATTCCATGGACGGTGATATCGCCCCCATTAATGACATCTGCGATATTGCGCGGAAATACAAGGCCATGACCTATATCGATGAAGTCCATGCTGTCGGCATGTATGGCAAGTCGGGCGGAGGCGTATCCGAACGTGACGGGGCGGCCGCACGCATAGACGTCATCGAAGGAACCCTGGCGAAAGCGTTCGGCATTATGGGAGGTTATATTACGGGCAGTCCACAGCTCATCGATGTCGTGCGCTCCTATGCGCCAGGCTTCATTTTTACGACCTCTCTCCCCCCGGTTCTTGCCGCTGGCGCTCTGGCCAGCGTACGCCACCTGAAGAAGAATAATGCGCTGCGTGAAAAGCTTCAGGAGAGGGCGGCGAAAATGAAAAGGATGCTGCTGGATGCGGGCCTGCCGGTCATGCCTTCCCAAAGCCATATCGTTCCCGTGCTGGTTGGAGCGGCGGATCTCTGCAAGCGTATTTCCGACGAACTGCTGTACGACCATCAGGTTTACGTGCAGCCGATCAATTACCCGACAGTGCCACGCGGCACGGAGCGGCTTCGCTTTACCCCCAATCCTCTGCACACGGATGCAATGATGGAACAGCTTGTCGTCGCCCTCGACAAGGTGTGGACCAAGCATCAGTTGAACCGCGCTGCATGAATAGCGCATTTGAGACGGACGATGCCAACAGAACCAGATCAGGACTATCTGTTCGAGTTTGTCAGGATCGGCAATTCCGTCAAGGTTTCGGCAATTGACCCGGTCACCGGGCTTGAGGCGGCCATTATCGGGCCAGCCTCAGCCGGTGAAAGCATATTGAGCCGGCAGGCCATGGCAAAGCTGAAATATATCATGGGCAAAGACCAGCAACCATCACGGATTAAATAGGGACCACCGGGCGCCGGAAGAACGCAGCCGGGCCTATAAGGGGGGCAGGATCATGGCGGAATCGCCTTCACACTCCCACAACCGGACTTCCCGCACTGCTATTACTGGCGGCAGTTTGGCTCTTTTTGCTTTCTTCGTCGCATTCGCGGGTTTCCTGGGGCTCAGCCAGGGGCTGCTGAAACCCGAAACAGGATTCAGACTGTTTCTGCTGGGCGTCGCCCTTGGCCTTGTTTCCCTTGCGGTCTCTTCGATAGGAATGTATCAGACACGGCGCGCGCCCGGCCGTAAGCTTGCGCTGAGTGGCGTTGTAATTTCCTGCTTATTGCTGGCTCCTGTGGCGCCGCATGTGTTTAACGCTTTTAGCGTCCCTCCCATTCACGATATTACAACGGATACGGATAATCCGCCAGATTTCGTCGACATTTTGCCGTTGCGCGCGGACGCTCCCAATCCTTCAGATTATGGCGGCGAGGCGGTGGCGGCGATGCAGAAATCCGCCTATCCGGATATCACCCCGCTCATGCTGGATCTGCCCCCGCCTGAGACGTTTGCCCGTGCGCGGAAACTGGTCGAAGCGCGCGGATGGAAGCTTGCCGGCGCTGACCCTGAACAGGGAAGAATAGAGGCTGTGGCGCAAACCAGGATGATGAAATTCCGCGATGATGTCGTCATTCGCATCACGCCCGCACCAGATGGAAGCAGGGTCGACATGCGCTCCGTCAGCCGTTTCGGACAGAGCGATATCGGCGTCAACGCAAGACGCATACGTGAATTTCTGAAGGATCTGGCCTCGTCTTGAACGCGGGAGAAAATACCGCCATAGAGATAAACGACCGGCTCCGGCAGGCGCTCTATCTGATGGAGAATACGGACCGCTGCCTGTTTATTACTGGCAGGGCGGGGACAGGGAAATCCACCCTTCTCACGCATTTCTGCGCGACGACACGCAAAAAGCCCGTGGTGCTTGCCCCTACCGGGGTGGCTGCGCTGAACGTCAAGGGGCAGACCATCCACAGTTTTTTCAACTTCTATGTTGATGTCACGCCTCAGAAAATTAAAGAGAAGACCATCAAACCACGCTGGGACAAGACCAGGCTTTACAAGAGACTGGATACCATCATTATTGATGAAGTTTCGATGGTGCGCGCGGATTTGCTGGACTGCATCGACGTTTTCTTGCGTATGCACGGACCGGACTCCGACAGGCCGTTTGGCGGAGTGCAGATGATTTTCGTGGGAGATCTCTATCAGCTTCCGCCTGTGGTCACCAGTCAGGAAAGAGCGATATTTTCCTCTTTTTACCAGTCACCCTATTTCTTCAGCGCCCATGTCATGGAATCGGCGCCTCTGGAGATTATTGAACTGGAGAAGGTCTACCGCCAGAAAGACCCTGACTTCATAGATTTGCTGAACCGTATTCGGAATAACAGCCTTGAGGAATCCGATCTTGAACGCCTCAACAGCCGTCATGCGCCCGCGCTGCACCCCAATGATCCAGGGTCTGAGAATGGATTATTCATCAGCCTCACGGCCACCAACCGTATTGCCGACGAAATCAATGACGCGAAGCTCCGGGACCTGAAAGGCAGATTTCATGTTTCCAAAGCGCATATCGCCGGTGATTTTGGAAAAGAATATTTTCCGACTTCGACGGATCTGCAATTCAAGACCGGGGCGCAGATCATGCTGCTGAATAACGACAGCAAAAAACGATGGGTTAATGGCAGTATCGGGATCATAGAGGCTTATCAGAAGGACGAAGAGGGGGAATATTATCTGGATGTGGCCCTGCAGGACGCGGAAGGGGAAACGGTTCAAGTCTACCCCTATACCTGGGAACTCTACCGGTATTCCCTGGATGAAGGCGTCATCGTCACGGAACCGGTTGGCGCCTTCACGCAATTCCCCTTTCGTCTGGCCTGGGCCATCACCATTCACAAAAGCCAGGGCAAGACCTTCGATCATGTGATGATCGATATCGGGCAGGGCGCATTTGCAGCCGGTCAGATGTATGTCGCGCTCAGCCGTTGCACCTCCTTTGAGGGCGTTTACCTGAAGAAACGGATCAGGAGGCAGGATATCCGCACCGATTACCGCATTCATGAATTCCTCACCGGCTATCACTACCGGCTGTCGGAAAGCGAAATGCCACTGAAAGAGAAGATCGTCTTCATCCAGAAGGCCATCCGGGAAAAGACCAGAGTGAAGATCACCTATCTCAAAGCCAATGACACAAGGTCTGAGCGCGTGATCATACCGTTGCGAGTGGGTGAAGAAACCTACCTTGGCAAGGCATTTCCCAGCCTGAAGGCCCGTTGTCTGAACCGTGGCGAAGAACGCACGTTCCGTGTCGACCGTATACTGAAGATGGAAGTTAGCGAGGCGCAGGATTGAGCCGGAGGATCAGGTTTTTTTCCTGCGTGGCGTCGCGCCATGCCCTAGCCCTGCCTGTCTTGCGAATTCGGAACGCTTTCGTGCGTAATTGGGCGCCACCATGGGATAGTCGGCTGGAAGACCCCATTTGGCGCGGTATTCATCTGGCGTCATTTTGAAATGCGAACGCAGATAGCGTTTGAGCATTTTCAGCTGCCTTCCATCTTCCAGGCAAATCAGATAATCCGGCGTAATGGATTTACGGACAGGCACGGCCGGCTGATTGACATTATTTGCGGGAACGCCGCTGTCTTCTTCCTGATGGCTCAGCGCCTTATGAACTAAAAGGATCAGGGAGCTCAATTGCTCTTTAGGCAATGCGTTATTCCTGAGATAGGCTTTGATGATGTCGGCGGTCAACCGCAGGGCCTTACCTGCTGGCGCTGTATCGGGGTTGTCTTCTTTCATGTCTGGGCCTGCTATTGAATAAGCGGCAGGATAAAAGAACGATATACTGCCTGAATACAATTACTTTGCTTCACAGTGGATAATTTTTAGTTAATCGCTCTCTGTTCTTTCGCTAACATTTCTGTAATTACTTGATTTATTCGATTTTGTCCGGGTTTGCCGGTAATTCCGGAGCGGGGGCCTCCTTGGCGGAATCATCACGCCGTGTTATGAAGCGTCTTTTACGGGAGCGCAGCATGTCAGCAGTCAATCAGGTTTCGCCAAGAGCTTCCCAAGGTTTTTTCAGCGATGATCTGGCGGCCGGCGATCCGGCGGTAGCGGAAGCCATTGCTCTGGAGCTTCGCCGTCAACAGACCCAGATCGAGTTGATCGCCTCTGAGAACATCGTTTCCAGAGCGGTGCTGGAGGCGCAGGGGTCAATTCTGACCAACAAATATGCGGAGGGCTATTCGGGCCGCCGCTATTATGGCGGCTGCGAATTTATTGATATTGCAGAAAATCTGGCCATCGAACGCGCCTGCAAACTGTTCCATTGCGGTTTCGCCAATGTGCAGCCCCATTCCGGCGCACAGGCCAATCAGGGGGTGTTTCAGGCTTTGCTGCAACCCGGCGACACGCTGATGGGCATGAGTCTGGATGCCGGCGGCCATCTGACCCATGGGGCGTCCGCCAACCAGTCGGGCAAATGGTTCAGGGCGGTGCAATATGGCGTTCGCCGTCAGGATGACCGGATCGATTTCGATGAAGTGTCGGCGCTGGCGCGCGCCCACAAGCCGAAACTGATCATCGCCGGCGGCTCCGCCTATCCCCGCATAATCGACTTCTCCCATTTCCGCCAGATCGCCGACAGCGTGGGCGCCTATTTCATGGTTGATATGGCGCATTTCGCAGGGCTGGTGGCGGGGGGGGCGCATCCCAATCCGCTTGAATTCGCCCATGTGGTGACCACCACAACCCACAAGACCCTGCGCGGCCCGCGCGGCGGCATGATCCTCACCAATGACGCGGAGATTGCGAAAAAGATCAACTCGGCGGTCTTTCCCGGGCTCCAGGGCGGGCCGCTGATGCATGTGATCGCCGCCAAGGCGGTAGCATTTGGAGAGGCGCTGCGCCCCGATTTCCGCGCCTATGCAAAAGCCGTCGTGGAGAACGCGAAAGCCCTGGCCGAGACCCTGGCGCAGGGCGGACTGAACATCGTTTCCGGCGGCACCGACACCCATCTGATGCTGGTGGACCTGCGCCCCAAGAAGCTGACCGGCAAGGCGGCCGAAGCCAGCCTGGAGCGCGCGCATATCACCTGCAACAAGAACGGCATTCCGTTCGACCCGGAAAAACCCGCGATCACCTCCGGCGTGCGGCTGGGTACCCCGGCGGGCACCACGCGCGGTTTCGGGGTGGAGGAATTCCGCCTGATCGGCGCCCTGATCGTGGAAGTGCTGGACGGCCTCGCCAGAAACCCGGATGATAACAGCGCGGTGGAAAACAAAGTCCGCGACAGGGTGCTGGAGCTGTGCCGCGACTTCCCGATCTACGCCTGAGCCGGAGCCATGCGCTGCCCTTTCTGCGGTAACGAAGACACCCAGGTCAAGGATTCGAGACCGACCGAGGATCTGTCGGCCATCCGCCGCCGGCGCATGTGCAATGCCTGCGCGGCGCGTTTCACCACGTTCGAGCGGGTGCAGCTCCGTGAACTGATCATCGTCAAGAAGAACGGCCGCCGCTCGCCCTTCGACCGGGAAAAACTCGCCCGCTCGGTCGAGATCGCCCTGCGCAAGCGCCCGGTCTCTCCCGACCGGGTCGACCGCATGATTTCCGGAATCGTGCGCCGCCTGGAAAGCATGGGGGAAAGCGAAATTCCCTCCTCCCATGTGGGCGAACTGGTGATGGAGGGCCTCGCCAATCTCGACCCCGTCGCCTATGTGCGCTTCGCCTCTGTCTACCGGAATTTCCGCGAGGCCAGGGATTTCGAAAACTTCCTCGGTGAAATCTCCAACCGCGCGGTGGAGGACGAGTGAGGGGCGGGTTATCGGATCGTCGAAAACGCCCCGTCAATCTGGAGCTTTTGAAGCATTTTTCAGTTCCGAATTGAACAAAACTTCTAAATCCTTGTCTGATGAAATCCGGCCAGCGGTAAAGCGCTTGGCTCACCCCGCCGGAAATGACGCCTGATCAGACCGCGCCTTTTGCTCTGACAGGTCCGGCTCTGCCCCGGTTTTCTGAAAATGCAGTTCCTGGGTCGGAAAGGCGATCTCGGCTCCATGCTCCTCTATGATGCCGTTCACCTTCAGCAAGACTTCCTCCTTGATCCGCAAAAACTCGGCCCAACTGGTGGTGCGGGTAAAGGCGCTGAGCAGGATATCCACGGAATAGGCGTTGAATTTTTGCAGGTGGATGACAATTTCGGAATTCTGATCGAGTTCCTGATTGGAGGCCGCGTATTCGCGTATCGCCTGCAGAATATCCGGAATCTTGCTGACATCCTGATATCTGACGCCAATGGTTTCGAGGATTCTGCGGTGGGTCATTTTATCGGGATTAATCACAATGAGGTTGGAAAACATCGCATTGGGTATGTATACGGGCCGCCTGTCAAACGTGCGGACGACGACCTGACGCAATCCGATGCGCTCCACAGTTCCGTGCAAATCCTTGTCCGGCAGATATATCCATTCACCCACCGCAAAGGGGCGGTCGAAATAGATCATGACCGCGCCAAACAGGTTCGCGATCATGTCCTTGGCCGCCAGGCCGATGATGATGCCGCCTATGCCGCCAAACGCCAGCAGCCCGTCGATGCTGATCCCCAGATTGGGCAGAACGGACAAGATGATGAGGATGATAAGTATGGTCGTGACGACCTTCTGCATTGTATCGATCTGCCCCAGGCTGAGCGAGGGGTAACGCGCGGCGATCAGGCTGTCGCTGTTATTCGTCAGCCGCAGTAGAAACCACCCAACGATAAGGATATGCGCGAGCGGCTGAAATCTCAGCAGCGCGTCAAGTGCGGCAACTTCGAAATTTGCCTGCAGGATGCGAAGCATGACGCCGATTCCGCCTACCCACAGAAATACGCGAAGGGGAAGTCTTGCACAGTTTACGGCCGCGCGCGTCCATGTGAGCGCGCCGGATTCAGAAGGCCGGCCATAGCGATGGAGCACCTTTTGAGCAATGATGCTTGCAAGCCATGTCAGCAGCAGGACCACGGCAATCTGCGTGGCCCACTGCCAGTTCTCTTGCATAAAATCCCTGATTTCGTCAGTGAAGAATTGCATTGGAATATCTAATACCTCTTGTCGAAGAGCATACGAGCTTCCTGTTTCACCTCAGTTTTTGTGCATGTTGGTTAGATGTATGAGATACAAGAAGGAAGGCTCGCTGATTACACCGGTTATCTGCAGACATATTATTCTTGAGTTGTTCTTCTTGGGGCTAGTGTATGTCCGCATGCGGATTTTTACAAAAAGAACGGCCTTAACCAAGGATCTCCTAAGGAGCTGCTTATCTTTTGACGAGTGTGGAGATTCAGAGGCCGAACACCCTGCCATAGTCATTATAATCTAAATTAGGCCGTTTTCGCAACCTGCGAGGATAAGCCGTTACGGGCGGCGCGGGTTTCCCCTGCAAGATCGGGACTAAGTTTAATGACGCCGGCATCATGCCGATGCTCTATTGCAGACAAAATGATCTGTAGACTGATTGATCTTCCGGAAGGATTTTTATTCAGCGCTTCGGCTGTTTTTCCATATGCAACAAGCTGAGGGTTTGTAATATCATCTATTCTCCGGCCATACGATTTCAGTCTGACGCGACCAATCCCTTGCGCCCTGGCCTGGTGCGTAATCACAGTGCGACTCAGATGCGCCGCTTGTGGGAGCAGGCAGGAAACCGGAGCAGTGGAGCGACGTCTTTTCCCACAAAGGGAATTAGAGTATGGAGGCTATGAGTTCAGCAATTCCGTCCAAATCCGTCATGTTCTGATACAATTGTCCTTCTGCACTCCCTGCCAGGAAATCCTGCTCCATGATGTCCGCCTCAGAAACCTCCCGAGATCTGCATTTCATGCGCGTGGCGCTTCATTTGGCGCGGCGCGGGCTTGGGGAAGTTTGGCCCAACCCGGCTGTGGGTTGTGTGATCGCGGGGGGTGGGATCATCGCCCGCGGCTGGACGCAAAAGGGCGGCCGTCCCCACGCGGAGACCGAAGCGCTGGCGCGCGCTGGCGCTGCAGCGAAAGGGGCAACCGCCTATGTCAGCCTGGAGCCCTGTGCGCATCACGGAAGGACACCACCCTGCGCAGAAGCGCTCATCGCCGCGGGGGTCGCGAGAGTGGTTGCGCCCATCGCCGATCCTGACCCGCGGGTGGCCGGGCAGGGCTTCGACAAACTCCGTCAGGCCGGCATAAGCGTGACGGTCGGCCTCTGCGCAGAGGAGGCGTCGCGCCTCAATGCCGGGTTCATTTCCCGGATTACCCGGAACCTTCCCATGGTCAGCGTCAAGATCGCCAGCAGCATGGATGGGCGTATCGCGCTTGGAAATGGGGAAAGCAGATGGATTACCGGCGACGAGGCCCGCGCCTATGGGCATTTTCTGCGCGCCAGCCATGACGCGATACTGGTCGGCAGCGCCACGGCGCTCGCCGATGATCCCCTGTTGAACTGCCGTCTGCCGGGGCTGGAAGCGGCCTCTCCGGTTCGGATCGTCGCTGATGGGCGGATGCGCCTGCCTCTGACCGCCAGTCTGGTGAGGAGCGCCGCGCAGCTTCCCGTCTGGCTGCTGACGAGAACGGACGGGGATCCCCAGCGCAAACAGGCCTATCGTGACGCCGGGGTGGAAGTCATCGAGACCGGCGCGGGCGCCGATGGGGGGCTGGATACCCGCGGCATGCTTAACATAGGTTGCCACTACATCG
>OBIC01000237.1_pt1 | contig 19752 bp, 16 predicted proteins | sample 1519831 | NCBI WGS metagenome assembly OBIC01 (sample SAMN03019805, study PRJEB22545) | beach sand metagenome | biome: beach; feature: sea beach; material: beach sand | place: USA: Municipal Pensacola Beach, FL | collected 2010-10-20 | depth 40-45 cm m
GGGTCGGTGCCGTTTTGATACTCTTCCAGGAGAGTCAGGCCATCGGCGTCGGCATCGACACTGGTGTCATCAGCGACATTGGGGTCTGTGCCGTGGGCGATTTCCCAGTCGTCCGGCAGACCATCGGCATCGGCATCCTGAGCCGGTGCGGGTGGACTGGTGGGGGAACTGTCGGGGCCCAGATCGGATGGGGTAAACCCAGGGTCCGTGGTCAACAGGATCTTATCCACACTCAGGCCGTCTTCACGCATCCACAGGTTGAGGCTGTGCTCACCACTGCTGCCGACCTCAAGGCTGGCGTTGACGTTGTCCATCGTCGAACGGCTCCAGATAAAACCGTTGGCGCCTCCAAAATCAATTCGGTCCGCGGTGCTGATGGCTTGTCCGTCGAGCCCCAGGTGCACCGAATCACTGGTGCGAATGCCCTGGGCATCGGCGCGGATCCAGATGTAATGGGTGCCACTTTGGCTGAAGTGTACGCTGTACACCAGCGCCGGGCTCAAATTCGCATAATCGCTGTTGTACGTGGTGCCGTTATCCGGCCCGGCGTACATGGCCACGGCCCCGCTGGCGCTGGCATCGGCCACTTCGCTCCAGCTGTGGCTGCCGGGGATCTGGTTGTCGTTGAAGTGTTCGGCTTCGATCACCAGTAAACCCTCATCCGATTGGTAGAAGGTGGTCTGGGGTCGGACCCGAGGGTCGGTACCGTTCTGATATTCGGTGAGATTGCTGTCGCCATCGCCATCGCTGTCGAGCAAGGCATCGCTGTTGTCGAGCGGGTTGAAGCCATACTGGATCTCATAGCCATCGGGCAGGCCATCGGCGTCCGTATCGGCGAGCTGCGGGTCGGTGCCGTTTTGATACTCTTCCAGGAGAGTCAGGCCATCGGCGTCGGCATCGACACTGGTGTCATCAGCGACATTGGGGTCTGTGCCGTGGGCGATTTCCCAGTCGTCCGGCAGACCATCGGCATCGGCATCCTGAGCCGGTGCGGGTGGACTGGTGGGGGAACTGTCGGGGCCCAGATCGGATGGGGTAAACCCAGGGTCCGTGGTCAACAGGATCTTATCCACACTCAGGCCGTCTTCACGCATCCACAGGTTGAGGCTGTGCTCACCACTGCTGCCGACCTCAAGGCTGGCGTTGACGTTGTCCATCGTCGAACGGCTCCAGATAAAACCGTTGGCGCCTCCAAAATCAATTCGGTCCGCGGTGCTGATGGCTTGTCCGTCGAGCCCCAGGTGCACCGAATCACTGGTGCGAATGCCCTGGGCATCGGCGCGGATCCAGATGTAATGGGTGCCACTTTGGCTGAAGTGTACGCTGTACACCAGCGCCGGGCTCAAATTCGCATAATCGCTGTTGTACGTGGTGCCGTTATCCGGCCCGGCGTACATGGCCACGGCCCCGCTGGCGCTGGCATCGGCCACTTCGCTCCAGCTGTGGCTGCCGGGGATCTGGTTGTCGTTGAAGTGTTCGGCTTCGATCACCAGTAAACCCTCATCCGATTGGTAGAAGGTGGCCGCGTTTATATTAGGTGTCATCAGAGCCAGTGATAACCCGGTAATCGCAGTGAGTTTTTTATTGAAGTCGTTTATGAAATTTTTCATTATGGGTTCATTATTATTTTTAATAACTAGAGGAATTGCGCTCAATCATTTGTTATGGGAGCAATATAGGGGTTTTATGTTTTGTGTCTATTCTGCAATAAACCCACTGTGATTTTTATCACAAGTGTTCCGACTAACGGTTTAATTTAATAGTTTTCAAATATATGTCGTATGAAAAATTATAATTTTTAGCTATTCAAAAGAGGGATGTACTGAGTGGCTTTGACGGTGAGATGGGCGGTGTGTCATCCAGCAGGCAATGAGTGCCTGCCAGATTGTTGGTGAGTTTATTTGTATTGTACGGAAACGCTGCCAATGGTTTCACGTGCGATGATCATTTTCATAATGTTGGCTGTTCCATCACCAATTTGTAAGCCCATAACGTCTCGCATACGCTGTTGGTGAGGGAAGTCTTTGCTGTATCCGAAGTGGCCGTGAAGCAGTAGGCAACCGTGGATAATTTCGGTACAGTATTTAGGTGCCATCCATTTAACCATGGCGGCTTCTTTGGTGTGATCGACCCCTTCATCACGCAGTTTCAGTGCGTGATAAGCGAGCGTCCGATAGGATTCATTTTGGCTTTCGAACTCAGCGAGCTGGAAGTTGACTCCTTGATATTTAACTAATTGTAATCCAAATGCTTTTCTCTCTAAAGTGTATTGCCAAGTTTCATCAATGGAGGCCTGGGCCGCACCAATACACTGTAAGGCGATGAGGATTCTGCTGAGGTCAAACCCCACCATAATTTTGGTGAAGCCAGTGTTTTCTTCACCGATCCGGCAATTCTCAGGTATGCGCACATTGTCGAAAAAAACAGAGCCTCGTCCGACGGGGCGGGTACCGATATCGTCATAACTGGTTCGGGATATACCGGGTAAATCCAGCGGTACTAAAAAGCAGGTGACACCGTGTGCTTTCGCTTCGAGCTCACCGGTGCGCGCAAACATGAGGATATATTCTGCCTGCTCAGAATAGCTGATCGATGCTTTTTCACCGCTGATGATGTAATCGCTACCGTCTTTTTTGGCAGAAACAGTAAGGTTAGCGGCATCTGATCCACCACGCGGTTCGGTTAAGCCCAAAGCAACAATAATTTCGCCCGAAGCCATTTGCGGCAGGATTTCCTGCTTCATATTCTCTGATGCATTACGTTCAATGACTTGAGCAATCAAAGCATTTGTCATATTGAGATAGCTCATATTGAAGTCACCATAAGCGATTTGCTCCGCAATAAGCCCACAAATCACGCTCGAAGCACCGATGCCGCCATATTCCTCGCTGATATTAGGCGTGAGCAGACCAAGTTCTCCCATGCCTTTGAGTAAATCCCGATCAATGACTTTGCTGTCATCGCGCACTTGGTAGCCGGGGCGCAGCTTTTCTGCGGCAAACCGTTGAGCCGTTTCTTGTATGAAGCGCTCTTCATCACTTATAAAATAGGTAGGCATAATTCCTCCAATGACATTGTTGCTGTAAATACAGAAAATACCCGCAATGCGGACATAAAAATTCTGTAGGCTTAAATGTAAAGCCTTGATACTACCATCGGAACGGGTTAAATCGCAGTTGGATTTCTTTGTCTAACGTCGGTTTAGAGAACTTTTGAGTGAAAGGCGGATAATTTCTTCTGTTTCGGTAGCTTCTAAGGCGGCCGCCCGAACCATCTTACTCGCCTCAGTGGGTTTGTATCCAAGCGAGATCAGTGCTTTGACGGCTTGTTCCACAGGTGATGCTTCAGGTGTTTCAGGGTCAGCAGGTAATGAGGCCGTTACGTCCCCCAGTGTTTCAAGACTGCCTAATTTGTCACGCATTTCGACAATCAATCGTTCGGCTGTTTTTTTGCCAACTCCTGGAAGGCGGGTCAAGCTCGCGATATCACCGTGCTGTACATAGCTTATGAACTCTTCAGTACTGACGCCAGAAAGGATTGTTAGCGCCATTTTTGCACCCACTCCGCTGATTTTAATGAGTGTTCTGAATAAATCCCGCTCATTGTGTGAGGAGAATCCGTAGAGGAGATGCGCGTCTTCACGAACAACCAGGTGTGTTAACAAGACAACCGTATTACCTGTCGCTGGAAGTTTGTAGAAAGTGGACATTGGTGCCTCGACTTCGTAACCAATACCATTGATGTCAACGAGTAACTGAGGCGGTTGTTTCTCAATCAATTTTCCAGTGATCCGTCCTATCACACTAGACCTCCTGGATGGCACTCTGCCATCGACGGTTATTTCTTGAATGAGCATGGCAAAGGCCAATCGCGAGGCCATCGGCGGCGTCGGCCTGAATAGCTTCTTTGATGTTTAATAGAACTCCAACCATGTGTTGAATTTGTTCTTTGCTTGCGGAACCCGTGCCTGCGATGGCCTGTTTGATTGATCGCGGAGAGTATTCACTGACGTCAAGATTACAATGAACAGCGGCACAAATTGCCGCACCACGGGCTTGCCCCAGTTTAAGTGCCGATTGCGCATTTTTACTGATAAAAACGTTTTCAATGGCCATTTCCTGGGGTTGCCATTGGGCAATAATAGCGGTTATCTCAGAAAAAATGATCCCAAGCTTGTCAGGTAACGTTTCCCCTTTTACTTTGATATGCCCGTGGGTGATGTGCCTTGAGCGCATGCCATCGCTTTCTATAATGCCATATCCTGTCGTTACTGATCCCGGATCAATCCCTAGGATGCGGATTATTTGAGCCATACAATCTCATCACCCTGAAAAAGCATCATCAGCAAATTTAGCGTTACTGTGCACATTTTGGACATCATCAAGATCTTCAAGTACGTCCAGCATTTTTAATAATTTTTCGCTCTGCTCCACATCAAGCTCAACTTCTGTTGAGGCTTTCATTGTGATTTCTGCCACTTCGGGCTGTAAATCTGCGTCTATCAAATTTTCTTTGACATCAAGAAATGCCGTTTCATCAGTAATAACATCGATTGAGCCATCATCATGTGTTTCTATATCGTCAGCACCGGCTTCAAGTGCAACTTCCATGATGTCCTCTTCGTTGGCACCGGGAGCAAAGCTCAAGATGCCAATTCTGTTGAAAAGGTAAGCGACAGAGCCTTCTGTTCCCAAATTACCACCGTGCTTTGTAAAAGCATGACGCACTTCAGCAACAGTACGGTTACGGTTATCGGTCAAACAGTCAACTAACACCGCAACACCATTATTGCCGTAACCCTCATAGCGAATCTCCTGATAATCGGTGTCATCTTGGGAGCCAGCCCCTCGCTTAATCGCGCGGTCAACAGTGTCTCGTGTCATGTTGCTGGAAAGGGCTTTATCTACAGCTTGCCTCAGCCGGGGATTAGAGGCCGGATCGCCCCCGCCCATTTTTGCTGATACCGTGATTTCACGGATTAATTTTGTGAAGAGTTTTCCCCGCTTATTATCCTGGGCTTTTTTTCGGTGCTGAATGTTGGCCCATTTACTATGTCCTGCCATAAACTGTCTCTTGCTTCTAAATGTAATAAGTTAACTATCGATAAAGTAGTAAATCTAGTAGCGCACACGGCTTTTGAACGCGTGTGAGAGTGTATTACTGTCTATGTATTCTAGCTCTCCTCCCAATGGCACGCCCTGTGCGATTTTCATCACATCAATGCCGAGTTTTTTGCCCATTTCTGCGATGTAGTGAGCTGTGGCCTGCCCTTCAATTGTGGCATTTGTGGCCAGAATTATCTCACGGACTTGTCCTTCAGCCAGCCGTTGTTCCAGGATGTCTAACCCAATTTCATGTGGACCGATACCATCGATAGGTGATAACCGCCCTTTGAGCACAAAGAATAAACCTTTGTAATCCACCGTACTTAATGCAACGATATCTGAGGGCATTTCGACGATGCAGAGTATACTTTGATCCCGCGCCGGATCACTGCATCTATTACAAATAGTCTTCTCGCTGAATGTGCGGCACAAATGACACTCACCAATGCCCTGCATTGCTTTATCCAACGCCTCGGCCAAATGCAGGCCTCCCGAGCGGTCACGTTCAAGAAGGTGGAATGCCATTCGCTGCGCGGACTTTCGTCCAACACCGGGTAAACAGCAAAGTGATTCAACCAAATTATTTAAAAGCCCTTGTTCCAATACGAATGACCTCGACTGGCGTTAGAAAGGTAATTTCATTCCGGGTGGTAGAGGTATGCCTGCGGTGACTTTTGCCATTTTTTCCTTGGACTCAACCTCGACTCGCTGGACAGCATCGTTAATGGCGGCGGCTATTAAATCTTCCAACATGTCTTTATCGTCACCTACCAAACTGTCATCAATGTGCACACGGCGTACTTCATGACGGCCATTCATCATCACTTTAACAAGCCCGCCTCCAGCAGCTCCTTCAACTTCAAGCCTCGCAACTTCTTCTTGAGCCTTTTGCATGTTGGCCTGCATTTGCTGGGCTTGTTTCATAAGGTTCCCAAGATCACCTTTCATGGTTTTGTATTCCTATTTTTTAAAAATCAGTCAGTTTTTGATTCAGCACTCGGCTGAATACTGTTGTTCACAACTTTAGCATCAAATTTTTCACAGACTTCCTTTACAAATGGATCAGCATAAATGGCATTTTCTGCGCTCTTTTGCCGGTCTTCTTCTTGTTTTAATCTGAGTGCCGCAGGCGTTGCTTTGGCGCCCTTGCCCACTTCAATTTTAATTTTCAGTGTTTCACTGAAATAATCGCGGCAAGCATTCTCCAGCCGTTTAACAAAGTTAGGTTTATTTAACTGTTCTTTACCCGATGCTAACTTCAATACAATTTCATTGGTATTTTTTGAAGTCAGCGTACTGTTCATTGCAAGTTCGAGTGGCAGGCCCATGAGGCCTAATTTGGGCACGATTGCTTCCCATGCCAAGTCTTCAGTCTGTGGCTGCGCGTGTGTCATAGCATTGACAGCCTCCTCGGGCACCGCTTGCACAGGCCGCTTAGCCGGTGCTTCCGAAGTTGTCCGATCACGCGGCACACTTGGTGAATCTTTTTTGGGTATGGCTTTTGTGTTCTGTACGGGAGAGGCCTGATTTAATGTCCCCGGGGCAACAGGCCGGAAGGCAATCATGCGCAACAAGGTCATTTCCAGCATTTCACGGGGGTCGGTCGCAAATTGAAAATCACGCCGCCCGTGTAAGCCGATCTGGTAGAAAAGCTGGATGTCTTCCGGGGTGGTCGCCTCGGCGAACTGTGATAGTGCCGCACGCTCATCCGGTTCCTGGAAACTCTCGGGCAACACTTGATAGCGAGTTATTTTGTGCAGTAATGAGATGAGTTCGGCCAGTACATTTTCATAATCCGGTGCAAACTCTACCAGTGCATCAATTGCCTTCAGTAATTCTGCGGGATCAGTGGCAATCACCGCGTGCAGAAGTTCATAAAGCCGTGTTCTTGAAATGCTGCCAAGCATCACTTCAACATCAGCAGCGGTTACTTTGCCTTCGCCCACCGAAATGGTCTGATCCAGCAAGCTTAAGGCGTCCCTCATGCTGCCGTCTGCGGCAATTGCTAACTGCTGTAGGGCCGTGATCTCGTATGCGATCTTTTCTTTATCGAGCACCTGGCATAAATAGCCTTGGATGATGGCGGCGGGAATACGTTTTAAATTGAACTGCAGGCAGCGGGATAAGATTGTCGCCGGTAATTTTTGAGGATCTGTCGTGGCCAACAAAAATTTAACATGCGGAGGAGGCTCTTCCAGAGTTTTCAACAGAGCATTAAAACTATGCTTTGAAAACATGTGGACTTCATCGATCAGGTAAATCTTAAAGCGGCCATTGGTCGGTGCGTACATTACGTTATCAAGCAGTTCGCGTGTTTCATCGACGCGGGTTCGTGATGCCGCGTCAACTTCAACCAAGTCTATAAATCTTCCCTGTTCAATTCCTACGCAAGCTGAGCAAGCTCCACACGGAGTCGCGCTAATCCCCTTTTCACAGTTCAGGCAGCGGGCAAATGCCCGGGCAACGGTTGTTTTACCTACCCCCCGTGTGCCTGTAAACAAGTAAGCATGGTGCAGGCGCTTATCATTCAGTGCGTTAATCAGCGCTTTGAGCACATGCTCTTGGCCCACCATTTCGGTAAACGTCTGTGGACGTAATTTACGGGCAAGAACCTGGTAGCTCATCAGTCATTAACCTGCTAGTCGTTTTGTGATGCTCAGAGTGGCGGTGGATTAGTTTTACTCTCAAAAGTAATAATCATCTTGGAGATAACTTAACATTGTGCGGCTGGGTGCCCGCCCGCAGAATTTTGGTGGTGGCTCGCCCCAGCCGATTCCCGGCACCCGATCCATTGTTGCCGCTGCTCCCTTCCGGGCCTGACGGGGTTCACAACTTCTCGTCGCGGGAGAACCAAAGCGAGCCACCATTGACACGTTACTGATAAATACTTCGGTTCAGAAAGACCCCACATTTTGACCTTTCTATCGATTTTTTTCAAGCAAGAAACCCGATTCATCGATTCCGCCCGTTATTTAAAATGCGATTCAGGTTGACCTCAGCATTTTCACCTAATAGAATGCGTTCTTTCCACTCCCCGGTAGCTCAGTCGGTAGAGCAAGTGGCTGTTAACCACTGGGTCGGCGGTTCGAGCCCGTCCCGGGGAGCCAATATATTTTGGCTGGACCATCTTCTTTCTGTTTTAGTGTTTCCCTCACTTCTGTTCCATCGCTTAACTCTCGACCGTTCTCACATCAATCACTTTCCTTTAAAATGGTGAAGTCTTCTGGTTATTCAACCAGCACGTCTCGGCTTGACTGCCTCGTGACAGGCTGTTGAATAATAAGCAAGTCCAATCGTCATTGACCCATGAGGTTTCGGTCAATGCTTTGTTCAATCTCGCTGGATGCGCATTGATCGTAAATCTCACGGATTGGATTGAAAGAATTGGAAAAGTTGTATTTCATACAAAAACGATGACATAAGAATATCTGCTCACCCATTAATTGAGCGATAGTCTTACAAACCTAAAATCACAATTGTCTCTTTGTAGAGGCAGATAATCGACTATCTAGGGGCTACTAAATGAGTAACGAGATGAAGTGCTTGTGGACACCATCTGAAGATTTTATTGCCAACGCCAACATCACTGAATACAGGAAGTGGTTAAAGTCCACCCGGGGCTTATCGTTTCATGATTATGATGCCTTATGGCAATGGTCAGTGGACGAATTGGAAACATTTTGGGAGTCGATTTGGGAATATTTTGAGATCACTTCCCATACCCCCTACACGCGCATTTTATCCAGCATGGAAATGCCAGGCGCTAAATGGTTTGAGGGCAGTACACTGAATTATGCCGAACATGTTTTTAAAGGCTACAGCGATGCGTACCCTGCGATTATTTTTAAATCTGAAAAACACCCGATGACAGAGATCAGTTGGGGCGAATTAAAAAACCAGGTTGCGAAAGTAGCCGCTTACCTCAAATCGATTGGTGTCGAACCTGGGGACCGTATCGTTTCCTATATGCCGAATATCCCGCAAACAATCATTGCCTTCCTTGCGGTCAGCTCTATTGGCGCCGTTTGGTCCAGTTGCTCACCAGACTTTGGAACCAACAGTGTGGTTGATCGCTTCAAACAAATTTCGCCAAAAGTGATGTTTGCGGTTGATGGGTACAATTACGGTGGAAAGCTGTTTGACCGAACAGGTGAAGTTGCGCACATGGAAAGCGAAATGCCTTCGCTTGAAAAAGTCATCTTCCTGCCTTATGCCAATGAACAGGCTCAGCCAGAGCAGATTAAAAATGCGATTTTCTGGCAAGACGCGATTGACAACGATGCAACGGATATCCCCTTTGCTGCTGTTCCCTTTGACCATCCACTTTGGACAGTGTATTCATCGGGCACCACGGGTATCCCAAAAGCCATCACACACGGACACGGTGGTGCACTTATTGAACACCTGAAATTCCAAACACTGCATTCCAATAATAAGCCTGGCGACCGCTTCTTTTGGTTTTCTACCACCGGCTGGGTAATGTGGAACATCGCTATGTCATCCTTACTGACAGGCACAACAGCTGTCATCTATGACGGCAATCCTGCCTACCCCAATATTGATGCTATGTGGCAATACGCCGAAGAGTCAAAAATGACAACGTTTGGCACCAGTGCAGCCTTCTTGATTGCGTGCATGAAAGAGGGTGTTAAACCCAACAAGTTCAATCTTGAAAACCTCAAATGTTTAGGTTCTACAGGCTCCCCCCTCCCTCCGGAAGGCTTCGATTGGGTGTATGACAGCATCAAAAACGATATATGGTTGACTTCTGTCAGTGGTGGTACGGATATTGTCGGAGGATTTGTAGGGGGATGCCCTATTCTGCCCGTTTATTCTGGGGAAATTCAGTGTCGGCTGCTGGGGTCTGATGTTCATGCCTTTGATGAAGAGGGCCGCTCCGTTATCAACGAAGTCGGTGAAATGGTCATTAAAAAACCGATGCCCTCCATGCCCATTTATTTTTGGAATGACGAAAACAACAAGCGCTACCGTGAGAGTTACTTTGATACCTATGCCGGCTACTGGCGTCATGGTGACTGGATGAAAATTTCAGACATAGGCACTGTACAAATTCTAGGGCGCTCAGACTCCACACTTAACCGCAGCGGCATACGGATAGGAACCAGCGAAGTATACCGCGCCGTTGACAAAGTGGAGGCCGTGGCAGACAGCTTAATTGTCAGCCTTGAGTTGCCCGGAGGGGAGTATTACATGCCATTGTTTGTAACGATCCGCGACGGTGGTGAACTGACTGACGCGATCGTTAATGAAATCCGTTCGACCATTCGAGCTGATTTCAGTCCCCGGCATGTCCCCGATGAAATTATCCGGATTGATGCCGTGCCATACACCATGAGTGGCAAGAAAATGGAAACACCCATCAAAAAAATTCTACTGGGTGCACCCGTTGACAAAGCCGCGAATAAAGACGCCATGCAAAATGGTGATGCCATTGACTTTTTTGTCGATTTTGCCAAAAACGTCCAGGAGAAATACTTCTCATGAGCACACCGAATATCGCTCAACAACTTGCACAGTTTGCCGCAGATTTAAGCTGGGACAGCATTCCTGCTGACGTGCGGATACGTGCCAGCCACCACATTTTAGATGCGGTGGGCATCGCTATGGCCGCAGGGAAGCAGGATTTTGCGCAACGGGCATTTAACGCCATGGCCTCACTCAGTGGTCCAGGTGACGTGGGCGTGATCGGTATGCCGGCCAGTCTTATGCCACGCGATGCGGCAGTCATTAACGGTTTTCTCTGCCATAGCCTGGACTTTGATGATACGCACCAGGGCGGGATTGTTCACCCGACGTCCAGCGCCTTCCCGGCTGCTTTATCCAGCGCAATGATGAATCAGGCGACAGGCCAGCAATTGCTGGTCGCTTACATTTTGGGGGTTGAAGTTGCGGCACGCTTAGGTGCTGTGGCTCAAGGTGGTTTCCATCAAGTAGGGTTTCACCCCACTGGCGTTGCTGGCGCTTTTTCTTCCGCGATTGTCGCGGCCAAATTATCGGGTATGCCCGCACAAGAAACCGCTCATGCTCAAGGAATTGCCTTGAGCATGGCCTCTGGTAGCATGGAGTTTTTGGAAGATGGCGCCTGGAACAAGCGGCTACACCCAGGGTGGGCGGCACATGCCGGAATGACCGCAGCAGCATTGGCCAAACAGGGCTTTTGTGGTGCAACCTCTCCCTACGAAGGACGGTTTGGATTTTACAATGCCTATCTGGGAGCACTCAGTGAGGCCTGTGACTTGTCCCTTGCGACCTCAGGATTGGGTAAAACATGGGAGCTCATGTCAACCGCAATCAAACCGTTTCCTGCCTGCCATTTCACACATGCAGCGATTGATTCAGCCTTGGCGCTTAGGGATAACATTAGCAATCTCAATGAAGTTGAAAGTATTGTTGCGAAAGTACCTGAAGGCGTCATCAAAACCGTTTGCGAACCAGAAGCGAACAAGAAACGGCCGGCCAATAGCTACGATGCCCAGTTTAGTATTCCTTACACAATTGCAGCGGCATTGATCTCGGGCAATTTTTCACTGGCTGAGCTGGAGGACAATATGATCCAGAATCCGGAAATTCTTGCTTTGGCAGAGAAAGTGTCATACCAGGCGGATCCAGATTCGACGTTTCCGCGATACTACACAGGCGAGGTCATCATCAAAACTCACAGTGGACAAACCTTGAAACACCGTGAGGAGATTAATCGAGGCGCGGCCGAACGCCCCTTGAGTAACGAAGAAATTATCGAAAAGTTCCGTGCTAACGCAGCCACAGCGGCTACTAAAGAGCGCGTCGACGCAGTAGAGAAACTAGTGCTCTCAATACCATTTCTGGAAACAGCCAAACCTCTCAGCCAAGGCTTGCGCGGATAACAGCAGGAGAACCCATGAGCGAACAAGAAACCCATGAAAAACAAGAACAAGAGCAGCTGATTCTCGATACCGTAGACAAGTTTTTACAAAAGGAAGTCCGGCCCTATGCGATCGAGCTGGAAACATCGGACACCTATCCAGATGAAATTGTCGAACAAATGAAAGCCATGGGACTATTCGGCTGCATTATTCCGGAAGAATATGGTGGACTGGGACTTAGTGCGAGCACATACGCCAAAGTCATCGAGCTGATTTCACGTGAATGGATGTCCCTCAGTGGTATTGTGAACTCCCACCTCATCATGGCTTACGTGACCCTCAGGCAAGGCACTGAGCAGCAAAAGCAGCACTTCTTGCCTCGCTTTGCAACCGGAGAAATCCGCGGTGGATTGGCGTTGACAGAACCGAATTGTGGAACCGATCTGCAAGCGATTCGCACAGTTGCTAAGCGTGATGGTGACGACTACGTGATCAATGGCAGTAAAACCTGGATCTCCAATGGGATCAAAGGTTCCTGCTATGCCTTATTGGTTAAAACAGATCCGCAAGCCAACCCCCGACACGCCGGTATGAGCATGTTTCTGGCAGAAAAGCGTGACGGGTTCAACGTTGGCCGCAAGCTCAAAAAGCTGGGTTACAAAGGCATTGATAGCGCAGAACTTATTTTTGAAAATTACCGCATCCCTGCTGGTTGCTTGATTGGCGAACAAGAAGGCAAAGGACTGCAAACGGCGCTTTCGGGTTTATCGCTCGGTCGAATTAACGTCGCTGCACGCGGTGTGGGTGTTGCACAGCGAGCATTATCAGAATCGCTGTCGTATAGCCAAGTGCGAGAAACCTTTGGTCAACCGATCTGCCAGCATCAAGCCATTCAGCTCAAGTTGGCGGATATGGCAACGAAGACAGAAGCCGCACGCTTGCTCGTCAAACAAGCCGCAGACGCTTTGGACAGAGGCGAACGCTGTGACCTGGAGGCCGGCATGGCTAAATTATTTGCCAGTGAAGCCGCCGTCCATAACTCCATGGAAGCCATGCGCATACATGGGGCTTACGGTTACTCACCGGAACTGGTCATTGAACGGCTTTATCGGGATGCCCCGCTGCTGGCCATTGGCGAAGGCACAAACGAAATACAACGCACGGTGATTGCTAAACGATTGATTGAAAAGTATCCGGTGTAACCCACACTGGGGCCATGCGGTAAACATAAATTAAAAAAATATAAGGATGGAGTAACACCATGAAAAAAATATCCACTCAACGCCTGAAAGAAGCGCTGCAACAGGCCGATTTACGTGCCTTGTTGATGGTTCTGTTCCATATGACAGGCGATCGTAAATGGTTGTCACCACCTTTTATGCCCATGCGCGACGTGTTGATTATTGCCCCGCTCGATGCGGGGTTACCCGAAGAGGCCCAACAAGCGATCCGCCAAGCGGCTGAAGAACTACTCTCTGACTCTAACCGGGAACCCGCTATCCAGGACCCGGGTGACGAATTAATGGTAGAAATGATGTCGGTTTGCCTGGGCGAGAACGTTCCTCCTGAATATGCACCGATGATGAGGGAGGAAATGGGCTTGATTTCCCGCGAGGTCACCTGGTCTGCGCCTGAAAAACCGACAGCGGTGCAACACGCTCAACCGGTTTTGATTGTAGGCGCGGGAGCAACCGGAATCGCCATTGGTCATAACCTTAAGTCACTCGGTATCCCGTTTGCCATCATTGAAAAGAATGGTGAAGTGGGTGGAACATGGCTCGTCAATGATTACCCTGGCTGTGCTGTTGATACGCCGAATCACGCCTACTCTTACTCATTTGGCAAGCGTTATCCATGGAGCCGATATTTTTCACCTCGCGAAGAATTACAAGACTACCTGGAACGCAGTGCGACCGATCTGGGACTACGCCCCTACATCCGTTTCAACACAGAAGTTACCCAAGCAGACTGGGATGAAGCCTCAGCTTGCTGGAAAGTTCGTATACGCACAGAGGACGGTCGCGAAGAAATACTGCAAGCACCGGCCTTGATCAGTGCCATTGGCCAACTTAGCCAGCCTTTTGTACCTGAAATTGACGGTGCCGAAACTTTTGAAGGTCCCTTGTTTCACTCTACAGAATGGCCAGAGAATCTTGACCTCACTGACAAACGTATCGCTATTATCGGGACGGGTGCAACATCCATGCAAGTGGTGCCCAGCATTGTCGACCAGGTTGGCGCAATGACGATTTACCAGCGCAGTGCCCAGTGGGCACGGCCAATTCCTGGTTATCACGATAATATCGGGGAAGGTGCCCAGTGGCTGCTCGCTGAAGTGCCGCTTTACGCTTCCTGGTACCGTTTTCTCATGTTATGGCGTTATGGTGATGGCCTGCTCTCAAGTCTACATAAAGATCCACACTGGGAGCACCCCGAGCGCTCCCTGAACCGAGCCAATGACCGCCACCGCCAGCAAATGACCGACCATATCCTCAGCGAACTGGCCGACAGGCCCGACCTGGTCGAAAAGTGCCTGCCCACCTACCCCCCTTATGGAAAGCGAATTTTGCTGGATAATGGCTGGTTCCAGTCCATCAAACAACCACATGTTGAGTTAGTGACTGACCATATTCGCCGGATTGTACCTAACGGTATAGAAACGGTAGACGGGCAGATCAGAAAAGCCGACGTTATCCTGCTGGCGACGGGTTTTAAAGTCTCCCAAATGGCGGCTCGGCTGAACATAACCGGTCGGGATGGTTTGAACTTGGCAGAGGCCTGGAGAGATGATAACCCCAGTGCTTATTTAGGTATCACTGTGCCGGGCTTTCCCAATCTCTTTATCACTCAGGGGCCAAATACTGGCTTAGGACATGGCGGTTCGGCCATTTTTCAATCCGAGTGCCAGTCTCGTTACATTATTAACTGTCTCACCGCGATGCATGAGCAAAATATCGCTGCCATTGAGGTCTCCCAAGACGCCCATGATGAGTTTGTGGCGAGCGTAGACGCTGAGCATGAAAAAATGATCTGGACTCACCCAGGCATGTCTACCTACTACCGAAATGCCAAAGGCCGAGTAGTTTCCGTGTCTCCCTGGCGACTCGTGGATTATTGGGGTATGACGCACGACGTTGACCTTACCCCCTACCACATAAGAAAACGGGCAAGTTAGAACCTCTGCATCAGCAAGGCTACTCGCAACATCGGGTGGCCTTGTTTTGCAATGTGATCCCCATTTTTAATGAAATAGTCACCTTATCCCAAACTGGTTTATCGGCAGGCGGTGAATGCGACTCTTGGCACTCACGAGAGAACGAAATCTTTAAGTTTCCTGAGTATGGCGTATACTGAACTCCACCTTTCAAAAGACCAACAAGGAGACAGATTATGATTGTTTTCCGCTGTTTGCAGGCCCGAGATCAAGCTGAATTGATCGCTATCAAATAATTCCCCCGAGCGTTTTGTTCGATTAAGTCTTTGTCATGACCCGGCCTGCCGTGCCGGGATTCTGAATGAATCCCAATCACTGCGACGCATTTATTGTGCGTTGCTTGTTCATTAATTCTGATGTTTTGGGATAACAATCATGCAAATAAACAACCTTTTTGAGTTAGGTTGGACACACTTTTTTCAATCCCAGCGGGATTTTGACTTGCTGGCTTCACAATGGCCATTCCGTGTTGTTGCCGTGCAACGCAACCTTATCGAGTGTGTGGGGTTAGACAAACAGGATCAGCCACAGAGTTTGACGTTACCAACTTATTTCTGGCGGCACGAGCCTCCTGAATCACATCCTACAGTGGGAGATTGGCTGCTGGTTGATGCGGAATTACAACCCGTTCATCTGTTGATCCGGAAATCATTGATTAAACGCCGCAGTGCCGGCAAAGCATCTGTAATCCAACTGATTGCCGCCAATATTGATACCTTATTCATCGTGACGTCATGTAATGCGGAATTTAATCTGAACCGGATCGAGCGTTATTTGTCACTGGCCGCAGAGGCCGCTATCGACTGTATCTTTGTACTGACAAAGGCTGACTTGTGCCCAGATGTCACCCCTTTTACTCACGCTTTATCGGCAAACTACCCGGCACTACCGGTTGAAATTGTGAATGCAACCGATCCGGGTTCGCTTAATAGATTGGAGAAGTGGATCGATGCAGGGCAAACCGTAGCATTGCTGGGGTCTTCTGGCGTGGGGAAATCCACGATCGTCAATGGACTGAAAGGCCGTGCTCAGCAAACCACAGCTCCGGTCCGAGAAAGTGACAACAAGGGGCGGCATACGACAACATCTCGAAGTTTGCACCAACTTACGAGAGGAGGCCTCTTGCTGGATACACCTGGGATGCGAGAACTACAGATCACCGATAGCGAGGCAGGGGTTCAGTCCACATTTTCAGAGATCGATCAACTGGCCGCACAATGCCGATTTAAGAATTGTCAGCATCAGTCAGAACCTGGTTGTGCGGTTGCCAAGGCCATCAAATCAGGAGAGATTGAGCCGCGTCGTCTGGAAAATTATCGCAAACTGCTCTCGGAACAGATGCGCAACAGCCAGTCGCTGGCGCAGCGGCGGCATCGTGATCGTGCCTTAGGGCGCTTTTATAAACACGCACAAAAAAGTGCTAGGCGGTTTAAATCCAAAGAGTAGACAATGCTTCTTGCAACAGCTTCTTATTTATTCTGGTTTTTTTGTGTCATTGACTGAAAGTGGAGAGAAAAAATGAAAAAATTAGTGGTATTTTTATTTGCTCTTTTTATTACAACGTCTGCGTTGGCAGATGGTAAAGTCATTTCCTACCAGGTTAATAATTCACCTTTTGAAGGTTATTATATTTCCCCTGCTCCAAATACACCGCTCGTATTGCTGGTGCATGATTGGGATGGCCTAACAGACTACGAAATCAAGCGGGCAAATATGCTGGCAGAGATGGGCTATACGGTATTTGCAGCCGATTTGTTTGGTGCCGGAGTACGTCCTACGGCGGTAAAAGACAAACGGCAACACACAGGTGAGCTCTATAAAGACCGGCAGAAAATGCGCCAGTTGTTAAAAGGTGCATTGAAGACCGCAGAGGCCCAAGGTGCGGACCTTAAACAAGCCGTTGCAATGGGCTATTGTTTTGGCGGCGCGGCTGTATTGGAGCTTGCTCGAGCAGGTGAAGACTTAAAAGGCTATGTGACCTTTCATGGTGGATTAAGTACACCTGAAGGCCAAGACTATTCCAAAACGAAAGGAGAATTATTGATCCTGCATGGCACAGCTGACTCCAGCATTACGATGGAAGACTTTGCCAAACTGGCCGTTGAATTGGAAAAAAGTGGCGTTTCTCATGAAATGATCAGTTACAGCGGCGCACCACATGCCTTCACAGTTTTTGGTTCTGATCGCTATCGGGAAGATGCGGATAAAAAATCATGGACGCGTTTTTCAGAGTTCCTGGTGACAGCATTTGAACAAGAATAGCTTCTTGCTTGATCTGTTTAGCGAACTTGAAAGCCGCCATTACCTAAGTGTGCGGCTTTCAATCGTCTGTTCCCATTTAACACTCACGTAGGTATCGAGATTCTCATCACGCATATGGATCAAAAAACATCATAATTGCACTTTTTTTGACAGTACTTTTGGCGCCCAGTAAGCCCAACAATCTTCATCACAAAAGGGCGCTATCTTTTTGTTTTTACATTACCAATTGGTGTCCTAAATAAGTTTAAAAAATGTGACGTAGATCAATATTTTTAATGCGAACAATCTCTAATGTTCGCGCACGGTAAATCAACGGCAGGTTGTCATTTTTGTCGATTTTTCTGCTGCATCTACCGGGTCATCCGATCTGTCACTTTCTAATGGCAAGCATCGGGTTTTTTAATCCATATTAAGGAATTAGTGATGAAAACATACGTTAAAAAAATTCCTGCACTTGTGTGTGCTTTGGTGTTGATGGCCGGTCCGGTTTTAGTCTCGGCTCAGGAGGCAGATGAGATGCCAATCTACGGTAGTCAATTAATGACTGAAGAAGAGCGCATGGAATACATTGAAGCCATTCGTGCAGCTGAGTCTGATGAAGAACGAGATGTCATTCGCCAAGAGCACCGAGAAATGATGAAAGAACGGGCGGCGGACGAAGGTATTACACTGCCAGAATAACGTTATCGATGATCTGGCCTGTGGCCTGCCACAGAGTCAAAATTATCGGGACTGTATTGGTTGAAAGTGTATTTTAACCCTTCCAATCCTTCACTGGCCTCCACTCGGAGGCCAGTTTTTATCGACAGAAATATCTTGAATTTGACGATGGTGGGGTTGCGTTTTCACTTGTCACCCATCAGTAGAAATAGATAGGGCTTTTAACTGTCTAACGACAGCTATCCTTTTGTTTTTTTTATTATTTTTATGTAAATATTCTTATTTTTTTGATTTAAATCAACTCCCAAATATTATTAATGTTTAATATTCTAAAATAGATTGTTGAGGCAATCTATAAGGGTGATCCCTTCACATATAATCTGCGTAATTTGGGGCCTCCCCCTAACCTAGGGTACCCAAATTATTTAACCCGATTAAGGAGTTAACGATGAATTCATGCACACAAAGACTTTCTGTATTGACGTGTTGCCTCGTGCTGATTACAGGGCCTGTTTTTGCTGCTGAACAAGCACAAGAAGGTTCTGAAGTAGTGGAACAAACACAAGCGCAAATACAGATTTATGGTAGCCAGTTAATGACAGAAAAAGAGCGTTTAGAATATCGTGCCAAAATGCGTGCGGCAACTTCCGCTGAAGAACGCGAACGAATCCGGCAAGAACATCACGAAATGATGAAAAAGCGCGCAGCAGAACAAGGTGTGACATTACCTGACGAGCCCCCTTTGCGCAAAGGGGGCATGGGAGGTGGACCACAAGGCATGGGGCCTAAAGGTGGAGGCGCAGGCCCTGGTCGTAACAGTCAATAACACTATTTTCCAGTGTGTTTCAGTTGCCGGCCTCTACTCAGGAGGCCGGTATTCATGCGAATCAGTCTCTAAATAGTCTGTCATAAAAGTGTGTTATTCATTTTGGTATATTGCCTGTTCATGCCAATTGAGAGATGACCATGTCAAATTCAATGAGCATTAGTGACACACTGGAACGTTTAAAAGAAAAAACATCGGGGCACTCTATTAGCCTTGGTGAAGTTGTTGAAAAACTCGAAAATAAGGGTTTTGGGCCTATTCTTTTAGTTCCTGCATTAATCGCCTTTTTACCAACCGGTGTTGTACCAGGCATTCCCAGTACATGTGGCATTTTAATTTTCCTCATTACTATTCAGATGGCGTTAGGAAAAAAGCATCCTTGGATACCTTCCCGATTAAAAAAAGTCACATTCAACCGAGAAAAACTGATTAGCGGCATTAATAACGCTAAACCATTTACAGACCGATTAGATAAATGGTTTAAACCACGATTAACATTTTTTACTGCCTATCCGATAAACCGCCTTGTTGCCCTGACATGCGGTTTATTTGGCCTGGCAATGATTCCCTTGGAATTGCTACCCTTTGCGGTAGCACTACCTGCCCTCGCTATTCTCTTGGCAGCAGTTGGCCTAATGACGGAAGACGGTACTCTTATTTTGTTAGCGACTTTTCTCTTATTGGGTACGTTGTATTTAGTAATACATAATCTCGTTAAATGAAATAACCCAGAGGGGTTTTCATCTCAGTACTGGAACTCAAGTGATCGGTGACTAAATCGAAAAAATTTTCGATTCAGTTGTGCTTTAAGCGCAAGTGATC
>OBIC01000240.1_pt1 | contig 19474 bp, 20 predicted proteins | sample 1519831 | NCBI WGS metagenome assembly OBIC01 (sample SAMN03019805, study PRJEB22545) | beach sand metagenome | biome: beach; feature: sea beach; material: beach sand | place: USA: Municipal Pensacola Beach, FL | collected 2010-10-20 | depth 40-45 cm m
AGTGTTCATGGACAACGATTGTCATCGCTACTTGCCTGGGCTGTTAACGACAGTGAGAAATCGTGCTTTTCCAGCACCGGGCGCACCACCAAGTCAGCAATGTAGAGATCCAGCCCCCACGACGGGTCGGCGTCCAGCCAGGTAAACTCCGTGCAGGCAAACCACCACTGCCGCGGGGCCGAAACAGGTGGCTCCCGGCTTGGCTGCACCGCTTCTTCGCCACCCCCGGGGGCGCTGACTGTGGCCTGTGGTTCGACCGGATGCGGCGAACGGCTCGGTGCAAAGCCTGAACACCCACTCAGCATGCCCGCTATGCCCGCCACCAACAGCACCCAAACGCCCGCACCTTCGCGCAAGCGATTGAATTCATTGGCAAAGCAGTGCCAGACCATGTTCGACTCCCCTTGAATCGGTGTCGCCGCGCCGGTTGCGGCCTGCGACCACCGACAGTGTAGCGGCTGCGGCTGTGCCCATCCGGCCAGCGCACCCGTTGGATAAATTTTGCCGAGAAACGCCCCAGCCACAGCGACCTCTTGTATACAATTTACACCGGTGCCAAACCAACGGAGGGCGTTCGCGCTCCTGGGCCTGGCACCGTCAATGCCCCGACCACCGCAAGCTGTCTCTATCCATGCTCAACTCTCTGATTCCTTTGACCGCACTGCTCATTTCCGTGGTGCTGCTGCTCACCGGCAATGGCCTGCAAAACACCCTGCTTCCGGTGCGGGCAAGCCTCGAGTCCTTCAATCCCTTGCAAATCGGACTGCTGGGATCGGCGTACTTCGCCGGCTTTGTGCTCGGCTGCCTGCGCGTGACCCGAATGATTCACCGGGTGGGCCACATCCGCACCTTTGCGGCCCTGGTGGCAGCCGCTTCCGCCATCCCGCTGGTCCATGCCCTTTGGATCGCCCCTGGACTCTGGCTGGTGTTGCGGGCCCTCACCGGCTTTTGCCTGGCGGGGCTCTATGTCGTTATCGAGAGTTGGTTGAACGAGTGCGCGACCAACAGCACACGTGGAACCATTCTTTCCACATACACAACATTGAACTTTGGCGCCATCACACTCGGTCAGCTGCTGCTGACCACGCACCCGCCAGAACTGTTCGCCTTGTTCGCCCTCACCTCGGTGTTGCTTTCGGTGGCAGCCATTCCGGTGGCCCTCAGCACCTCAGTGGCGCCCGCCCCGATCGCCGAAGTCCGCTTGCGCCCGCTGCGCCTGCTGCGCACTTCGCCCGTGGGCGCCGCGGGTTGTGTGACCGTTGGTCTCGCCAACGGCGCGTTCTGGAGCCTGGCGCCGGTGTTTGCGTTGGCGTCTGGCTTACAGGAATCGGGCATTGCCCTGTTCATGAGCGCCACCGTAATCGGCGCCGCGCTGGCTCAGTGGCCATTCGGCCGAATTTCGGACCGCACCGACCGCAGGCTGATCATTCTCGTTTGTTGCCTGCTTGGTGCGCTCGCCGGGCTCGGGGTCGTGCTTTCGAGCCTGTGGTCGCCACCGCTCCTCGCTCTGGCGGGTTTTTTCTATGGCGCCTGTTCCTTTCCGCTGTACGCACTGGCGGTGGCCCACGTCAACGACCTGATCGAGCCGGACCAATTCGTCGAAACCTCTGGCGGGCTCATTTTCATGAACGGCTTGGGCGCAGTCGCCGGCCCCTTGCTGGCCAGCCTGTGCATGGCGGTCGCGGGCCCGCCTGCCCTGTTTGGCTTCAGTGCGTTGGTGCTGGCGCTGATGGCTGCCTTTACGGTCACCCGCCTGAAGCGCAACACCATTCCTGCCGAACAACACAGTGGCGACTTCGTGCGCACCACGCTGACCACACCGGTGCTGGCCGAAATCGACCCACGCAACGAGCCTGCACCGCCGGCGACGGACGAAGCGGCCTAGGGCGGGGTGCAGAAATACCGATGCAGCACGGCGATCACTTCGGCGACCACACCGGCGTGCAATCGGTAGTAGATCCGCCGTTGGTCGCGCCGGGTGGCCACCAGTTGCTGCGAGCGGAGCACCGCCAGGTGCTGTGACAGGGCCGACTGAGACAACCCGAGCTGGGTTTGCAGATCCCCCACTGAGCGCTCGCCGTCGTTCAGCAGGCAAAGCACCTGCAAGCGGTGTGGATTGGAAAGCGCCTTCATGAGGGCCGCTGCCGCTTCAGCGTGGCTGGCCATGGCGCTCAAGTCGATGGGCGGCGTCTTGTGCCCTGTATCCATGGCGGTACCTGTTTGGGTCTGCGTGCAACCACCTCTAGCTTCAACGCCATCCAATGCGCGAACCCTGTTGCCCACACCTGAGCCAAGGCGTAGGATACATTAGCTCCTCCTAATTCGAAATTGGGTTCCGCCGCCATGCCGGTTTTCAGGCCCCCATCGAACCGGGTTCAACCGGACGACTGGCGCCGCCAGGTTCGGCGCAGCATCGCCTGGGTGCTGGCGGCAAAGGTGCTGGTGTTGGTGGTTTTTTCGCAGGTTTTTTTCAACCGCGACCAGCACATCGAAGTCGACACCGCCACCCTGCTGGAGCGCTTGGCAGTGCCACCGTCAACCAAGGAGCCGCCCGGTGATTGATACCGCGCTTGTTGACCTCTCCCGCCTGCAGTTCGCCCTCACTGCGCTTTACCACTTCCTGTTTGTACCCCTCACCATTGGTCTCTCCATGCTTCTGGTGGTGATGGAGTCGGTCTACGTGATGACAGGCCGGGCCATTTGGCGGCAGATGACGCGCTTTTGGGGCACGCTCTTTGGGATCAATTTCGCCATGGGGGTCGCGACTGGAATCACCATGGAGTTCCAGTTTGGCACCAACTGGGCCTACTACGCCCACTACGTTGGCGACATATTTGGTGCGCCTTTGGCCATCGAAGGGCTGATGGCGTTTTTCCTCGAATCCACCTTTGTGGGTTTGTTCTTCTTTGGGTGGGACCGGCTGTCCAAAGTCGGGCACCTCATCGTGACCTTTCTGGTCGCCATCGGCTCGAACTTTTCGGCGCTCTGGATCCTGATCGCCAACGCCTGGATGCAGAACCCAATTGGGGCCGAATTCAATTACGACACCATGCGCATGGAGCTCACCTCCATCAGCGAGGTGATTTTCAACCCCGTGGCGCAAGCGAAGTTCGTTCACACGGTGGCCGCCGGCTACGTCACCGGAGCGGTCTTCGTCCTGTCCATTTCGGCCTGGTACCTGCTGCGCGGGCGCAACCGAGCGTTCGCCGAGCGCTCCATGGTGGTGGCAGCAAGCTTCGGCTTGGCCTCTGCCCTCTCGGTTGTGGTCCTGGGTGACGAATCCGGCTACACCGCCACCGAGCACCAAAAGATGAAAATCGCGGCCATCGAGGGCATGTGGCACACCGAGCCAGCGCCCGCGCCTTTCAATCTGGTGGGCCTGCCCGACGTGGACGCGCGCGAAACCCGGTTCGAAGTGCAGATTCCCTGGGCGCTCGGCCTGATCGCCACGCGCTCGTTTGACGAACAGATCCCCGGGATTTTGGAGCTCGTCCACCACAACCGCTCACGCATCGAACGCGGCATCGTGGCCCATGCCGCACTACAGGAACTGCGGGCGGGGAACACCAGCGACAGCGTCAGGGCAGAATTCGAAGCCCACCAGGAGGACCTCGGTCATGGACTGCTGCTGTTGCGCTATGTGGAGGATCCGGCCGCTGCCAGCGAAGCCGACATCGACGCCGCCGCCTGGTCCACGGTGCCGAACGTGCCTGTGTTGTTTTGGGCGTTTCGCGCCATGGTCGGGCTTGGGTTCTTTTTCATTGGGCTGTTCGCCTACGCGTTCTACCGCGCCTCAACCGGCCGTCTGGCCAATGGGCGCCGCTTCCTGTGGCTGGCCTTCGCCGCCCTGCCCCTGCCCTGGATCGCCGCTGAACTCGGCTGGATCGTGGCCGAATACGGACGCCAGCCCTGGGCCATCGAGGGCATTTTGCCGACGTTTCTGGGGGTCTCCTCGGTGTCTGCGGGCCACGTGGCTCTATCACTGATCGGGTTCGTGCTGTTTTACAGCGCCCTGGCCGCGGTGGACGTGTATCTGATGGTGCGCATGGTGCGCCGCGGGCCGGAGGGCCTAGGGTACTGGCCCGTACCCCAACGCCAGGGCGGCTCTGCCCACTGACGCGGGAGACAAGGAGGATGCTCGACTACGAAACACTCCGCTTCATCTGGTGGCTGCTGCTGGGCGTGTTGCTCATCGGGTTCGCGCTCACCGATGGATTTGACCTGGGCGTTGGCACGCTCTACCGCTTCCTAGGCCGCGACGACCTGGAACGCCGCGCCCTGCTCGAGGCCATTGAGCCCGTCTGGGAAGGCAACCAAGTGTGGCTGATCCTCGGGGCCGGGGCGGTGTTTGCTGCCTGGCCGCTGCTTTACGCCGCCGCATTTTCTGGCTTTTACTTTGCGATGTTGTTGCTGCTGCTGGCGCTGATTCTGCGCCCGGTTGGTTTTAATTTCCGCGACAAGCTGACCCACCCAGGTTGGCGCGCGTTGTGGGACTGGGCTCTGTTCATTGGAGGCGCTGTGCCCGCGCTGCTGTTCGGAGTGGCCTTTGGCAACCTGTTTCTCGGCATCGGGTTCTCCCTCGACCCCATGGCGCGGCTGAGTTTCGAGCAAGGATTTTTTGGGCTGCTGCACCCGTTCGCGCTGCTCTGCGGGCTGGTGAGCCTCTCCATGCTCGCCCTGCACGGGGCGGCTTGGGCAGCCGTGAAAACCACGCCACCTCTGGCGAATCGAGCACGCCGTGCGATCGCCTGTACCGCGGTTACGACCCTTACCGGACTGCTGGTGGCTGGGCTCTGGTTGATGGCCGACATGCCGGGCCTGCGCGTTGCGGGCTTCGACCCAGCCGGTCCGTCCGAGCCACTGCGCAAGTCGGCCGAGTGGGTGGCAGGGGCCTGGCTCGACAACTTCCGCGCAACCCCGGTGCTCTGGGCCATTCCCGCCGCCAGCTGTTTGGGTTGTTTGGGCGCTTGGCTGTGCAGTCGCCAGCAGCGCGACCGCAGTGCCCTTGCAGCCACGAGCCTGGTGGTCACGGCGGTGATCCTCACCGCGGGAGTGGCGTTGTTTCCTGCCCTGCTGCCGTCATCCCTGGACCCGGCCGCCAGCCTCACGGTGTGGGACGCGTCCAGCAGCCGCTTGACCCTGGAAGTCATGCTGATCGCGGTGGCGGTCTTCATGCCTGTGGTACTGCTCTACACCGCCTGGGTCTTTCGTGTGCTGCGCGGAAAGGTCAGCTTGGAGGCCCTGAAGGGCCACGACAGCCACTACTGAGTCAGAGCTACCGGCCCCAGCAGTCGGGTCGAACCCACCATGGAGCCTTCCCAATGTGGTACTTCAGCTGGATTCTTGGCCTGGGATTGGCCGTCACATTCGGCATCCTCAACGCGATGTGGTACGAGGTGCGGGCGGACGCCGCGCAGCAAGGCAACGACGCCGAATCCCCAGCGGTCCCGGTGCAGGACCGCTGATCTCAGTTACCTGTGGTAGCCTCGCGGCCCTGACAACAGCGCCCTGTGAGGCAAAGGACATGCAGGCAGACTTGAATTTTCCCTTCCCGCAGGGGCCGGCGACCGGCGAGCTGGTTCCGGTTTGCCCTGGGGTTCAGTGGCTGCGCATGCCACTGCCCTTCAGCCTCAACCACATCAACCTGTGGGTGCTTGACGACGGCGATGGCTGCGCCATTGTTGACACCGGCATCCACGACGACACCACCCGCGGTGCCTGGCAATCGATCCTAGACCAACACCTAGGCGGGCGTCCGGTCACGCGTGTGCTGGCCACCCACTGCCACCCGGACCACATCGGCGCGGCGGGCTGGCTCTGTGAGCACTGGCAGGCACCGTTCTGGATTACCCAGGGCGAGTGGATGCAAGCCAACCTGGGGCAGGCCCGGAACGGCGGCGTAAGCCAGGAGGCCATGGCAGCGCACTTCAAGCGCCTGGGCCTGCCGAGCAGCCGGATCCGGCGAATGACCCGCATGCAGGGGTATTTCCAGCGCATGGTGGGCCCTTTGCCAACAGCCTATGAGCGCCTGGTCGGCGCCGATACCCTGACCATTGGGGGCCGGGAATGGCAGGTGCTGATTGGTCGGGGCCACTCCCCCGAGCACGCGTGCTTCTATTGCGAAGAGTTGAATCTGCTGATCGGAGGCGACCAGGTGTTGCCCAACATCACACCCACCATCGGGGTGACGGCAGAGGAACCCAACGGCAACCCACTCGGTCTGTTTCTCCACTCGCTCGACGCGTTTTACGCCCTGCCACCGGACTGCTTGGTGTTGCCCGCCCACGAACTGCCCTACCGCCAACTGCATTTCCGAGTGACCCAACTCAAGCTGCACCACGAAGAGCGCTGTGACCTGCTGCTTCGAGCCTGCGGCGAGCCGATGGTCGCCACCGAGGCGGCCCAGGCCATGTTTTCCCACCGCAACCTTTCGGGGTTCGACATCATGCTGGCCCTGGGCGAAACCCTCGCCCACCTGCACCTGCTGATGCGTCAAGGCGCCGTAGAACGCTTCACCGACCCGGACGGGGTCTACCGCTACCGAACAACCTGACCAACCGCACTCATTTGTCGGCGCGTGCCTCACCCATTGAGATGTAGCCAGCAATCCTCGGCAACTCCTCCACGTAGCGGCTGCTGTGCTCCCCGAGCACAAACCCCTCCGACTCCAGGCACTCCACGATGGGTCGATTGAGGTTGCAGCCACCGGCGACACGCCGCCACAGCGGGTTGATGCGGCTCTGCCAGCGCGCGACCTTGGGGTCAGGGGCGCGGCCGTGCTCACAGAACAACAGACGCGCGCCTGGCTTCAACACGCGGTGCATCTGCGCAAGCGCCCGCTGCCAGTCGGGGATGGTGCAGAGGGTAAAGGTGAGCAGCAGGGTGTCGACGCTGTTGTCTTCCAGCGGAATGGCCTCTCCCGGCAAGTCCAGCCAATCGACCGGCACCTGGGCTTTGGCCAGGTTTTTCTCTGCGCGGCGGCGCATGCCCGCGGAGGGCTCGAGCCCCCACACCGAAACCACCTTCTCGGGGTCATAGAGTGCAACGTTGATGGCCGAGCCCATGCCAACCTCCAGCACCCGGCCGCTCGCTTGTGGCACCACCTGGCGCCGCAGCGCCATGATCTGCGGATTGGCGCAGGCTTTGTCCAATAGCCCAGGCAGAACCCAGTCTGCATAAAAACCCATGCCAGTGCCTCAACAAAAGGTGAATCTTCGAGCCCGCATGCTAACCGAACCCGGGAACCGGCGTACAAAAACTGCTTAAATGGCAGCCTTTCCCACACCGATTTCCAGGACCGACCACCTGCCCATGTCCGAAGACATCTATTTTCGCCAGCCACGTGCCGACATGCTGCCCCTGCTGCCACAGCGCTACACCAAGGTGCTGGAGATCGGCTGCGGGGAAGGCCTGTTCAGCGCCGGCCTCGACAAAACCGCTGAACGCTGGGGCATTGAGCCCGACGCTGAAGCTGCGGCCAGAGCGCAAAGCCGCCTGGACCGGGTGCTTGTGTGCGACTACTTCGCCGCCAAGGCGCAGCTGCCGACAGGCCATTTTGACCTCATCATCTGCAACGATGTCATCGAGCACATGCCCGACCACGACGCCTTCCTGCACGATATCCAGACCTACTTGGCCCCCGCTGGGGTACTGATCGCGTCGATCCCGAACATTCGGTACTTCCCGGTACTCTGGGAACTGCTGGTGTTTCGTGACTTTCGCTATCGGGACTCCGGGGTGCTCGACCGCACCCACCTGCGTTTTTTCACCGCCCACAGCCTGAAACGGTCGTTACAGGACGCCGGCTTTTGCATCGAACAGTTTCGGATGCTGAACCCGCTAAAAATGCGGCTCACTTTCAAGCGCATCCTTCTCCTGGCAGTCACCCTGGTGACCTTCGGCGCCTACCGGGACCTGTGGTTTCGCCAGTTTGGCGTCCGGGTCCGCAGCGGTTCCCCGTGCGCCTAGGCCAGGGAGCCTGGCCCACACCCCCGGACCCAGGCCTTTATCTGGTGGGCCATTGGCCGGATTACGAGGCCTTCACCTTCAATGTGCCGGCCATTGGGGGGCTGCGCTGTCTGCCGATCAACCTCAAGCAGCACCTGGAACCCAGAGGTCCTCTGCGGACGCTGCGCCGGCGCAGGCGACAGCGCCACTACGCCACGGGACTGGGCAACTGGCTCAACCAACTGGCCCCAGGTTCTGTGGTGCTGTTTCAAGACAACCTGCGGGTGCTGGACATGCTCGAAGGCCTCGAGACGACCTTTTGCGGCGGCGTTCTGGCGCGGGACCTGATGGCCGCCGATCTGCACCGCCACCGCCTGCTGGCCGGGCTGCACCGCCGTGGCATGCGGGTCTGGTCTTTTGACCCCGACGACTGTGAACGGCATGGCTTTACAGCCTACACCCAGTTTGTCCGCCAGTGGTCAGCACCCCCTGTGGCTGGAGCGTCCACAGACCTGTTCTTTGTCGGCCGGGACAAAGGCCGAGGCGCCACCTTCGATCGGCTCCGCGGGCTCGCTGGCGCAGCCGGATTGAGCGTGGATTTCGAGCTGCCTGCACGCGGCACGCCGGTGACCTATCGGGCCTACCTCGAACGCCTGCAAGGTTGCACCGTGGTGGTGGACCTGGTGCAACCTGGACAGACGGGGCTCACGATGCGTCCTGTGGAGGCAATGGTGTACGGCAAAAAACTGCTGAGCGATTCGCCGGGGGCCGTCGAACTCGCCAGCGCCTGCCCCTCGCAGGTGCTGTGCATCGACGCACTGCCTTCGGCCGAGGAGTTGGCCGCCTTTGTGGCCCGACCGGCCGAGCCCTGGCCGGATTCCCTGCGCAGCCGCCACCTGGTCGAGCACGCTTTGTCGGCAGTGGCTGCCGACGCCCTCCGCACGCCCTCGGTGCTTCACCGCCCATGAAACCGCAGGATCTGCTGTACCGCGCTGGCCTGCTGTGGCGTGGTCCCGCGCGCTGGCACTGGCGCCACTATGGCTGGGGGTACAGGGCTCAGCAAACCGCGCAGGGTTGGGTGGTGCGCGGATGTGGGCTGACGCTCGAAGCCCGGCAACTGGCAAACTGGCGTCCCGGCTGTGAGGGGGTACACATCCTGCTATCCGGGCCCTCCGCGGCCCGAATCGAGCACCCAGAGCGCCTGTGTACACAGCCCTTGATCACCGTGAACGGCTCATTTCAGGTGTTGGCCGATACCGGACTGCAAGCGGACCTCTACCTGGTCTCTGACGTCGGTTTTGTGCGCCGTCAGCCGGAACGGTTTGCCGCTGGGCTCAAGGCCTCAAAGGCACTGGCATGCGACCACCGGGTGCTGTACCGGTTGATGCAAACCCAACCGCAACTGCTTGCGGCCAAGCCGCTGTACCTCTTCGACAACCTGAAGCGCCCTTACCACGCCAGCGCACATTGGTGGAACCGCCCCGCTGCAGAGGGGTTTCACCGCCTCGGTCGTGAGGTTGTCTTCTCCCTGCGCTCGGACCTTGGCTTTTTTCCCTCCTGCACCGTCGCCTACATTGCGCTGCAGATTGCCGCCGCCCAGTCGCCGCGTCGCGTCGTCCTGTTCGGACTCGACCTGAACGGCGGGCAGCGTTACTACGAGGGGCCAAACCAGCAAGAGAAATCGATGCTGGCCCAGGACTTTGAAACCTGCATTCGGCCCCACTTTGCCTTCGCCGCTCAGGTGCTTGCGGACCGGTGCATCGAAGTGGTCAACGCCTCGCCCGAGTCCGCCCTGCCCGCAGATGTGTTCCCCAAACGGCCTGCGGACGCGTGCCTCCAACCGCTTGCCTGACTTAGGTCGGCGCGTTCCGTGGCCAAAACCCAAGGTTACAGGCACACTCTCGCCCAGCTTCAGGTCCCACATGCCAGCCGAGGTACCCCATGCAGTGCGATGTCACACCCCTGTTCCAACCCTTCGACCACCCCAAGTTGCAGCTGAAAAACCGCATCCTGATGGCGCCCATGACCCGCAGCCAGTCGCCGAACGGCATCCCCACGGCCGCTGTGGCCGGCTACTACCGGCGCCGCGCGGAAGCGGAGGTTGGGCTCATACTCACGGAGGGCACCACCGTCGATTACGCCTCTGCCACCAATGACGCCGCCATCCCCAACTTTTGCACCCAGAGCGCGCTGGATGGCTGGCGCGCAGTGGTCGAGGCGGTGCACGGCGCGGGCGGCAAGATTGCGCCCCAGCTCTGGCACCAGGGCAGCGCCCGCAAAGCCGGCACAGGGCCAGACCCCGATGCGCCGGTGCTCTCACCCTCGGGGCTCGCCAAACCTGGACTTGAGGTCGCAGCTCCCATGACCACGGCACAGATCGAGACCGTGGTCGCCGAGTTCGCCGCCGCCGCAGGGCACGCCAAGGCGCTCGGGTTCGACGCGATCGAGATTCACGGCGCCCACGGCTACCTGATCGACCAGTTCTTCTGGGCCGGCACCAACCAGCGCGACGACGAATACGGTGGCGACCTGGTGCGCCGCACCCGCTTTGCCGCAGACATCGTGCGCGCATGCCGCGCCGCGGTCGGTGAAGACTTTCCCATCATCTTGCGCTTCTCTCAGTGGAAGCAGCAGGACTATGACGCCAAGCTGGTGCACGACCCCGACGAGTTGCGCGCCTTTCTCACGCCTCTAATGGACGCCGGGGTCGACATGTTTCACGCCAGCACCCGAAGATTTTGGGAGCCGGAGTTCGAAGGCTCCGACCTGAACCTCGCCGGTTGGACCCGGTCCGTGACGGGGCGCCCCGCAATCACAGTCGGCAGCGTCGGGCTGGATGATGAGTTCATCTCGTCGTTCATGGGCAACAGCGCCGGCACCGCAGACATCAGCGAATTGATTCAGCGGCTGGACCAGCAAGAGTTTGACCTGGTCGCCGTGGGGCGCGCCCTGCTGGTCGATCCACGCTGGGCCGCGAAGGTGCATGCAGGGCAGTGGGACGCGCTGGAGCCCTTCAGCCGCGAAGCACTCACCACCCTCAGTTGAACCGCAAGGGTCCGGGGGTGCGCCGCCCTGTCGCACCCCCGGGCTGATCGGCGCTGCAACCGGCTACAATGGCGCCATGAGTGCGACCCTTGCCCCTCCTGCCTCGGCCACCCCAGCCAGACCCCAGGCGCCCCCGCTTGCCCGGGTGCTCTGGTTGCGCGCGAGTTATCTCAGCATCGCAGCCTGTGGCCTGGCCTTCGCAGGACTCCGGTGGCAACTCCACCTCGACTATGGCGCCCTGCTCATCCTGATCGCGCTGGGGGCTGCGGGGCTTGCGCTCGGGGCCTGGCGGCTGCGATGCGCCGAAGCGCACGGCACCATGGAGCTCAGCGGACAGCTGGCGTTCGACCTGGCCCTGCTGACCGGCATGTTTGCGCTCTCAGGCGGTGGCGCCAACCCGCTGATCTCGCTGTACCTGGTGGTGCTCGCCGCCGCAGCAACCGCGCTGCCACTGTCAGCAATGGCCGCATTGGCGGTGCTGGCGGTGGGGGCTTACAGCCTGCTGATCGCCACATCGACCCCGACACACCCACACGCTGCGGGTTTTTATCAGCATTTGCAGGGCATGTGGCTGACCTTCGTCCTCAGCGCGCTGTTGCTGGTGACTGTGGTGGCGCGCTTGGCACAGGGCATCCGGGACCGCGACCGGCGCCTGGCCGAGCTCCGGGAAGCACGCCTGCGCGATGAACAACTGGTGGCCCTGGGCGGGCTTGCTGCCAACACCGCACACGCCCTGGGCACGCCGCTGACCACCTTGGCGCTCACACTTGAAGAGCTGGGAGACACCCAATCGGTCGAGCGCAACTGGACCGAAGCCCTGCCGCTGCTCCAAGCCCAGGTGCATCGGTGCCGCGAAGAACTGGCCCGTCTTCGCCCATTGGCCGAACCGGCCGAGAACCCCCTGCCGCTCGACGAATGGCTCCAGGAAATGGTCACCACCATACGGCTGCTGCACCCGGAAAAACAGGTGGAAGTGAGCGGCCTGTCTCAGGGTACGGCCACCCTGGCCCTAACCTCAGACCCGGCGCTGCGCCACGCGCTGCTCAATGTGCTCGACAACGGCGCCCGAGCAGCCGACAAGCGCATCTGGGTGCACGTCGCAAGTGAACAACAGGCGCTGACCCTGACCGTCCGAGACGATGGCCGCGGCATCTGCCCCAAGGTCATGGACCACCTGGACGCGCCCGCGGTCGACCCGGATGGGCTCGGGCTCGGCCTGTTTCTGGCCAACGCCGCCATCGAACGGGTCGGCGGCTCCCTGGCGGCAATCGCGGCAGACAACGGTGGCACAGAGGTCAGAATCCGGCTGCCGCAATCGCCATGAGTGCTCCAGTACAGCGGCTGCTGTTGCTGGAAGACGATGATGCCCTGCGGCGCCAGCTTGAGCGTGGCCTTTCCACCCGTGGTTACCAGGTGCATGCGTTTGCCGACCTTGTGACCGCCACCGGCTGGATCCGAACCAGCACAGCACTGGACGCCGCAGTGCTCGACCTTATGGTCCAGGACCAAAGCGCCCTGCCGCTGGTGCCAGAGATCCGCACCCGCTTCGTGAACTGCCGCATGCTGGTGTTGACCGGCTACGCGAGCATCGCCTCGACGGTCAAAGCCATCAAGGCGGGCGCCGACAATTACCTCGCCAAGCCCGCCACCCTGAGTGAAATCCTGCACGCGCTGGCGACCCCGGCCGAACTGCCCGACGCCCCAGTGGCACCACCCCAATCACTGCCGGTGCGCCGGCTGGAATGGGAATACATCCAACGTGCCCTGGACGCCAACGGCGGCAATGTCTCCAGAACAGCGCGTCAGCTCGGGATGCATAGGCGCACCCTCCAACGCAAGCTGCGCAAACGCCCGGTGGCTGAGGCGAAGGGCGACGGAACCCCGCTGACTCCTGAGCCCTGACGTCCAACTTCGCTGGCGCCGCACAGCGAATTTTGGCGGCATTGCTACACTTGATTCAGTGTCAGGATCGAGCGGCCGGGAAGCGGCCGGCCCCCTGCTTTGAAATCGACTTACGCTGGCGACCTTGTCTTTGAGCAGAGCGACGTTTCTTCACTGCGCAACCCCCGAGGTCACCGCGCACTCGCCGGATTTTTTGTTCGCGCCCTCCTCTGGGGCCGGGCAGTGGCGCCATGCCGCTCCGGCCGCCCCATGGACCCCCATGCCATGATCGAATTCATCGGCGGCGGGGTGCTCGGCGGCTGCCTTGCAATGCTCCTGCTGTATTGGCGCCAGCGGACACCCGCAGGTCGCACTGACTCCCGCACGCTCAGCACCGCGGTGGGCGACAACTGGCGCATCGACTTGCCTTCCGGCGAGATTCATTACCACTGCAGTACGTCCAATTCGGAATCGGCCAGCCCATGTGCCGGACCCAAGAGCCTGCGCGCTCTCGTCCGAATGGTGCGCGAGTCAGACCGGACACTGGTACAGCACCAGATCGACGCCTGCGCTCGCGGCGCCACCACCGAACTGGACCTGTGCTTTCGCCTGCGTGGTCAAGACGGGCGCTGGGTCAGAGCACGTGGGCTGGCCATTCGGGGAGCCGACGGGCGCATTGAGGCACTGGAGGGCAGCTGCGAAGACTTTACCGGGCGCCAAACCCAGCTCCTACAGTTGCAGGCCCAAGCGGATGGCATGCAGCAATTGCCCGATGGCCTGATGGTGACCGACGCCGACTTCCACATCGTGTCCATCAACCAGCGACTGGCCGAGGACCTGGGGGTCAACCGCGATGACCTGGTGGGCCAGCCTTCGCTGCAGATCTACTCAACGCTGCACCACGCGCGCCAAGTCGAGGAAATTTCTACCGCCCTGCAGCGCGATGGCGAATGGCAGGGCGAAGCCTGGCTGCGCAAGCACAACGGTGACAGTTTCCCGACCTGGATGCGTGCATCCGTGGTCTCGGACGCGGCAGGCGCCGCGTCCGGATGGGTTGCCCTCTTCAGCCCGGTGCAGGAACACAACGACGTGCAGCTGCGCCTGCACCACTTGGCGTACTACGATTCATTGACCGAACTGCCCAACCGAGAGCTGTTTCGCGACCGCCTCAACATGGCCATCGCAAACGCCGGACGCCGAGAAGAGCAACTGGCGCTTCTGATGCTCGACCTGGACCGGTTCAAAAACATCAACGATACCCTTGGCCATACCATCGGAGATCAAGTTCTGGCCCTGGTGGCAGAACTGTTGCACACCACCACCAGGGAGAGCGATACAGTCGCACGCATCGGAGACGATGAGTTCAGCATCATCATGCAAGGACTGACCCAAGGCCAGTCAGTCGAGCGGGTGGTCGGGAAGATTCTCGACTGTTTTTCTGAGCCGTTCGTGGTGGATGGCCATGAACTGTTCGTGACCCCAAGCATCGGCATTGCCCTGTATCCAGCAGACGGGCGCGACGCAGAAGTACTGACGAAACACGCTGAAGCTGCGCTCTACCGCGCAAAGGACACCGGCCGCAACACCTACCAGTTTTATGCGCCAGACTTTGGCGCCTCTTTCAGTCGTCGCCTCGCACTGGAGGCCGATCTGCGCAAGGCATTGGAGCGCAACCAGCTGTTTCTCCTGTACCAGCCCCAGGTTGATGTCTTCACGCGAAGAATGACTGGCATTGAGGCCCTGTTGCGGTGGCAGCATCCCGAGCAAGGGCTGATTCGGCCGGACCTGTTCATCCCGATCGCCGAGGAAACCGGATTGATCGTTCCAATTGGGGAGTGGGTTCTCCGCCAGGGGATCCAGGACGTGCAGGGCTGCGAAACGGCAACGCGTGCCGGCCTCAAACTTGCCATCAACCTATCAGGGCGGCAGTTGTTGCGTGACGGGCTGGTGGGTCAAGTTTCAAACTTGCTGAGAACGCACGGCTTTCCAGCAGAACGCCTCGAACTCGAGCTGACTGAAACGGTCCTGATGGAAAACGCTGCCTATACCCAACGCGTGCTCACCGAGTTGAGTGCACTGGGGGTGGAAATCGCCATCGATGACTTCGGCACCGGATATTCTTCCCTGAACTACCTGAGCCGATTCCCGATCGGAAAGCTGAAGATCGACAAGTCGTTCGTGCACAACCTACTCAGTGACCGAAACAATGCCGCGATTGTGTCCACCATCGTCTCAATGGGACACAACCTCAGCATGTGCGTGGTGGCAGAGGGCGTCGAAGAGGAAAATCAGCTGACTTACCTGCGCGACCTCAGCTGTGATGAAGCCCAGGGCTTTCTGTTCAGCCGGCCGGTCGAGTTGGCCACCATCGAACAGTTGCTCCGCGGCGGTGAGTTTCCGATCAGCGAGCGGGGGCAGTAGCAGGCCTCGACCCGCCCACCTCAGTTTAGCGCTCGGGCCAATTTGCGGCGGTACTCTCGCACCAAAGGGTTGGCGCCGCCCAACATTTGGAACAGCTCCACCAGCGTGGTGCGGCCAACCTCATCCTGAAAGGCGCGGTCAGCCTCAACAATGGCAAGCAATTGCGCCATGGCCTTCTCGTACTCCTGGGCAGCAATCGCCCGAACCGCCCGCTGATAGCGCGCTTCCAGGTCCTTTGGGTTGTTCTGGATGCGCGCTTCAAGGGCCCCGGCATCCTCAAGCCCGGCGGCACGTTCGGCATAGGTCCGGATGGCCAAGATACCGCGTGCCTTGGGGTCGGTCTGCAAGGCTTCGGGCAGGGCTTCGACCAGGGCAAGTGCCTCCTCAACCTGGCCGGAACCAGCCAGTAGCACTGCGTATTCCAGCGCAACATCGCTGCGGTCGGGCGCGAGCTGGTGGGCTTCAGCCATGCGCGCCAAAGCTGCCGGCACGTCACCCGCCGCCACGGCCTGGCGCGCCTGCGCCAAACAGCCATTGGCACTCTTGGGGATGTGCCGGTCCAGCAAGGCCCGCACCTCCGACTCCGGCTGCGCCCCCATGAAATGGTCGACCACCTGGCTGTCTTTGATCAGGACCACTGTGGGCAGACTGCGGACCCCGAACTGCGCAGCCACCTCGGGCTGTTCGTCGGCATTGACCTTGGCCAGCACAAAAGTGCCAGCATATTCTTGCGCCAACTGCTCCAAGATGGGCATCAACACCTTGCATGGGGCACACCAGTCGGCCCAAAAATCCACCAATACCGGCTGACTCCGCGAGCCCTCTACCACCACCTCGGTAAAGTTCTCGCGGGTGACTTCCACAGCATGTGGGTACTTGGTAGCGGACTCCAAAGGAGCGGTCATGGGCGCAAATCCGGGTGAAGAACGACGTATGGGTGGACCAGCAAAACAACCACAATGATACCTCAATGCCTGATGTCAGACGCCCTTGTGGTTGACGCCTTACCGGCCGGCGCTGAAAATCATGGCCACAAGGGCGCGCTGCAGCGCGCCCTGCTGCTGCACTGCCTCGCGAACAACCATAACAACAACGCCAGGAGCCACCATGCACCCGTCCCTTCAGGCTGCAAGAACCCCACAGAAACCCGCCGTCATCATGGCCAACAGCGGCCAGACCATTTCTTTTCAAGAACTGGAAACCCGGTCGATTCAAGTGTCCCAGCTACTCCGGGCGCGGGGTCTTGCACCTGGCGACCACATCGCAATTTTTCTCGAAAACCACCCTTGGTTCCACATCATCGCCTTTGGCGCCCACCGGGCAGGCCTGTACTTCACACCCATCAGCTCGCGACTGACGGCACCGGAAGTGGCGTACATCGTCGATGACTGCATGGCGAAGGCGTTCATCACCAGCACAGCCAAAGCCGATGTGGCAAGCGAACTCAGGGAGTTGATGCCAGGGGTGTCCGAGCGCTTTGTACTCGGGGGCGCTGTTGCCGGGTATGAGCACTTTGAAGCCATTGTGGACCAACAGTCGACCGACCGGATCAGCGACGAAACCGCCGGCTCCGAGATGCTGTATTCATCCGGCACGACCGGCCGGCCGAAGGGCATCCTCAAGCCGCTGCCCGGCACCGCCATCACCGAGCCCAACCCGATGATGGCCGCACTCGTTCCCCGCTACGGATTTGGTCCAGACACCGTCTATTTGTCACCGGCGCCGCTCTACCATGCGGCCCCACTTGGCTACACCCGAACCGTGCTGGCCGCAGGCGGCACCATCGTGGTGATGGAAAAGTTCGATCCAGAACAGGCCCTGGCGCTGATCGAGCAATACAAGGTGACCCACAGCCAATGGGTCCCGACCATGTTCGTGCGCATGCTGAAACTGCCACCGGAGGTGCGCCAGCGCTACGACCTGTCGTCGCACCGCTGCGCGATCCACGCAGCGGCCCCATGCCCGGTGCAAATCAAACAACAGATGCTCGACTGGTGGGGACCCATCATCTACGAGTACTACGGGGGCTCAGAGGGCAACGGCAGCACCTTTATCACCCCCGAGGAGTGGCTCAGCCACCCCGGCTCGGTCGGGCGCAGCGCCGGCGGTCCCATCCACATCTGCGACGACGAGGGCAATGAACTGCCCACCGGGGAGCCCGGCACGGTGTACTTTGAAGGCGGCATGCCCTTCGAATACCACAACGACAAGGGCAAGACGGCGGACTCCAAGCACCCAACGCATGCGGGCTGGACCACCTTGGGCGACGTCGGATACCTCGATGAAGAGGGGTACCTGTACCTGACCGACCGCAAGGCGTTCATGATCATCTCGGGCGGCGTCAACATTTACCCCCAGGAAACCGAGAACCTGCTCATCACCCACCCACAGGTGGCGGACTGCGCGGTCATTGGCGTGCCCAACGAAGAATTCGGCGAAGAAGTCAAAGCCGTCGTACAGCTCGTCGACCCAAGCGAGGCCTCACCTGAACTCGCCGAGCACCTGATCGAGTTCTGTCGCGGCCAACTGTCCCACATCAAGTGCCCAAGGTCCGTTGACTTCATGGAAGAGCTGCCGCGCCATCCGACCGGCAAACTCTACAAGCGGTTGCTCAAAGACCAGTACTGGGGCAACAAAGAATCGCGCATCGTGTAACCCCACCCTCCGCGCCCGGCACCACCAGACAGGAATTGACCCGTGAGTAGTCCACCACCCGAGGGCCCCATCCTTCGCCCTGAACACCTCGCATGGATTGGCAAAGAAGGCCCTGAAACCAAGGCCACCGTCACCGAGGCAGACATCCACAACTACGCCAACGCAGTCGGCTTTGCTGGCCCAGATCCGCTGTACTTCGATGCCGAAGCGGCTGCCGACACCCCGTACGGCGGCATCAGCGCACCGCCCCTGTTTTTTGGCACGCCCTTCACCCGGATCGTCCCGGCCCGGCGCCTGCGGGAGGACGGGCTGCCCCAAGATGATGATGTGCACTCGGGGCTGCGCCCGCCCTTGCCGTTGCCACGGCTGATGGGCGGTGGCACAGAAGTGGAGTATTTTCGTCCCATGCGCCCGGGCGACACCCTGGTGCGCAAGTCTCGCCTGGCCGACCTGACCGAGAAGAGCGGGCGCACGGGCCCCTTGGTGTTCACCACCATCGAAACCGACTACCGCGATGGCGAAGGCGAATTGGTGCTGCGTGTGCGCAGCACCACCATTTCGCGTTGACTGGAGCCACAACATGGCCGAGACCCTACAGCCGCTGTACTGGGAAGACGTGCGCGTCGGCGATGCCCTTCCAACCCTGGAAGTCACCATCGGCGCAGCACAGCTGTTCCAATTGTCGGCGGTCATGCACCTGGCCCACCGCATCCACTTCGACCTCGACTGGGCCCGCCACGAAGGCTATCCACACTGCGTGATCCACGCGCCATTTCATGGCGAAGTCTTGGTTCAGATGGTGCGCAACTGGGCGGGAATCGGGAGCTGGATGCGCAGGTTCAACTACCAGAACCGCAACTACGCGGTGCTCGGAGAAACCTTGCGCGGCGAAGGCACGGTCACCGCCAAACACCAAGACCAGGGATACAGCCTGGTGGAGCTCGAACTCGCCGTCACCAAGGCCACCGAGGGCGGGCGGGTCACCACGGCTCCTGGGGGCGCAACCCTCGCCTTGCCAACGCGCAGTGCCCCAGTGCCCATCCCGACTTGAGCCCACCGAACATCGGCGCGCGGGCCCCCTGTGGGGTACAACCCAGCGGGGTAACCCGCCCACTTGAACGCCTGGCAAGGACTTTGAGGTGAACGCCAGGCCCACTATTTCAGCCGCGAATGGGAGACCTGCCTGGATGGGTCTGTACCGTTTTTGTTTGATCGGTTTCTGGCTTGGCGTCAGCCAGATTGCACTTGCGGCGACACCAGGCGCCGCCGAGGCGCCGGCTTCACTGGCCGTCGGAACCAAGATCGCACCACCCTTCGTGATTGACCGAGATGGCGAGCTCAGCGGAATCGCCATCGACCTCTGGCGAGAAATCGCGCGCGCACTGGACCTGGACTATGGGGTCCAACCCACGGAGCTCGAAACCCTCCTGGACCAGGTGGAAACCGGCACCGTTGCGGTGGCGGCGGGCGCGCTCTCGGTGACCGCGGAACGGGGGGACCGCCACGGGGCGCTTTGGTGTGGTGG
>OBIC01000241.1_pt1 | contig 19345 bp, 19 predicted proteins | sample 1519831 | NCBI WGS metagenome assembly OBIC01 (sample SAMN03019805, study PRJEB22545) | beach sand metagenome | biome: beach; feature: sea beach; material: beach sand | place: USA: Municipal Pensacola Beach, FL | collected 2010-10-20 | depth 40-45 cm m
TTTCTGGCACGCCATAAACACAGCTAGACGACACACCCAAACTACTGATTATAAATAGTCCTAACAATCCAACTGGGGCCGTTTATGGGGAGGACGATTTGTCTGCCCTGGCCGAAGTTTGCCGGAAGTTTGGAATCATTGTTTTATCGGATGAAATTTACGCCATGATTGATTTTACGGGACAGTCGCATCAGAGCATGGCGCATGCGTATCCCGAAGGTACAATCGTGACGGGAGGGCTGTCGAAGTCTTTTGCAGCCGGTGGATATCGTCTGGGCGTTATGTTGATTCCGGACCCTTTGCGCGCGTTGACAAAGGCGCTACAGACTGTGGCGAGCGAAACCTTCAGTACGGTTTCTGCACCAGTTCAGTATGCCGCATTGGAGGCCTATGGTCATTTTGATACGGTTCGTTCCTTTATCAATCAAACTGTTGAAATACATCGCAGCGTCGCTGAGTATGTTCATACTCGCTTTATAGGCATGGGGTTGAACTGCCCGGAACCTCAAGGGGCTTTTTATATGATGCCTGATTTTCAAAACTACCGGGCATCACTGGCTAAAAAAGGTATTACGTCAGACGAAGCACTTTGCCATGCTTTACTGGGAGAGGCACACATTGCATTGCTGCCCGGGTCATCCTTTTATCTGGGGCCGGAAGCACTCAGTGCGCGCGTGGCTTTTGTGGATTATGACGGGAGTGATGTGCTGGCGCGCTGGCCAGGCAAAGACGCCTTAACGGCTGAAAACATGGCTGATTTGTTTCCGCACATCACAACGGGTTGTGACCGGTTGGAACAGTATTTTTCGCTTCTTTGAGTGTGGCTCGCTGAGTTACAGAACTTTTAAGCGCGTACAACATGGTACAAAGTCGAAAGGTGAGTGGCGTGCTGGAGTCTATTGTATTTCTTCGAGCCGGTTTGCCAGAGAGTAAAGTGAGGGTGTCTGCTTATCCTGGTCGCTTTTCAGCCGCGAGCGGCTGGCATGCATTTTAAGGACAAGCTCTGCTTCGGCCTCGGTCATTTTGCAGTTTTGCATCAGCCCCTCAACCCCGGCACCATTTTCGGCGAGGCGGATGGCGCTGTCATAGGATACCTGCGCTTCCCTGCTCATGGAGAGTTGTTGTACCTGTTCTTGTAACCAGCTGAGATCACGGCCTAGTTTGTCAAGGCGTTTTCCCATGCCGACTGATCCGGAGCCGATGACTTCTATTTGAGAGCGCAGGCCCTCAATCTCTTCCCGCTGTTGTCTGGCCTGTAAGGCCATTGTTTGAGATTGGCGCCGCATGATAATCAGGCAACCTCCCCATAAACCGGCAAACAGGATAGCCACCGCGATAGCAGCAATTTCTGTGACTGTGATAATCATTGTTACCTCAGTCGCTGTACCATGATCGACAGATCATTTTTTTATTGTGATGCATTTTTCAACGTCCCTGTTGGAAATAGTAACGCTTAGAAAACAACGTTATCCCACTCATCGCCGTTCAGTAGCCGGTTCAAGTCCACCAGGATCAATAAGTGTTCATCCCGGCTGACAACGCCATGAATATAACGGGCGCTTTCTTCGTTACCGATGCTGGGTGCGGTATCGATTTCGTTCGGGTTAACGTCTACTACTTCGGCAACCGCATCAACCATGATGCCAATTGTGTGCTCACTGGATTCGATGATGATAATCCGTGTGCTGTCTGTGAGGTCGGCTGGTACCAGTCCGAAACGTTGGCGGGTGTCCACAACACTGACAACATTACCACGCAGGTTGATGATGCCAATCACATAGCTCGGCGCGCCGGGTACCGGGGCAATGTCACTTACCCTCAACACTTCCTGAACTCCCATAACGTCAATGCCATAGGTTTCCTGGTCTAAAACAAAAGTTACCCACTGGCTGACTTCATGGCTCGAGGTTTCGTCGGGATGCAATACTTCAGCGATATCCGTCATTTATTTAGGCTCCAAAAATTCGTTCAACGTTTAGCCGGGAGTGCAAAAGAGACAGCACTTTTTAGGCCAACCCTACGCTTTTGTCGGCAAAAGAATGTGGTTCTGTACCCCTACGAGTCATTTTGTGCATACCCTGGTGGCTCGGTTTTCCCATACCTCGCGTGTATTCCTTCGGTATTGAGCACGAAATGTAAGGAATCTTGTGTTAATCCAAGGCTCCAGGGTCTGGCGGAGGGTCTTTGCTTGTGCCACCGGATCTGATCGTGTTCCAGCTTGACCACATTACTGATCGCATGGCTGCTTAAACCCAGGCGGGATTTGGCCAAGACCAGGACATACTTCGGTGTCATTTCGTCATTTTTTTGTCGTTGATCAATGACAACATCTGTATTTATGACTTTAATAAGGCGCTTGTGATGCTGCAAAACACCGAATGACCAGTCTGGCTGATGGGGCAATCGGGTAATCTTGTTAGCCGATGAGAGGACTGTTTCCAATGCCAGCAGTGGGATGGCAAGACGAGAATGCTTTGTTGAAAACAGAAGATAATCCGTTGGCGGGTATTGTGACACTAACGCGTCTTTTTGGACTGCTAACCTAGCGCTTGACGCCACTGTTTGGTTAGTGGGAGTCTCCTCCTGCACGTTACTGCTAGGAGGGTGAAGAGGGAGAGAGGGCGCTTCAGGAGGTGCAGCGACGCTTTCCAGCAAGAGGTTGTTGAAGTATTGGTTGAGTAATGCCGCTGTTTTGGTTTTGAGTGCCTGCTTGGATGAGGTGGGTATGCTCATGGGTTCATAGCGAGATAGCTCAGGCGTTTGCCAGGTCTTGAAGCAGCTGCTCATATGCGAGCACGCCCCGAGCACTTGGGTGTAAGTATGACAGCGGTTTACCCAGCTTGCTGGCATCGCGAAACTTTGTGTCTACAGGGATTTTCTCACGCCACACTTCATCTCCGTAACGCGTCCTTAGGGTACTTAAACTCTCCACAGAGGCGCGCGTCCGTTGGTCATACATCGTGGGTACGATGCATTTCGACGGGAGCGACTTTTGTGAGTGCTGAATCATATCTAATGTGTGATACATGCGCTCCAGGCCTTTGAGCGCGAGAAACTCTGTTTGGACAGGGATTAACAGTTTTTGGCAGGCGGCAAGCGCGTTGATCATTAAAATACCCAGTACTGGGGTACAGTCAAGCAGGATGAAGTCAAACCGATTTTCCAGCCGCGCCAGGGCTTTTTTTAACACCAGCCCCATGCCGGCGTGTGTGCCTAGTTCCTTGTCTAAGGTGGCCAGCACGACCGAGGCGGGTAATAACCACAGGTTATCGCAAAGGGTAGGATGAAGTGCGGAAATCACATTCGAAGTACTTGGGCCCGATGTGAATAGATTATAAACACTGTCCTCAATATCGTCGGGGTTGTAGGAGAAGTAACTGGTGAGTGAACCTTGTGGATCTAGGTCAACAAGCAGTGTTCGCTCGCCCTGCTGCGCCAGCATTCCCGCGAGTGTTACTGCGGTGGTTGTTTTTCCAACCCCGCCTTTTTGATTGGCAACAGTCCAGATATGCATCATACGTGGATTAGGGTTTTGGTACTTCTAAGGGGAGTTCAGCCAGATTGGCGTCAATGATAATCAGAACCCGGCGGTTTCTATGCCGGCCTTCGGGTGTGGCATTGTCATCCACGGGTCGGAATTCGCCATAGCCGACGGCAGCCATGCGTTCAGGGGCAATGCCGTTGCGCGCGAAAAACCGGACCACACTGGCCGCGCGGGCAGAGGATAACTCCCAGTTACTAGGAAACTTGCTGGTTAAAATCGGGGTATTATCGGTAAACCCTTCAACATGGATACGATTGTTAAGCGTGGACAATACGGTTGCCACTCGGGTGAGCAGTGTTCTGGACCGTTCTGATAAATCAGCCTGCCCCACCTGGAATAACACCTGGCTTTCAATTTCGATTTCGACCCGGTTGGGTTGTCGGCGCAGGCGAACGGACTTTCTTTCATCGAGTTGGCTCAATGTGTTTTGCAGGTTCCTTGTGAGCTGGTTAAGAACAGCCAGTTCTTCTTGCGTATGCGTCTCAGGATTCTGTTTTGCCGGCTCTGTTAATAACACACTTTCCTGAAGGCTCCGGTGCGATGCCTGGGCTTTTGTGGTTGGCTTGAAGGCTTGGCTCAAGGCTTCAGAAATGACTTGGTATTTCTCTCCGTCGAGTGAGGAAACGGAATACATGACAATAAAAAAACCCAGCAAAAGCGTAATAAAATCGGCGTAAGAAACCATCCAGCGGTCGCTATTGTCCTCCTGGTGGTGGAGGTAACGTGTCAGCAAGTTATCCGGCTTCATTGAAAAAACTCCGTAGCTTATTTTCCAGGACACGAATATTCGCGCCTTCGGCGATACCGACAATGCCTTCAAGGACCATGGCTTGCTCAAGCACTCTGCTTTCAATGGTGCCTTTCAGTTTATTCGCAACCGGCAGAAAGACCAGGTTGGCAAAGGCCACGCCGTAAACGGTGGCGACAAAAGCGGTTGCAATACCATCGCCCAATTTAGCGGGCTCGGTCAGGTTATTCATGACGTGGATTAAGCCCATCACCGCGCCGATGATGCCAATCGTGGGGCTATACCCTCCCATGCCTTCGAAGACCTTGGCCGCCTGCATTTCCTTGTACTCTTTGGCACTGATTTCAACTTCCAGGATTTGTCGTATTTCGAGGGCCTTGTGGCCGTCTGCCAGTAGCATCATGCCTTTACGAGTGAAGAGGTCGCCCTCGCGGCTGGCAAGTCTTTCCAGCGCGAGTGGGCCATCTTTGCGGGCAATTTCCGCCCATTCCAATACTTTATCGATGTGTTCGTCGTGGTCAAAGCGGGGGGAACGCACGACCCACGTCAACATTTCCATCGCGCGCTTAAAAATGCTGGGTGGTGTTTGCAGCATCACGGCGCCCACCGTGCCTCCTACGACCACAAGAAATGCTGTACCTTGGATTAAAGCACCTAACTGGCCGCCTTCCAGCATGTTTCCGCCGGCAAGTGCGGCAAAAGCGATGAGAAAACCGGTAACACTGAGCGCATCAAAACGACCCGATTTCATGCGTTTAAACTTCCCTAAAATGTGATTGACGTGATCCTGACGGGCTGCGGCCCTTGCAGAAGTGGTAAACAAGAAGCAGGCCAACTTTTATCAGTCGCCCCAATTGGGAAGGTGTACAGGGGAATTTATGGTGAAAGAAAAATTAATTTAATCAGTGTGTTAATTTAGTTTCTCTATCTGTTCACTTAAGTCGAGCCAGTCATTTTCAGCTTGTTCATAGGTTTTTTTCAGGTCAGCTTGTTCCGTCAATGCCGCCTTGAGGCGGTCTTTATTTTCCGCTTGGTAGATAGCCTCATCCAGCAGGGTTTGCTCAATGCGCTTGAGGTGGGACTCTATCTCGGCCATTGTTTTTTCAACCGATTGCAATTGCTTTTTAAACGGTTGAAGCGCTTGGCGGCGTTCTGCTTCTGCCCGTTTTTTTTGCTTCCGAGCGGCACTGCTCTGGTCGGATGGAGGAGGCTGATCATCCGCCGCAGGTATTTGTGTTAACTGCTGAGAAAGGTATTTGGCGTAATCATCCAAGTCTCCGTCAAAGCTCGTTGCCTGACTTGAATTGACCAGCAGAAACGTATCGCAAACTGAGCGTAACATGTGCCGATCATGCGACACGATAACCATTGCGCCGTCAAAACTTTGCAGGGCAACGGCCAGCGCATGCCGCATGTCCAAATCCAAATGGTTGGTGGGTTCGTCCAGCAATAACAGGTTTGGTTTTTGATAAACCAGCATCGCCAGCACCAGCCGGGCTTTTTCGCCACCTGAAAAAACCGCTGTTTTGGTTAAGGCCATATCGCCGGAAAAGCCAAAGTGCCCTAGGTACTGGCGCAAGTCACCCTCGCGCGCGGTTGGATCCAGTGACTGGATGTGGGCTAGGGGCGTTTGGTCTGGCTTTAACGTTTCGAGCGTGTGTTGTGCAAAGTAACCACATGAAAGCTCCTTAGCGCGATGGATGTGGCCCGATAGAGCCGGGAGTTCGCCCGCCAGGAGCTTGATCAATGTCGATTTTCCTGCCCCGTTGGGGCCCAGTAAACCGATGCGATCGCCTGGCGAGAACGTTAAATTCAGTGCTTTGAGCAGTGGCGTGTGCTGGTAACCGGTGCTGACTTCATCAAGTTGTAGCAAGGTATGTGGCTGTTTGGTGGGTGAAAAAAACTGAAAGCTAAAAGGTGAGTCACTATGAGCGGCTGCGATCCGTTCCATTTTTTCCAGTGTTTTCAAACGGCTCTGAGCCTGTCTGGCTTTGGTGGCTTTTGCGCGGAACCGGTCAATATAGTGTTGCAGGTGTTTAATGTCGCGTTGCTGCTTTTCGTGAGCCGCTTGTTGGGCCGCCAGTTGTTCAGATCGCTGGTGCTCAAATGCCGTGTAATTGCCGGTATAGAGTTTCAGGCTTTGTTGCTCGATGTGGCCAATATGAGTGGTCACACTGTCCAGGAAATCGCGGTCGTGTGAGATAAGCAGTAATGTGCCCGGATACTGCTTGAGCCAGCTTTCCAGCCAAATCACCGCATCCAGGTCCAGGTGATTAGTCGGCTCGTCTAAAAGTAACAGGTCAGACCGACACATTAAGGCTTGAGCCAGATTGAGGCGCATTTGCCAGCCGCCGGAAAAAGTGTTGACCGGTTTGATTTGCGCTGCCGGGTTAAAACCCAGCCCAGCTAAAAGTTTGGCCGCTCTTGCAGGTGCAGAATACCCGTCAATAGCCTCTAGCTCGCTATGCAAGCGGCCTATTTGCGTGCCATCCTCGGCTTGCTCTGCTTTGGCCAAGGCCTGCTGAAGCTGTCGAAGGGCTTTGTCACCATCCATCACATACTCAATCGCCGGTGTCTCGGTGGCCGGTGTGTCCTGCCCAACGTGGGCTGTGACAAGGTGCGCTGGCAGCTGGACATCACCCGTGTCCGGTTGTAAATCGCCGAGTAGTAGTGCAAACAGGCTTGATTTGCCGGTGCCATTTGCACCGGTAATACCCACCCGTTGGCCCGCGTGGATGGTGAATGTTGCATTATCAAAGAGTGTGCGCACTCCGCGGCGTAGCGTTAATGCGTTAAAGGTCAGCATTCGTACGGTCTCACAAGTGGGACTTGGTTTTTTGTGCGGCAATCAAGGCGCAAGCCAAACCAATTAATGCCGGAATAAGCAACACTCCAAAGCTGTCAGCGTAGTTGCCATATCCCTGATAGATTGCGATAAAAAGTGGGGAACCCATTAAAATACCGGTGTATGTGATGCTGAGCGAAGCCCCGGTTGCAGCACTGACCTGTCCCTCCGGACTGTATTTGGCGACTTCTGATAAATAGATGCCATTCCAACCAATGGCGGTCATGCCAAACAAAATAAAAGCCAGGTATAAGGCTGGTACTGACCATTGAGGTGAGACGGATGAGACCACAACGGCCATGACGGAAATAATAACGCCAAGAAAAACCAGCATCCACAAACCCCGGTTAATCCAGTCAGCTATGGCGCCCCAGAGAATCCGCCCGCTTACGCCAGCGACTTGAACAGCAGCGAGAATGGCGCCGGCCGTGAGTAAATCGATATGGATGTCTTCTACCAGCATGGCGACCAGATAGGTGGATAAATTGATCTGCAAAATGCCGTAACAAAATGCGACCAGCGAGACAAACCGGAGCACAGGCACGTGCCAGATAATGGTTAAACCATAAAAAGGGTTGCGTGGCAGGGGAGCGTTGGGAATACGATCATCATCCCAGCGTGCTTGGTAGTACTGCATTGCCGCAATTAATACGATTGCCGCTAACCCGACGAGCCCCAAGGCCGGTTGCCAGCCCAAATAGATCGCTGCAGGGGGAAGAATAAAGCCTGCCATAACCCCACCGAGTGGTACTCCAGTTTGTTTAAGTGAAAAGATTAGACTCCGCCGTTTGATCGGTACCAGCCGCATCAGTAAGTGCGAAGCGGATGGGTTGGTCAGGCCATAACCTATGCCGATAAATAAGGATCCGAGTGCAATACCGGCAACATGCGGCACCATCAACAGTATTGAGCCCAGCAGTGTTAAGAGCATGCTCCATTGACTGATACGGCAAGCGCCGTAGCGCACAACAAAGGCACCTGCGAGCATGGCGCTCATCATGGCAAAACCATAAATCAAGCTGGCTTGATAGCCCACAAGTACGGTTGGGACACCCAGCGCACTGGCAACTTCAGGGGCAATTGACGCAACTGAAAGCGTCGCCATCGCCGCAACCGCCTGAACCAGTGTAGTTAAAAACACGGCTGGCATCGCGCTTCGCAGAGACAGTTCATCGGTGGCGGTTGATGGCACGCAGAATAACCTGAAAAGTGTAAAACAGCACAGTCTGTTCACTCACCTGCTGGCTGTCAACTGTAAAGCCTTCATCAATCTGCCGGTTACAGTACTTTCTTTTTCCTTCTGGGGGCCTTTAGAATAATTGTCATGGACAATGCACCAATCCGACTGCTCATCATCGAAGACAACGTCGATATTGCGACACTCATCGGCGACTACTTCGAGCCCCGCGGCTATACATTGGACTTTGCCCACGATGGGGTCACTGGGTTGCATCTGGCGGTAACCCAACCCTATGACGTGGTTGTGCTGGATCTGGCCCTGCCGGGCATGGATGGTCTGGCGCTTTGCGACAAGCTCCGCCGCGACGCCAGGTCTAGCGTCCCGGTACTGATGTTAACCGCACGGGATACACTGGAGGATAAACTCAGTGGCTTCGCTTCCGGGGCGGATGACTATCTGGTAAAACCCTTCGATCTGCCGGAACTGGAGGTGCGCATTCAAGCGCTGTGGCGGCGCACCGGTGGCCACACAGATACACTGCTAAACGTCTACGACCTGAGCCTGGATACCGGCACCCTGGTGATCCGGCGCGCGGGGCAGTCCATCCCTCTCAACCCCGTACGTCTGCGCATTCTCGAGCTATTGATGTCACGAAGCCCGGAAGTGGTCACCCGCCGCGATATCGAGCGCCATATCTGGGGCGAGGAACAAGAGGACAGCGACACCCTGCGCACCCATATGTCGGCCATTCGCCGGGCGGTGGACAAACCCTTTGCCGAATCATTGATCCGCACGGTGCATGGCATCGGTTACCGAATCTGTGAACCGGATGAAGCTTAATACCGGCATTAAAACTCGCATCGCGCTGGTCTTTCTGTTCCAGGGCGTGCTGATCAGCCTCGCCGCGGTGGGGAGTCTGGTCGCCGCCAGCTACGTAATCGAGAAGGTGCTGGTGGAAGAGGCATTGGCGCTCGAAGCCGAGTATTTTATCGACAACATTCAACACGACCCGCAGTATCCCTTACCGCTGACCAAAAACCTGACCGGTTACCGCGCCTCTGCTGGCAACGTGCCACCGGAGCTGACCGGCCTTGAGCCGGGATTTTATCGCAGTATCGAAATCCATTCGATCAACTCAAACCGCCCGGTCTATGTATCCCGGTTCGACGACGATACGCTCTACCTGCTCTACGGCGAACAGAGCATCGACGCACTGGTGTATTACTTCGGGCTGTTGCCGCTGGCATCGGTGCTGGTGGTGCTGTATCTGATGGCGGGGCTTGGCTACATTTTTGCCCGCCGCGCCGTGTCACCGGTTGTTGCCCTGGCCCGCCAGGTGAAATCGCTTACGCCGGGGGAAGCCCGCCCACTCAAGCTGCCCCAAAGCAATGACGAAGTCGGCACCCTGGCCGCAGCGCTGGAGCAGTATGCCCAGCGGGTGACCGATACGCTGGAACGTGAGCGGCAGTTCACCAGCGATGTCAGCCACGAATTGCGCACACCCCTCACCGTTCTCAACGGTGCCGTGCAGGTATTGTTGGGAACCCCCGAACTAACCGAGTTCCAGCGGGACAAATTGCAGATGATGCAGCGTTCGATTCGCGATATGAACGAACTGATTCCCGTGCTGTTACTGATTGCCCGTGAGCATGACCCGACATCCGCTCGCAGCGAAACCTGTAACTTGGCAGATGTGGTCGCCCAAGAGATTGAAAACCACCGTTCCTTATTGGCCGAAAAACCGGTCGAGGTGCGTTTTCTACGCCATGCCGATCGTGAACTGAATACGGTACCGCAGGCCCTTGCCATCGTAATCGGCAACCTCATCCGCAACGCCTTTTTGTACACAGAAGCCGGCGAAGTCGTGGTCACACTGCAGTCCAACCGGCTTTTGGTTGAGGACACCGGCACGGGCATCCACAAAGCGGACTTACCGCATCTCTTTAAGCGCCACATCCGCGGCCGCGGGCAGAGCCAACCTGGCCAGGGCATTGGTCTGGCACTGGTCAAACAACTGTGCGACCGCTTCGGCTGGCGGATCACGGTTCAAAACAGCGCCTCCGGCGGCGTCATTGCCTCACTGACATTCTAGCCATCACACTCACAGAAGCGCCTCTTAAGTAGCGCGTAAGTAGCGCGCTTACGGCACCTCAAAAAAATCCCCACGTTCACATTTTTTTCACATTTTTTTCGCGTTTTGTTGACAGGGGGCCGCGTAAACTGGCCTCCAACATCAACCCGTGGAGGTGACAAATGCGGCGCTTTATCCTACGACTGTTATTGGTTGGACTGGCCATTGGACAAACACAGGCGACAGCCTTTGACGCCGTGCTGGAGCGAGATCTATTCCAGAGGAACGATCTTAGCAAGGGCGGTGAGACCCAGTTCAGTTGGTTCGGTCTGAAGGTTTACGACATCGCCCTGTGGTGGTCGGCCGACAACTACAACAACAGCGAAAAAGCGGCCCTGACGATTCGCTACCTCCGTGATATCCAGGCCGAAGATTTGATCGCTGAAACACGCAAACAGTGGCGCCTGCAGGGCAACGTCACCGACGCTCAGGAAGCCGCCTGGTCAGCGCGCCTGAACCAGCTTTGGCCCAATGTGAGCAAGGGCGACGTACTGACCCTGTACGTTGAATCGGGTCGCGAAAGCCTGTTCTACGCCAATGATCAACCGCTGGGCAGCGTGACAGACCCGGCATTCGGCCCGGCCTTTTTATCGATCTGGCTGTCTGACCGCGCCAAGTATCCCAGGCTGCGGGATCAGTTGCTGGGTCAGCGGTAATCGATTATCGACCAACAACCAGGGACCAACAACCAGGGGTTATCAACATGCACTTTACATTCATTCAACGCTGGTTTCGGCCACTACTTTTATTGGGGATTGCTATGAGTTTATTGATAAGCGGGTGCAGTACCACGCGGGTAGATGCCTATCGCGAATTTCAACCCAAACTGGATCTACGGGAATATTTTGACGGCGAAGTGATCGCCTGGGGTGTACTGCAAAACTGGCGCGGACAGATGACCCGTCACTTTACGGTGCACATGGTCGCAACCTGGAATGGCAACGTGTGCACACTTGAGGAACGATTTGACTACAACGACGGAGAAACCGACGAGCGCACCTGGACCATCACCGAGCTGGAAGATGGCCGTTACGTGGGTGATGCCGGGGATATCGTCGGTAAAGCCAGCGGCCAGGCCGCGGGCAACGCCCTGAATTGGCGCTACACCCTGGCCTTGCCCGTCGACGGCAAGGTCTACCACATCCATTTCGACGACTGGATGTGGCAGCTCAACGACGAAATTCTCGTCAACCGCGCCGTGATGAAAAAATTCGGTTTCAAAGTGGCTGAGCTGAGCATCTTCTTCCAGAAAAAGTCATCGGCGGAGGTTTCGCAATGAGATCCCGTCATCAACGAAATCATGCCGCCCTGGATGGCCGTCGGATCTGGATTACCGGCGCCTCCAGCGGTATCGGCGCAGCGCTGGCGGAAGCACTGGCGGACTACGATGTCCAGCTGGTGATCAGCGCCCGTAGCGAAGGGCCGCTCAACACCCTTGCGCGCAAAATCGGCACCGAGCGGTGCCATGTGGCCGCGGCGGATTTATCCAGCCGCGAGGGCAATCAACAGTGTGCGTCCGTGATCACAGAGCACCTCGGTGGCATAGACACCATCATCCTCAACGCCGGCAACTGCGAGTATGTTGACGTCAGTCAGTTCAACTCCCAGACCTTTGCCAACATGTTGCAGACCAATGTCATGAGCCAGGTGTACGGCATTGAAGCGACACTGCCGCTGCTGCGGCGCTCCAAACAAGGCCATATCGTCGGAGTCTCCAGTCAAGCCGGGCGACTGGGCCTGCCACGATCCGAGGCCTACGGCGCCAGCAAGGCCGCCATCCACAACATGCTGGAAGCGCTGCGGGTCGATCTGAAAGCAGAAGGCATCGACGTCAGCGCCATTTATCCCGGTTTTGTCAAAACGCCGCTCACCGACCGCAACGACTTTCCCATGCCGTTTTTGGTGTCGCCAGAGGAGGCGGCGCGGGTCATGGTCGACGGCATCGCCCAACGGCGAGCGGAAATTCATTTTCCCAGGCGTTTGTCGGCATTGATCGCCCTGGCGGGTCAGTTGCCGGCAGCCTGGTATACCCGATTGGCTCAATCCATGGTGCGTCCCTCATGAATATCGCAGTGATCGGCAGCGGCATCTCGGGGCTGACCGCGGCCCATTTACTCTCACGATCCCATACCGTGACTTTATTCGAAGCCAATACCTACATTGGCGGCCACACCAACACGGTTGATGTCCAGGAAAACGGCCGCACGCTAGCGGTGGATACCGGCTTTATTGTGTTCAACGACTGGACCTATCCAAACTTCATCAAACTCATGGAGCAGCTGGATGTCGGTGCGCAGGACACGCAAATGAGTTTCGGCGTACAGTCGGAAACCACCGGGCTGGAATATTGCGGCTCAAGCATCAACGCGCTGTTTGCCCAGCGCCGCAACCTCGCTAACCTGGCGTTCTACCGTATGCTGCTCGATATTCTTCGCTTTAACCGCGACATGAAGCGCGCACGCCTGCAGCTCGATAACCAGATTTCGCTGGGTCAGTACCTGGACCACAATGGCTACAGCCGCGATTTTATCGATCATTACATCATCCCCATGGGCGCTGCCATCTGGTCGGCAACACACGCCGCGATGCTGGATTTCCCGCTGCGGTTTTTTTGCGATTTCTTCGACAACCACGGCCTGTTCAATATCGTTAATCAGCCCCAGTGGCGGGTAATCAAAGGGGGTTCTCGGGAGTACATCGCGCCGATGATTGCCCCTTTTCGCGAACGGGTGCATCTGAACCGCCCGGTCAAGGCGGTGCGCCGGACCGCCAGCGCCGTGGAATTGCACTTCGCCAACGGCGCCACAGACACCTTTGACGGGGTGGTACTGGCCTGCCACAGTGACCAGGCCCTTGCCATGCTGCAGGATGCCACCGACGAGGAACGCGAGATTCTCGGGGCCATCCAATACCAGGACAACCTGGCGGTGTTACATACCGACACCTCGTTGTTGCCCAGCACTCAGCGAGCCTGGGCGGCATGGAACTACCATGTCTCGCCGAATCAGGCCCTGCCCCGGCTGACCTACAACATGAATATTCTGCAGGGCCTGACATCTGAGGAAACCTACTGCGTGACCCTCAATCACGACGCCTCGATCGACCCCGATCGCATCATTCGCAAAATTCAATACGCACACCCGGTGTTCAGTGCCGGTGCGATCGAAGCGAAAAAACAGCAAGCGCGTATCAACGGTATTCAACGCACCTGGTTTTGCGGTGCATACTGGGGCAACGGTTTCCACGAGGATGGCGTCAAGAGCGCACTGGCGGTCACAGAACAATTTGGAATCGGCCTATGACTCAACTACAAAGCGCACTGTATACGGGTAAGGTGTACCACCGCCGCCTGCAACCCACCGAACATGCCTTCAGCTACCGCGTGCTGTTCTGGTATATCGATTTGGCAGAACTGGAAAGCGGTCAACTCAACGCCCTGCTCAATGGCCGCCGGTGGTGGTCGCCGACCCGTTTTCATCGCAAACATTACCTTGGCGATGCCAACGAATCGCTGTTGCGGGCGGTGGAACGAGCAGTCATGGCGCACACCGGCCAGCCCCTTTGTGGGCCGGTGCGCATGCTGACCCAACCCACCTATTGGGGCTATCACTTCAATCCGGTAAGCATCTATTTCTGCTTTGATGAGACCGGTGCTCGGGTTGAAACGGTGGTGGCAGAAGTGACCAACACCCCCTGGGGCGAACGCCACACCTACGTGCTACCCCGACCGAGTCATACGAAGGGACACCACTGGTCGGTGGATTTTGACAAGGCGTTCCATGTCTCGCCGTTCATGCCCCTTGATCAGTCCTACCGGTGGCATTTTCAGGAGCCGGGCGCAGTGTTGGCCAATCGGCTGACCAACCAGATGGCGGGTGAGACCGTATTTGAAGCCGGCATGCAGTTGCATCGCCATCCACTCACGGCCCACGAGCGTAGCCGGCAACTGCGGCGAGCACCGGCCATGACCGTCAAAACCACCGCCGCGATCTATTTTGAGGCACTGCGCCTGGCGCTCAAGCGCGTGCCCTTTTATTCACATCCACAACCGAACACGAGGAGTCACTGATGTCTACGATCTCGTCTACACCCACCCAAAAGCAGGGCTCACTGTTTCAACGTTTGTGCCGGCGGGCGCTGTTTTCCGCGTTCGAACGGCTCGAATCTGGCCGCATTACCATCGCGGACAATGGCGAAACCTTCCGGTTTGGGCAACTTCAGCGCCCAACCGATGCCGATGTACGGATCTCCGTGTGGCAACCCAGCGGTTACCCGGCCTTGCTTTTTCGTGGCACCACCGGCGCGGGGGAAACCTATGCCAATGGCGATTGGGATGTGGATGACCTGACCGGGTTGATTCAGCTATTCGCGGCCAACCAGGATGCCATGTCCGCTATGGATGGCGCAGCCACCCGTGTCGCCCAGGCCGTGGCGCGCTGGACCCACTGGATGAATCGCAACACCCGTTCGGGCAGCCGCCGCAACATTTCAGCCCATTATGATCTGGGGAATGATTTCTATGAGCAGTTTCTCGATCCGACGATGAATTACTCCAGCGGGTACTTCATGGATGATGGAACAACAATGGAACAGGCCTCACTGGAGAAACTCGACCGAATCTGCCGCAAACTGGCCTTGACCGCCGATGATCACGTGCTGGAAATCGGCTGTGGCTGGGGTGGCTTTGCAGTGTATGCGGCGCAAACCACCGGGTGCCGGGTAACGGCGACCACCATTTCGCGGGAACAACATGATTTTGCCGTCGCACGGGTGGAGGCCGCCGGCCTCAGCGACCGGGTGTCTGTGATCATGCAGGACTATCGGGATCTGGAGGGTCAGTACGACAAAATCGTCAGTGTGGAGATGATTGAGGCGGTGGGTCACCGGTTTCACAAAGTGTTCTTCAAAAAATGTAACCAACTGCTGAAACCAGAGGGCGCGCTCTGTCTGCAAAGCATCACCATGCGCGACCAATACCACGACCGTGCGGTGAAATCGGTGGATTTCATTAAGGCGCACATTTTCCCTGGCGGTAGTTTGCCATGCGCCGCCCGGCTCTCGGATATGGCCAAACGCCACAGCGATCTGCAAGTGGTGCATATTGAGGATTTTTCCGACCATTATGCCCGCACCCTGCAGGAATGGCGCAAAGCCTTTTTGCACAACCAATCCACCATCGACCAGTTGGGCTATGACCAGCGCTTTCGGCGGCTTTGGGAGTTTTACCTGTGCTACTGCGAGGGCGGCTTTCTCGAGCGCACCATTGGTGTTTCCCAGTGGGTCATGCACAAGCCGTTGTGCCGTCATACCGTCGAGGTGTAAACGTGCTCTTCACCGCAAGACGATAGGAGAAGAACGATGAATCACAAATATCGGGTTGTGGTGGCCTTTGTCCATTTTCAACTGATCTGGTGGACCTGTGTATGGGGCGCGGCCTGGGGTTTTGGGGGCGCTGCGACGGTCTTTGCACTGGCGGTGATGGTTCATCACTTCTATTTATCGGAAAATCGCTGGGCAGAGGTACAAATATTGGTCGCCAGCGCGGGACTAGGACTGGCGATCGACAGCCTGCTATCGGTACTGGGTGCCTACCAGTTTGCTGAAAGCCTACATAGTGCACCACTCCCACCGGCCTGGTTGCTGGCGATTTGGGGTGCCTTCGGTTTGACCTACCGCTATCTGCTCGGGTGGCTCAAGGGCCGCTATCTTATCGCTGCCGCGCTGGGTGCCGCGCTCGGCCCGTTCACCTATGTGATGGGGGCCCAAAGTGGAGCCATGTGGGTATCGGTTGCGCCGGGCCATCTGGCGCTGATGGCCTTGGCCTGGTTGTGGGTCCTCCCGGCTCTGGATGGGCTCCACCGGTGGGTCGTTCCGCCGGTGGTGGAACCCGGCGTTCACACCGGATAAATTACCGAGAATTTGAAGGAACAGCCAATGACGCAACTGGTCTGGTTTCGATCCGATCTACGCATCCATGATCATGCCGCCCTCAGCCGGGCATGCCAGCGGGGGGAACCCGTCGTCGCACTTGCCTGTATCTGCCCGAACCAATCGCAGGTGGATGGCGAGAGTCCGGCCCGGCAATCACTGTGGCGCCGTGGGTTAACGGCGCTGCGATCAAACCTTGAGCGCTGCCACATACCGCTGAAAATCATTGTGGCTGACGAGTATGCCTCGCTACCCGATAAGATCCTGTCACTGTGCGAGGCGCTGGATGTCACTCATATTCATTTTCACCATCGCTACGAGTGGCATGAACGCCGGTTGGCCCACGCGGTCAAAAAACTGGCCCAGACGCACGAGCTGCTCACCATCGGTTACCACGATCAGGTCATTCATCCGCCCGGCTCGCTGACCACCCTGAGGGATGATTATTACAGCGTGTTCACTCCGTTTAAACGAGCCTGGTACCGTGAACTAACGCCAGACGCGTGGCAAACCTGGCCCGCCCCGGCACCACAAAGCAAAACCGACATCACCGCGGATCCGATACCGGACCCCTGGTTTCCAACCGCTGCCCGTTATGATGAGCTGTGGCCCGCGGGGGAAGACACCGCGCAACAACGCCTTGCTGAGTTCGTTGAGGATCACCTGGACGACTACGGCAGCGAACGCGACTTCCCCGCGCTGGATGGGACCAGCCAACTGTCGCCCTACTTGAATGTGGGCCTCCTCAGCGTGCGCCAATGTCTGGAAGCCATCAGCCTCCACCAGGGTGGCCACCTACCCGATACCAAAACCGGAGCCGGCAGCTGGGTAAACGAACTGATCTGGCGTGAATTTTACCGCCACGTGCTGGTCGGTTTTCCACAGGTGAGCCAAGGGGAGCCCTTCAAACAGCGTTATGGCACTCTGCCCTGGCGCAATGACCCTGACGAGTTTCAGCGTTGGTGCGATGGCCGTACCGGCTATCCATTGATAGACGCCGCGATGACGCAGCTCAACCAGACCGGATGGATGCATAACCGACTGCGCATGGTCACTGCCATGTTCCTCTGCAAACATCTGCTGATCGACTGGCGCCTGGGCGAGCGCTATTTCATGTCACGTTTAGTGGATGGCGATCAAGCCGCCAACAATGGTGGCTGGCAGTGGTGCGCCTCGACAGGCACCGACGCTGCGCCCTATTTCCGTATTTTCAACCCCATTACGCAGTCGCAGCGCTTTGATCCGAAAGGTGAATTCATTCGCCGCTGGCTGCCACAACTACAAGCCCTGGACAACAAACAGATCCACGAACCCTGGAAACATGCCGTGGTAGATTACCCCGATCCCATCGTCGATCACAAAGCCGCCCGCTTGCGCGCATTGGAGTTTTATAAGGGTTAGCTTTTCATCTCAGGCGGGAGAACATTTGCTGAATGGTGTTTACGTACCGTAAAAATGCCTGTTGGAGCGCCGTTGAAAAAGCGTTACTCGCTTGAAACTCTTCTCCTTCAATCCCAACAAAATAGCCTTCTGGCAGTGTCCGCCCCAGCGCTTTGGCGAGGCTGAGCACTTCCGTGGGACCAAAACCGTGTGAGGAGGTTTGAGCGGTCGGGGCGAGTCGCTGGGTCAGTTCGGATAGGGGCAGGGTTGTGATGGTGCCCGGCTTTCCGGAGCCTTGCACAACGTCGAGCAGGATGACGGGCTCGTTGCCTTCCAGCAAGTCCAACAGGCCAGTGCCGGGGCGGCCGGCGAAGATGATTTCGGGTGCGGGGGTGGTGTCGAATGCTAGCTGTTCTGCGGCGGCAATGGCCGCGCCGTCGTCACCGGCGTTTCGGTTACCGAGTGCGATGATTTTCACGATGGCGCGTCGGCGTTTTCGATATTCAGTTTGAGGAAGTGTGTCGCGCACGAAATGCACGGGTCATAGGCGCGGATCAGTTGCTCGCACAGGTGGGTGGCGTCATTGTGTGCCAGGGCCATTAACTGCGGGGCGACGGATACCAGGTCCGCTTCGATTTGTGCCTGATTTTGTGAAGTTGGCGGGACGATATTGGCGGCTTTGATCAATCCGTCCTCGCCCATTTGATAGCGGTGTACGAGCAGGCCACGCGGTGCTTCGGTGGCGCCGCAGGCGGTGGCTGCCCGGGGCGTGTAGTCACTGAACGCTGCTTCCGGCTGGGTGTAGGCGTCGATGAGGTCGAGGGCTTCGGCCAGCGCGTGAACCAGTTCCACGGCACGTACGACGATGGATTGGTAGGGGTTATGAACGGGCAACGACAAACCTGATTTTGCCAGCGCAGCGCGCGCCGTGGGATGCAGCCGTTCGTGATGGTGGTTCAGTCGCGCCATCGGCCCGCACAGATAGGTTTGACCCGTGCGCAGGTGGGATTGCAGCGCGGTGGAGTGGGCCACATGGGTTTCCTGGGCGTGGTCGAAAAACTCCGCGACGGGAAAACTGCCCGATCCACTGACGTGAATGGCGTCGCCCCATTCCAGCGGATATTGATCGTGGTCCAGGCAGACAAATGTGTAGGACTGGTCAAAGTCAGGAAACTTCAGTGCTGCGGCCCAGGCGACGGTGTCGATGGCGTCTTGCAAGGCATTGGCGAGATCGTCACGCAGTGCGTTGAGGGCGCTGGCGCGCGGCGTGGTGGTAAAGCCGCCGACGCGAATGCTGATCGGGTGAATGGCCCGCCCGCCGAGGCATTCGATCAACGCATTGCCGGCTTTTTTCATTTTGAGTCCGCGTTCGACAAGGTCTTTGTGATCGACCGCCATGGCCATCGCGCTGTCGTAGCCGAGAAAATCGGGTGCGTGGAGCATAAACACATGCAGCGCGTGGCTCTCGATCCACTCTCCGCAGTACAACAACCGGCGCAGCGCTCGAATGGCGGGGGGGGGGGTCATGCCGAGGCCGTTTTCCAAGGCCCGCACGGCGCTCATTTGATAGACCGCGCCATTGAAGAAGT
>OBIC01000243.1_pt1 | contig 19134 bp, 21 predicted proteins | sample 1519831 | NCBI WGS metagenome assembly OBIC01 (sample SAMN03019805, study PRJEB22545) | beach sand metagenome | biome: beach; feature: sea beach; material: beach sand | place: USA: Municipal Pensacola Beach, FL | collected 2010-10-20 | depth 40-45 cm m
GGACGCCAATGCGATCATTTCGAGCATCGCCTGGGTGATGCACAGAGGGGAGTCGCTGGAGAGAAAAGCCGGCCAGTTATTTACGAAGGTTGGTTTAACGTTCTCTTCCTGCAGCATGTCGAGCAATGCTTCCCGTCGTCCGGCTGATTCCGCCACGAGGAGGGTGCGCCCAGGAAAGGATTGGATAAACGTTGTGAGATGATGGAGCGGTGCCTCTGCCTTGCTTTGTGTCGGAAGCGATGGGGGTTGGCAGGTGGGATAAGCCTGTTTGCTGATCTGTTCGGACAGATCATTCGACGGCTGTTCTCGATAGAGCTCAATGAATTTACTGGTAAACGTTTCTTGAAAGTGTTCTGGAGGAAGGTAAAGCATGTGGGGTGGCAAAATGGGGCGTTCAATGTCGTGCCGCCATTGCTCATAACGCTCACCAATTTGTTGCCAGGCTTTATTGAGTGCCTCTTCCCAGCCATGAAAACGAATATGATGGGTATCCTTGGGCAGATGGTCCGCCAGCGTTCCCAAACGCTCAAAAAAAAGAGGGAGATAATATTCGATGCCAGCGGGGACAACCCCTTGGCTCACATCCCGGTATAAAATACTTTCTTTTGATAGCCCATCAAAACACTCGCGAAAGCGTTTGCGAAATTGTTTGATACCGGCTTCATCAAAAGGAAACTCATGGGCAGGCAGCAAACGGATGTGTTCGACGGCGTCGTCCCCTCGCTGGCTTTCGGGGTCGAATGTGCGAATGGAGTCGATTTCATCGTCAAAAAAATCCAGGCGATAGGGGTTCACACTGGCCATAGGGTATAAGTCAATCAGTGATCCGCGTACAGCAAATTCCCCATGCTCTGTGACGCGGCTGACATGTCGGTACCCGCTTTCTGTGAGTTGCTCTCTCAATTGTTCGATCGACTTTTGTTCACCCGTTTTGATCAGGAAAACATGCTGCTGAAAGAAATCAGGTGGCGGTAAACGCTGGATGAGTGTTGAAATGGGTGCAACCAAGATGCCTTGCTTGAGGTGAGGGAGTGTGTGCAGCACTTCCAAACGCTGCGAGATGATATCTTGGTGGGGTGAAAAATGATCATAAGGGAGGGTCTCCCAGTCAGGTATATGAAAGACTGGCAGGCGTCCACCGACATAAAATTGTAGCTCGGTTTCCAAGCGGAGTGCATCAGCCGTTGATTGGGTCACGGCGAGTGTGAGTGAGTCAATACTCAGCGCGTACTCGGCGATGGCTAATGCGGGAGCACTCCCATAAAGCTGCAGCCAGTTTTGCTGTTTTGTGGCTTTTTGAGGACGTGGAAGAATGATGGCTTGTTCTGTCATCAATAGGATTCGCTTATGAAATGGGGCCACCTGTGATCCGGTCCCCCTTAAAAATAAAGTTTATAGGCTAGGTATAATCCGCGCTTATATCAGCATTTTGGGCTCGGTGGCGCAGCATATGGTCCATCAGCACGAGCGCCAGCATAGCCTCTGCGATGGGGGTTGCGCGTATGCCGACGCAAGGGTCGTGCCGGCCTTTTGTGACAACCTCAACGTTGTCGTTATGAAGATTAATACTTTTTCCAGGCACATGGATACTGGAGGTTGGCTTTAGCGCGAGTGATGCGATGATGTGCTGCCCTGAAGAGATGCCGCCCAGAACCCCTCCTGCATGATTGCTGAGGAAACCTTCGGACGTGATTTCGTCCCGGTGTTCACTGCCGCGTTGCTCAATCACATCAAAGCCGGCACCAATCTCAACGCCTTTGACGGCATTAATACTCATCAAGGCTTTGGCGATATCCGCATCCAGCCGGTCGAATACTGGTTCTCCCCAGCCTGGCGGAACACCTTCTGCAACGACGCGGATTTTTGCACCAATCGAATCGCCATCCTTTTTGAGCTGTCGCATATATTTTTCCAGCTCAGGCAGTTGTGAAGGGTTTGGCCAGAAAAAGGCATTTTCATTCACGATGTTCCAATCAAAATGGCTCTCGTCTAATGCGATAGGGCCTAGCTGAGAAAGGTGTCCACGAATGACAACCTCATATCGCTCACTGAGGTATTTTTTTGCAATAGCGCCGGCGGCGACACGCATCGCAGTCTCCCGGGCAGAAGCTCTTCCTCCTCCCCGATAGTCACGTATGCCGTATTTTTTTTGATAGGTGTAATCGGCGTGAGCCGGTCGAAAAATGTCCTTAATCGCGGAATAGTCTTTGGAACGTTGGTCAGTGTTTTCAATTAACAGGCCAATAGGCGTACCTGTTGTCTTACCCTCAAAAACGCCGGACAGTATCTTTACCTGATCAGCTTCACGGCGTTGTGTTGTAAATTGCGACGTGCCTGGCTTGCGGCGATTGAGGTCTCTTTGAATATCGGCCTCGCTCAGCGCCATACCCGGCGGGCAGCCGTCGACGATGCATCCGAGGGCAGGACCGTGACTCTCACCGAAAGTACTGACGGTGAACAGTTGGCCAAAGCTGTTTCCACTCATGATTAGCTTCTAATGTCGTTGAATTGTTGGCAGGGTAATCAAAACGGTCAGATGAGCAGGGCTGGTACCAAAACAAGCCCTGCTATCGGATAAATTTAGAGCAGTGACTTGACGGTGTCGCGCTCATCAATCAGTTCTTTCTCGCTGGCTTTCATTTTTTCTGCGATGAATTCACTGATGGGTAAGTCACGAACAATTTCGTAGTCCCCATTCTGGCAAGTGACAGGGTACGAGTAGATAATCCCTTCCTCAATACCGTAACTGCCGTCACTGGGTACAGACATACTGACCCAGTCACCTTCAGGTGTGCCAAGCACCCAGCTGCGCATATGGTCAATGACGGCATTGGCCGCTGAAGCCGCGCTGGATGAACCGCGTGCATCAATCACAGCAGCTCCCCGTTTTGCAACCGTAGGGATGAAATCACCCTGAGACCAGGCAACATCGACTTTTCCAGTGGCTGCTTCACCTTTGATGGTGGCATAGCTGATATCTGGCACTTGAGTGGTGGAATGGTTACCCCAGATAAGCATTTTTTTGATATCGGCGATGGCGCAATTAGCTTTTTCCGCAAGCTGGTAGATGGCTCGGTTGTGATCAAGGCGCGTCAGCGCGGTGATATTGCGTGGGTTTAGATCAGGTGTGTTTTGTTTGAGAATGTAAGCATTAGTATTGGCGGGGTTACCGACGACACAGACTTTAACGTCCTTTTTAGCGTTAGCATTGAGTGCACTACCCAAGCCACTGAAAATTTTGCCATTATCGACTAAAAGGTCACTTCTTTCCATGCCTGGACCACGAGGCTTAGCGCCGACGAACAGTGCGGCATCGGCATCCTTAAAAGCTTCCTCAGGTTTGTCCGTGCAGACGATATCGGCCAGTAGCGGGAATGCACAATCGTTCAGTTCCATGGCCACTGCGTTGAGCACTTTGAGGGCGGGTGTAATTTCCAGTAGCTGCAGGATGACTGGCTGATCTTCCCCATACATTTCGCCTGCGGCAATGCGAAACAGCAATGAGTAACAAATCTGGCCAGCGGCCCCGGTTACAGCAATACGTACGGGTTCTTTCATAAAGTCTATTCCTTTTGGTTTAGTCAAACTGAGACTGTTAATGATAGCAATAAACGTTCGCCACTAGCCATAATTGAGCATGAATAGCGGATGGTATTCGCGTTTAGAGTCAAGGGCGCGATTGTCAATTCAAAAGCGTCGCTGCAAGGTGATTTCAATTTTTCTGAACGGATCCGTGTAAGCGGTGAGACCAACGTATCCCGTTTTATCCGTTTGGAACTCAAGCCCAAAATAGGCGCTTTGTGTGTCGGCTTCCTCAAATTCAACATCGGTCAACGTAGTGCCAAAGGCTTCCTCTTCACCGTCGATCTCCTGATAGTGAAAGCCTGCTCTTACAGCCAAGAGACTGTAATTTAAACGGATACCGAGTGTACTTTCCCAGTGTAGCCAGTCTAATTCAGCTTGCTGCTCTTCAACGTTGTCTTCAGTCGAAAAATAAGTCACGCCACTCTGCGCTTCCAATGCCAGGAATGTTGCAAAAGTGAGGTTGAATTCCATATGGATGCCATAGCCGTAACCTGTAAGATCAAGGCCGCGGGAAGCTACTCGATCATCCTGATCCGCGCCCAGTAAGCTACCGTGCAAGCGAAGTTTTACACCGGGTAAAATGCGTTCGGCAACCGACACTTTAACTTGCGCCCATTCGAGTGAGTCTGGCGTTTGAGTGTCGTCGTAGCGCACATCCGTTTCACTGCCGCTTAAGTGCAAAGCAAAATCTGGCGAGTTGGTGGTCCAGTGAAAATAATCCGAGTCAGCCCTTGAGACGTTCGGCTGCAGCAAAATAAAGACCAGTGTCAGAGCGGTTAAGTAGCGCATCTAGCGATTATGAAGGAATCGTTCTACAATATCTTGTATTTTATGAACGTTTAGTGAGTTTATTGCCTCGTTATTTTGCCTTTTTCTGATCGCGGAAGTTGAATCGGCAGACGTAAAAGGCTGTAGATAATGTTTTAGCCAGTTCCTGATTCAGGACTTCTTCTGGAGTATAACCCATGTATTGTCCTTTTTGCTTAGGTCAGGACACTAAGGTTGTCGATTCCCGCCTGGCGGGAGAGGGTGTGCAAGTACGGCGGAGGCGCCAGTGTCTGTCCTGTCATGAGCGTTTTACGACATACGAGGTGGCCGAGTTAAGCCTGCCAAAAGTTGTAAAGTCTGACGAAACCCGGGAAGCCTTTTCCGAGGGTAAATTGCGCTCCGGTATCCAAAAATCACTTGAAAAAAGACCGGTCAGTGTTGAGCAGATAGAAAGTGCCGTCAACCGAATCAAGCATCACATCATTGCCACGGGAGAGCGTGAAGTCAGTTCTTTGCTCATCGGTCAGTGGGTGATGGAAGAGTTACGCAAGCTGGATCATGTCGCCTATATTCGCTTTGCATCAATCTACCGCAGCTTTGAAGATGTGCACGCTTTTCGCGAAGTGATTGACACACTGGAAAAAGAACCGCCCGTAGAAACGGCAAAAGATCAGCTGTCCCTGCTCTAGTGCCGAAGGTTCGATTGATGTTTGCCCCAAATGATGTGCGCTATATGAAACAAGCCCTGGTGCTGGCGGACAGGGGGCGCTATACCACGGATCCCAACCCTCGTGTCGGGTGTATCATCGTGAAAGCGGGGCGGGTGATTGGTTGCGGCTGGCATCAGCGGGCTGGGCAGCCTCATGCCGAAATCAATGCCTTGAATGCCTTATCTGATTCGGCCGAAGGTGCGACAGCGTATGTGACGTTAGAGCCCTGTAGTCATTTTGGGCGGACACCACCTTGCTGTGATGCGCTCGTTGAATCAGGGGTTAGCCGCGTTGTGGTCGCGATGGAAGACCCGAATCCACAAGTCTCCGGCCAGGGAATACAGCGGCTTCGTGCCGCAGGTATCCGCGTTGACACCGGTGTGTGCGAGGATCAGGCGCGTCAGCTCAACCGGGGGTTTATTAAACGCATGAACGCACAGATGCCTTGGGTCCGTGCCAAGGTCGGTATGACACTGGACGGCTGTACTGCGCTCTCTACCGGTGAGAGCAAGTGGATTACCAGTGAGGCATCGCGGCACGATGTTCAGTTTTGGCGAGCTCAAAGCAGCTGTGTCGTGACCGGGGTCGATACGGTTTTGGCGGATGATCCTGGTTTGAATGTCAGGCTGTCTGCGACAAGTCTGGGCTTGGAGACCGGCCCTGTTCGCCAGCCACTACGCGTAGTCCTGGATACTCACGGTCGGCTCCAGAAAGCGGATCATTTTTTTCAGACTGAAGGCGACATCTTGTTATTGACGGCCGTGCCCCATCATCCGATGCGTCATCGCTGTGAAATCATATCTGTGGAACAAAATGACCAGGGCGAATTATCACTGCCGCATGTTTTAAAGGTACTGGTTGATTGCGGCATGAATGACGTGTTGATTGAGGCCGGAGCGACGTTAACCGGGGCATTTTTATCCGCAGGCTTATTAGATGAGTTGATATGTTACGTTGCACCTGTTGTTTTTGGTCACTTGGGCCGCCATGCTTTCACTATGCCGGAGTTACTCCGGATGAACGATCGGGTTGACATGGATCTGGCCGGAGTGACTCAAATAGGGGATGATGTTCGACTGATTTACAGGTTGAGGTAACCACAATGTTTACAGGTTTGATTCAGGCGGTAGGCAAGATCCAGTCGATCGGTGACCGGGGCCGTGATAAGTACATCCGTATCCATGTGGGCAATATGTCCATGGAAGATGTTGCGCTGGGCGACAGCATTGCTGTGAATGGTGTTTGTCTAACTGCGTTAGATATTGACGCTCATAGCTTTGCGGCCGATGTTTCGGCTGAAACCATTGAGCACTCTATTTTTAAATATCTTGGCGTGGGCGCTGCGGTTAATCTGGAAAAATCATTGACGCCTTCCTCCAAACTGGGTGGGCATTTCGTCAGCGGTCATGTGGATGGTGTGGGTGAAATCATTCAACGGTATGCCGATGGGCGCTCGGAACGCTTTGTAGTCCGAACACCATCCGCCTTATCGAAGTACATTGCGCCGAAGGGCTCCATTTGTGTGAGTGGCATTAGCCTGACTGTGAACGAGGTGAGCCGAGATACATTTGGGGTCAATATTGTTCCGCATACACTTAAAGAAACCATTCTTGGCGATTTGCATGTTGGCGACAAAGTTAACCTGGAAGTTGATATAATCGCCCGTTACCTTGAACAATTGCTGGAAGGTCGGCGGGGTGCAGACGGCATCTCGGAAACATTGTTGGCGAATGCGGGTTTTATAAAAAAATAAAACGGGATAACGCCATTACACGTGTGTAGCCGCCAAGCCCGTGGATGGGTTTGCCCAACGTTCAGCTTATGATTAATCCATCGAACACGTCTCCAGGAGAGCGGTATTTTGAAACTTAATTCGGTAGAAGAAATCGTCGAAGACATCCGCAAAGGAAAAATGGTCATCATTATGGACGATGAAAGCCGGGAAAATGAGGGCGATCTTGTCATGGCCGCAACCCTTACGCGGCCTCAAGATATTAACTTTATGGCCACGCATGGACGGGGGCTGATATGTCTGACGCTGTCGGCCGAGCGCTGTCGGCAATTACGCTTACCTTTAATGGTGAATGACAACAGTTCGTCTTTTTCCACAAACTTTACAGTTTCGATTGAAGCCGCTGAAGGTGTGACAACGGGTATTTCTGCGGCTGATCGGGCGAAAACGATTCAAGCGGCTGTCGCGCCGGAAGCCAAACCGGAAGATATCGTTCAGCCCGGCCATATTTTCCCGATTATGGCTCAAAAAGGTGGTGTATTGACGCGCGCGGGGCATACCGAAGCCGGTTGTGACCTGGCAAGGCTGGCGGGGTTGGAACCTGCTGCTACGATTGTTGAAATTCTCAATGAAGATGGCACCATGGCCCGGCGGCCAGACCTCGAAGTTTTTGCCAAAAAACACAATATTAAAATTGGCACCATTGAAGATTTAATTCGCTTCCGTGTTCAACATGAACGTTCGATTGAACCGGTAACCCAGACACCATTCGAGACGCGTTATGGCACTTTTCAATTACATACCTATCGCGATGCCACACACTCAGGGCTTCATATGGCGCTCGTGATGGGAGAGCCAAAGTCTGATAAACCTTTTTTGGTGAGAGTACACGTAGAAGACTTACTCTGTGACACGCTGGGCGGAAAGTCCAATGGACGTTGGCCATTGAATGACGCCATCAAACGCGTGGCTGAAAAGGGCGAAGGCTGCATTGTCCTTTTGCGGCCCGCAACAACACAGGAAAGCTTGATCGGACGCATCAAAAATTTCCAACAGCAGGTGCGCCCTCCTCAGCCTCAGCCGTCCTCCCCGGAGGATATTCGCACTTTTGGCATCGGCGCACAGATCTTACTGGATTTGGGTGTGCGAAAAATGTGTTTAATGAGCGCGCCGAAACGCTTTCATGCCCTGGGCGGGTTTGACTTGGAAGTCACAGATTACATGAGCGAATAAGCGACTTATGCTGTGGCGAGTCCGCGACAACTATTATCAAGACTAACAGTGAATGAGACAATTTATGACAAATATACGTTCGATTTCGGGAGAGCTTTCTGCCAACGGTGCAAAAGTGGCGATAGCGGTGGGCCGGTTCAATGGGTTTATTGTGGAAAGCCTGCTGGATGGGGCGATTGATGCTTTGGAGCGCAGCGGCGTTAAATCCAGCGACATAACGGTGGTTCGTGCGCCGGGTGCATTTGAACTTCCGTTGGTGGCTGATAAGCTGGCTGCGAGTGGTAACTACCAGGCTGTGATCGTCCTTGGCGCGGTAATCCGCGGTTCTACACCGCACTTTGACTATGTCGCCGGGGAATGCACCAAAGGGATTGCCAATATTGCCTTGAAGCACTGCCTGCCGGTTATATTTGGCGTGTTAACGACAGACACGATTGAACAGGCAATTGAACGTGCCGGCACCAAGGCGGGCAACAAAGGCGCAGAAGCGGCGCTCACCGCGATCGAGATGATCAACTTATTGGACAAACTTTAAAGGCCACACCCTGTGGATGATGCTGTTGAAAAACGATCACTCCTACGAGGCCGAAAGCATGCCCGGCGCAAAGCTGTGCAGGCACTCTATCAATGGCATATGAACGCATTGATGGGGGAGGAGCCTCCTACGGACCAGTTCGTTAACGATTTTCTGAGTTACCAGGATATGGGTAACGCAGACAATGACTACTTCTGCGAACTGGTGAAAGGCGCCTTAAAACACCGCCGTCGAATCGATAGCTTACTGGCTGATCAGATGATTCGGGATACTGAACAGGTTGATGCGGTTGAACTTGCGATTCTGCAATTGGCGACCTACGAGCTGATCGAGCGCATCGACGTGCCGTTTAGAGTAGCAATCAATGAAGCCGTTGAGTTGGCAAAGACATACGGTGCTGATCAGGGGCATAAATTTGTTAACGGGATTCTCGACAAGCTGGCAAAGGATCTAAGATCCGTGGAGCGTCAGGCTGGTCGCGCACCGTCTCATGAGCCAAAGTGAATTTGATCTGATTCAAACTCACTTCATGCGTGCGGTGGAAAATCGCGATGATGTCGTATTGGGTATTGGCGATGATGGCGCGGTACTTAAATGTCCTGAAGTCCAAGAACTGATTGTGTCCATCGACACTTTGGTGGCCGGTGTGCACTTTCCGGAACCCACAGCCCCCCAAGACATTGCTCACAAAGCACTGGCGGTTAACTTGAGTGATCTGGCTGCAATGGGGGCGACTCCGGCTTGGGTCACGTTATCGTTGACCTTACCAGACGCTGATGAGGCCTGGGTGTCGGCTTTTTGCACAGGTTTTTTCGCCTTGGCTGATCAGCACCAGGTGCAGCTCGTGGGTGGGGATACAACCCGAGGGCCGCTGTCAGTCACCGTACAAGCGCATGGGTTTGTGCCCAGAGGACAGGCATTGCGAAGAGATGGTGCGCATGCAGGTGATCTCATTTTTGTGACCGGAGAATTAGGTCTCGGCGGGTGGGGGCTAGCCGCAGTCACGCAAAGACTGCCTCCTGAACATCAGAGGCTTGATCATACGCGTGCGATTGCGCATCTTAATCGACCAGAGCCCAGGTTGGCGGTTGGCGAGCAACTCCGGGGAATTGCCAGCGCGTGCATTGACTTGTCGGATGGCTTGGCAGGGGATCTTAGACATATTCTTGAGCGCAGCCAGGTAGGTGCAGTGATTGATGCCGAGAAAATTCCACTTCCGAGCATGTACTGCCTGCAGGGCGACCGCCAGCAAGCACTGGAGTACGCGCTCTTTGCAGGTGATGATTATGAGCTGTGCTTTACCGTACCCGAGGAGAAGCTCGGGCAATTGTCGCCGGATCATTGGTTGTTTTCCACCTGCTGGTCCATAGGCAGGATGACGGATGAACCGGGATTGCGTATAAAAACGTATGCTCCACAAGGTCGCAGTGAAATTCATACACTAGCACGGTCAGGGTACACACATTTCAATTCAGCGGGTTGATGCATCAGCCTGAGGAGGGCTTATCAAGCCAGGAGTCGACAATTTGTTTTCCCCGCCTGTGAACTTCTTGGGATTGGGGTTTGGGTCAGGCCTTTCGCCGTGGATGCCGGGCACGATGGGTACGGTAGCGGCAATTGCGCCCTATCTTGCATTGCAATCGCTGCCGCTTTGGTTTTATCTCAGCTTCGTATTGGCTGCCGCTCTGGTGGGCATCGTGATCTGTGGTGCAACAGCCGATGCGTTGGGTGTTCACGATCATGGCGCCATTGTTTGGGATGAATTTGTAGGCTTTTGGGTGACCATGATTGCCGCGCCGGCTGGTTGGCAATGGGTTGTGGCCGGGTTTTTGTTGTTCCGTTTTTTTGACATCGTGAAACCCTGGCCAATCCGCTGGCTTGATGAGCATGTCGGAGGTGGCGTTGGGATCATGTTGGATGACCTAATCGCCGGCATTATGGCGTTTGTTTGCCTCCAGTGTACCCACTATGCGCTCAGTCGGCTGGTTTGAGTCAGGCGTATCGGCCTGAAAATGACCATGCCAGCCATGCCTGTTTTGGTATTCGGGGCGATATTTTTACTGCTTTCCGGTTGTGGTTCTCAACCAGAGAAAGCGCAGGCTCAACGCGAACACTCAACCCACGAGGCTATTTCATTGCGTTTGCTCGAGCATTATCAGGTGTGGCGGGGCGTACCGTATCAACTGGGTGGTATGAGCCGTCAAGGGGTTGATTGTTCAGGCTTTGTTTATTTGGCCTACAGTGATCTGTTTGGCGTGATGTTGCCTCGTACGACGCAGGCACAGTCAAAAGTGGGTCCCAAGGTCAATCGAAGTGCCTTGGCTCCAGGGGATTTGGTCTTTTTTCGAACAGGTCGGCGGTTACGGCATGTCGGGATAGTCATCGATCAGCAACGGTTCTTGCATGCCTCAACACGTCGGGGTGTGATGATCTCCGATCTGGATGACCGTTACTGGTCGGCCCGGTTTTGGAAAGCCACACGCCCGCTTGTGAGCCACTAGCGCGCACTCGGAAACAGATGCGCGGCTGGGTCAGCTGGGCAAGCCTGACGTTTGTCGTTTTATGGGGGCCACTGCCAACTCACCACGCCGATGCTGATCGATCAACGTTCGTTTTAACACTTTCCCGCTGGCCGTGAGCGGAAAGGCTTCCACCCGCGCGAAGTATTCCGGCATATCATATTTAGACAAACCTTCTCGACGAAGATGTTCCAGCAAGTCATTGATGGTTATTCTGCCGATAATGGCGATGCAGATTTTTTCACCGAGGCGGTCGTCTGGTACAGGGAAAACCGCCGCTTTTTCAACCGCCGGATGCCTGAGTGCGACGGCTTCAATGGGGGCGGGGTGAATATTGTGACCGCCTCGGATAATCAGGTCTTTGATTCGGCCTTTGATCGTCAGGTTGCCCGCTTCATCCAGTGAACCAAGGTCTCCGGACATAAACCAGCCATCCTGATTAAAGCTGCTTTCGCTAGCTGATTGGTTATCAAAATAACCAAGCATCAGTGCGGCACCTCGCCCGGCAATGTGCCCGGTTTCACCGGTCTTGAGGTATCGGCTGGGGTTGTCAGGGTCCAGTATACACACATCGTAAGCCGGGCCACCCCGGCCACAGGTGCCGACTATGATCTCGAAGGAGTCATCCGGGAAAGTGTACTGGTGAGATGAGTTTTCTGTCATACCGTAAACATTTTGAGGGGTAATTCCCTGTTTGATGAATGCTTCTGCCACACTGGGCGGGATCGGTGATCCGGCTAGATAAAACACTGAAACGTTACCCAGTCTGGGCAGGTTTCGACGGGCTTGTTCTGCGAGAATATCCATGGCATGTGTTGGGACGCCGAGCACATAGGTCGCGCCTGTTTGTACAATCCAGTCGAGCGCATGCACATCTGGTGGAGGGTGGTTGGTGATAAAGACGCCGCCACAAACCAGCCACTCGGATGCGGCTACCCAGGCAATGTGGTGAGACAACGGGCTGAGCGTCAGAATCCGCGTTTGTGTATCAAACCCCCAGGTCTCAACAAGCTTACGCACGCTGGAAAGCAACGTGTTCGCTGAGTGCATAACGCCCTTTGGTTCCCCGGTGGTGCCCGAAGTAAAGGCCAGGTAAGTGACATGATCCGGTGTTTTGCTCGGCGGGTGGTCGGGTTTTTTCACCGGTTTAGGGAGCGTGTCTGGCTCATAGATCACTTTTAGCGATGGCGCCTGCTCATACAGATTGTCAATGCTGATCTCATCCGGGTCAGCGCCCCAGCCCGGTTGAGTGATGAATGCTTTGGTGTTTAAACGGTTCAAGCGCTCAATGATTTCTGCCCAGGTATGGGTTTTATGGAGGGAAGGGTTGCAGACAAAACCTTCTCTGGAGCATGCGAGCAGAGCAATCACCGGGGTAATGCAATCAGACATCCAGACGGAGACTCTGTCGCCACCACAAAGCCCTTGGTCGATTAAGTCTCGTGCGAGTGCATCAGCATGGTGGATGACATCTTGCCATGTCAGTTTTGTAAAGCCGTCCTGTAACGCCAGCGCATGGGGCCTGGCAGTTGCGTGCTTGGTCGCTAAATCATAAAAGGTTTCATCAAACCAGAGTTTATCCTGGTAGTACTTTTGAGCCGCAGCTGGGTTATGCAGTGTTAAAAAGGGTCTCATCAAACCGCCTCCCATGTTGTCTAAGCAATTGTTTCTGAGTCAATCAGAAATATGGTTGAGAGAGATTTTCTGCGATCGGTTTATGTTGAATTAATTTCCATGAGCTTCCTTCCATCGGGGTTGTGGCCGCTTTGAGTTGTAGTCATATGTTATGTGTTGCGGCCAGTGTTTTGATCCGCCGTTAAGGCAGGACTTTTTTAAATGGTTTTACAATGGTTTTGGCGTAAACGCCAGCGGTGATGTACGGGTCTTTGCTTGCCCATTCTTCAGCGGCTTCCAAGGATGGAAATTCGGCGATCACCAGGCTGCCTGTAAATCCGCTCTCACCCGGGTCGAGGCTGTCAATGGCCGGGTGAGGACCTGCAACGAAAAGGCGATTTTCACTTTTCAATGCTTCCAGTCGCTCGAGGTGTTTTGGGCGGGCGCTGAGCCGCTTCTCCAGGCTGTTTTCAATATCTTCGCTGATGATGGCGTAGAGCATAAAGTGTTCTTCCTAAGGTGCGTTGGTTTTGGGTTCCTGGATGTGCCGGGCCAAGTAGATGGTTTGCACAATGACGAAAAGGATGGTTAAGCCCAACAGCCCGAATAATTTGAAATTTACCCAAAACTCTTCTTTGTCACGTGCCGTTTCACATAAACCAATCGTAGTGGGATTGAAGTCAGCTTCACAGTTTAATGTTTCCAGCTGTTCACTGGTGACAGCCGGTGAGGCATTAACCAATGCCGCCTCAGCACGCAGGTAGTCACTGGCAAAGTAAATATTGAGCGCGCCACTGAAAAGAAAAAAGCCAACCCACATATAGCTTAAGCGGCGCCATATGGTATCCGTGAGCGAAATTTGTCCGCCGATCATGCGCTGTATCAACGGTTGTTTGCCGATGAAATGGCTACCCAGGAAGACGGCTCCAAAGGCCCAGTTAATTAATGTGGGCTTCCACATGATGAAACTTTTCTCCTGGAGTAACAGGGTCAAGCCGCCCAGAATCGTGATGAGAGCCAAGGATACCAGGTGCATGTTTTCAAACCGGCGGTGGCGGTACCAGAAAAGGCTGACTTGTACGAAGGAGGCTGCAATGGCGACAGCGGTGGCCACAAAAATGCCTTCCAGTTTGTAGGCGATAAAAAAAAGCAAGATGGGAAAGAAATCGTAAAGCAGTTTCATCGTGGTGATAGATACCGTATTAAATTCACAAGGTTTAAGTATATCAGGTCGCGGGTGCCAGACTGCGACGCATGATGGACTCTGCCATGTCCCGCAGCTTTGCCCGTTGTATTTTGTTGCCATTGGCACTTAATGTGACAGGAAAAGCGTCAATCGGTTCAAAATGTTGGGGTACTTTGTACTTCGCCATGCCTTTCTCGCAGTATTGGCGTAGCAATTGATTGTCCAGCTTGTTTGCATCCGCCGGAATGATAAACGCGCAGAGCCATATTTTACGTGCTTGTTGAACGCCGACGACCTGGGCTTCACTGACAGCCGGGTGTGTTTCGATGTAGCCTTCAATTTCGGCGGGGCTCACGAGAAACCCGCTGAGACGGATCGCATCGCCAAGCCGGCTCAAGAAAACCCAGCTGCCATCGTCGCGCGTGTAACCCAGATCACCGGTTTTAAAAAAACCATCTTCGGTGAAGGCTGTTTGAGTTGCCTCTGGGTTATTCAGGTAACCCACCATGCGGCTGGGTGTTTTGATTTCAATTTCCCCGCGTTCACCGTGGGGCAGAATATTGCCACTTTGTTTGTCTCTGGTGCGAACCTGGGTCTCCGGATTGACGCAAATGCCGCCACCCTGGGTGCGATCCTCCGGGGCTAATGTGTCACTTTGCAGCGAGAACAGGGCACCTAATTCACTGGAGCCGTATAAGCCTCGCAAGGTCAACCCCCGTCGAGTTGCTTCCAGAACCAGGTCTTGTGAAGATCCTCCCCCGACGGCCGCAAAGCCAATGAGCTCCAGGCTGGGGAACGGTACGGGGGTATCGTTCACCTCCAGCAGGCAACGTACGGCTTCATCAGACGCGGAAGTGTGCGTGATGCGATGCGCCTGGATTAGGCGTGCCGCTTCAGCTGGATCAAAGAAGGGCATGATGTATAAGGTAGAGCCACCTGCGAGTGTCATCATGCCTTGATCAAACCCCCAGACACCGCAAAATGGGATCATGTGTAGCACGCTTTTTCCAGGCTGATCTAAGCCAAAGGCGCGATTGATGTCGTAGAGGTGGCCCGCAGTAGCTGATTGCTTGTGGTAGACCAGCTTGGGGGCTTTTGTTGTCCCCGAGGTCGTGAAGATATTGCACCCAGACTCCGGTGTGGCATGGTCGGCTGTGTAAGGGGGAGATTGCTCCAGCGCGTGGTAGCTGACGGTGTTACGCCCCAGGATGTGATGTGCCGGTTCGGTTTTGTCTTCCGAATAGAGAATCACCGTTTGCAAAGCCGTGAGTGCAGTAGGGTCAATATCAGACAGAATGCCTTCAAAATCAATGTGCTTGAATCCAGGCCACATAATAATCGCCTTGGCTTGGGATCGGCTCACAATATCCTGCACTTCACTGCTCCGGAATTTTGTGTTGGTGGCAACAGCGACAGCCCCCAAGCGGCACAGTGCGATATAGGTGATCAGCCAGGCAGGTACTGCGGGTAGCCAAAGTGAGACGCGGTCACCTTCACCAATGCCGAGATGGCGGAGGCCGTCGGCAACGCGTTGACTGCGTTCAAGTAATTCATTGAACGTAATGTGTTGGCCCAAGTATACAATGGCGGTTTGATCGCCTTTTTGGCGGGTAATGTTTTCAACCATTTCGGTAATGGTCACAGGCCGCGGTAATGTTTGGTCCATGTCAGATCCTCCCCACTGGCTCTATTGGTCGACTTTGAATCGATCACTTTATTTTTGTTTTGAGCGTACAACTATAATTTACCAGGGATAATATTGTCTATTACGTGCAAAATGTATGGGATCAATGCAAAATGGCCTTCTTTACATGCGTGTTTTTTTAGTACATGAGTCAGTACTTTGAAGTTCATCCAGACAATCCGCAAAAGCGGTTGATTCACCAGGCCGTTGCCATCATCGAACAAGGCGGGGTGATCGTCTACCCAACAGATTCCAGCTATGCCTTGGGTTGTCATATCGGAAACAAGAGTGCAATGGAGCGCATCCAGCGGATCAGGCAGTTGGGCAAAGATCATAATTTTACGCTGGTATGCCGGGATCTCTCCGAAATTGCGTTGTATGCAAAGGTGGATAACGGCCAATACCGGACTATCCGAGCGCTCACACCGGGCCCTTACACGTTCATTTTTAAAGCCACACACGAAGTGCCGCGGCGTTTACTCAACCCTAAGCGGAAAACCATCGGTATCCGGGTACCGGATCACGCCATTGTTAGCGCATTGCTCGAAGCACTGGGTCAGCCCCTGATGAGCAGCACGCTCATTTTGCCCGGGAGTGACCGGCCAATGAATGACCCTTACGAAATCCGCCAAATACTGGAAAAACAGGTTGACTTGATTATTGACGGTGGTAACTGTGGTATTGAACCAACCACTGTCATTATTATGGAAGATGGACAAATGGACGTGGTGAGAAAAGGGAAGGGGGATGTATCCCTGTTCGAATAGCCATGCATTAAGGAGAAGCCTTTAATGGACCGATCACCGGACGCCCCGGCTCAGGCCGAAATGCCATTCGCCATCGTACAGGGTGAACCGTTAACCGTCTTACCGCAGGATCTTTACATTCCACCGGATGCGCTTGAAGTGATTCTTGAGGCGTTTGAGGGTCCCTTGGACTTATTACTCTATCTGATCAAACGCCAGAATATTGATATCCTGGATATTCCGATTGCCCGGGTGACAGAGCAGTACATGGAATACATTGCACTCATGCAAAATATGCGTTTTGAGCTTGCGGCTGAATACCTGGTTATGGCTGCTATGCTGGCCGAAATCAAGTCCAGAATGTTGCTGCCCAAGCCTGAGTCCAGTGATGATGAGGATGACCCACGGGCCGAATTAATACGCCGCTTGCAAGAATACGAACGCTATAAACTTGCCGCAGAGGACCTTGATGCGCTCCCCCGGCTGGAACGGGACACACAGCTCACGGCATGCGCATTACCCCTACTGGAAAAACAGCCGAATTACCCCGACATTGACTTGAAAGAACTTCTGTTTGCACTTCAAGGTGTTTTGAAGCGGGCGGATATGTATACGCATCATAATATTGAGCGCGAAGCATTATCGGTACGGGAGCGGATGACGCGGGTACTTTCTGTTTTGAGCGCAGATGAGTTTGCTGAGTTCTCACAATTATTTGATGAAAAAGAGGGGCGGATCGGTGTCGTGGTGACCTTCCTCGCTGTTCTCGAACTGGTGAAAGAGGCACTGGCTGAACTGGTACAGGCGGAACCGTTTGCTCAAATTTACGTAAGAGCGCGGGGAAGCGCCAATGTCGTTGATCGAAGGGATGTAGAGCGTGACGATTGAAATAAAAAACCGGGTTGAAGCCCTGCTACTGGCCGCTGGTAAACCTCTCAGTGTTGATCAGTTATTGAACATTTGCAACGAGCAGCATCGGCCTTGTAACCGCAGTGATATTGCCCAGGCCTTGAACCAGCTTAGCGGTGAATATGCCGGCCGCAGCATTGAACTCAAGGAAGTCTCCAGTGGTTTTCGGATCCAAATCCGGCAGGAAATGGCACCCTGGGTTGCTCGCCTGTGGGAAGAAAAGCCACCGCGTTATTCGCGCGCATTGTTAGAAACCCTGGCGCTGATTGCTTATCGGCAACCCGTGACGCGAGCAGAAATCGAAGAAGTGCGCGGTGTTGCCGTGAGTTCACAAATCATCAAAACCTTACAGGAGCGGGAGTGGATTCGGGTGATTGGTCATCGGGATGTGCCAGGGCGGCCTGCCATGTTTGGAACCACCAAACAATTTCTTGATTATTTCAACTTAAAAAGGCTGGATGACTTACCCACCCTGGCCGAAGTGAAAGACCTGGAATCCATGCATCTGGAATTAAAACTGGGTGATGAAACACCCTCGGGCGAAGCGATCAATTAAGCATAGAAACGGTTTGAACACAGCTCTTAAGAGGAGGAATCAGTGAATACACAGGCAGCGGTTACCTACGAGACGAAGCGATCAGTTGCGCAAATCACCTTCAACCGGCCCGAGCAGCGCAATAGCATGGGAAAAGAAACCATGGCTGCATTCGAGACCGTCATCCAGCAAGCCCTTGAAGATAAAACGTCCCGCTGCGTGATTATTACGGGTAAAGATGGTCATTTTTGCTCAGGCGCCGATTTTAAAGGCGACCTGTTTGAGATGAAAGATACACTGCCCCACGAATACCTGTATTCCACTTACAAGCCGTTTCTTAAACTTCTGCAGCTGGATGTGCCGGTCATTGCTGCAATGAACGGTCATGCCATTGGTGGGGGCCTGGGTATGTCACTGGTCTGCGATATGCGAATAGCCAGTGAGGAATCGCTGTATGGGGCGAATTTTGCCCGCTTGGGGTTCCATTCCGGGATGGGTATTTCCTACACCCTGCCGCGGTTGATTGGTCTGCCGAAAGCCATGGAGCTATTGATGACGGGGCGATTGATCAAAGGCAAGCAAGCCGCAGAGATCGGGCTGGTGAATGATGCCGTTCCTCAGCAGGATGTCTTGGAGAAAGCTTGGACGCTGGCCGAAGAAATTGCCGCCAATGCACCACTGACCGTGCGGATGATGAAACGGTCTGTGATGCAGGGATTGAATCTTGAAATAGAAAAAGCGGCTGAATGGGAGGCAAAAAATCAGGCAATCACGTTCACCACAGAGGATTCCAAAGAAGGCATTGATGCCCTTCTAACCAAACGTAAGCCTCACTTCACCGGGCAATAAGCTCCGTACTTTTGGTGATCACCCCCTAAGTGAAAGCTGTTTGGCCGACCGACATGTTGGAAAGGTGTTAGCTGCATGACTTTGATCGTGTTTCATCCAGCAATAGGGCCATACTCGTGAAGTTGCGTTCTGTTGAAGTACAAGATGCCCAGGCTATCTGTGCGATATACAACGACTATGTCGAAAATACGGTCATCACATTTGAAGAGGCTTTGGTTTCTGAATCCATGATGTCCGAGCGTATCGCTGCCTACACGCGCACCTACCCGTGGCTGGTGGTTGAAAATGCGCACGGGCATATAGCCGGTTATGCCTATGCCAGCCAGTGGCAGTCGCGTTCGGCTTACCAGAAGACGGTGGAGACAACCATTTATACCGGGCCATCTGAAAAAGGTCAGGGCTATGGTCGTGTGCTTTATACGGCGTTATTGGACGCGCTAAAAAAACACGGCTACCACACGGCTGTGGCGGGGATTTCTGTGCCCAAAACCGCCACCGCTGCGTTTCATGCATGAAAAGCAACGCTGGC
>OBIC01000244.1_pt1 | contig 18974 bp, 17 predicted proteins | sample 1519831 | NCBI WGS metagenome assembly OBIC01 (sample SAMN03019805, study PRJEB22545) | beach sand metagenome | biome: beach; feature: sea beach; material: beach sand | place: USA: Municipal Pensacola Beach, FL | collected 2010-10-20 | depth 40-45 cm m
TGCGCGGCGATGAGCGGTTCGCCACAGCCTGAGCCCCAACCGTGTCGCCGGTGGGTCGAGGCCACGCTCATGGGCCTCGGCCCGCCAGTTGCGCATCAGTCTCGGTAAAGGGATGGCAACAGGACACACAGATTCGCAGCGGCCACAAAACGTCGACGCCGCAGGCAACACGGCGCTGCGCTCCAGGCCAACCAGTGCCGGGGTCCAGACCGCACCCATGGGTCCTGGGTAGACCGACCCATAGGCCTGGCCGCCGATCTCCGCATACACCGGACAGTGGTTCATGCAGGCGCCACAACGAATGCAGCGCAGAATGTCCTGCTGTTCCGACCCGACCAACCGACTGCGGCCATTGTCAACCAGAACCAGATGAAACGGACGATCCGGTGGGCTCTGCGCGTGCCCTCCCGGGGAAAAGAAAGAGGTGTAGGTCGCGCAAGGCTGGCCCGTGGCCGAGCGGGTCAACAGCCGCAGCAGGTTGGCGGTCTCGCGGGCATTGGGGACCACCTTGTCGATCCCAGCCACAACGATCTGCACCCGCGGCAACACAGCGCACAGGTCGGCGTTGCCTTCGTTGGTCACCACCACCGCAGTGCCCGAATCAGCGACGAGAAAATTGGCACCGGTGATGCCCACATCCGCCTCTAAAAAGCGTGAACGCAGAACCTCCCGCGCTTCAGTCACCAGGTCCGAGACCGCTGCTCGCTCTGGTCGGCGGGCCGAAGGGTGATCGGTGTGGTGTTCAGCGAAGGTTTGGGCAACCTGGTCGACGGTCAAATGGATGGCGGGGCCGACAATGTGGCTCGGCGGTTCCTGACGCAATTGAATGATGTACTCACCCAGGTCGGTTTCGGTGACCTCAAACCCAGCGTCCTCCAGGTGCCTGTTCAGGGCAATCTCCTCGGTCACCATGGACTTGGACTTGATGACCTTGTGCGCACTGTGTTTGCGACACAGATCCACGACCGTTTGGGAAGCAGCGGCCGCATCAATGGCCCAGTGCACCTGTCCTCCTTGCGCAGTCACCGCCGATTCCAATTGTTCCAGATAGTGGTCCAAGTGGCGCAGGCAATGGTCTTTCACTTCCACTGCCCGCACCTTGGCTTGATCAAACTGCGGAAACTGCTCCAAGGCTGCGGCGCGTGTCCACGACAGGCCACCCCGCAGCCGTTCCAGCGAGCTGTTCAAATGGTGGTTGCGCAGCGCCTCGGCAGACAGGATGTCGAAACGATGACTCTGGTTTTCCATGGTTGCGTCCTAGGTTTGGCCCTTGGCGTGGCCAACCGCTGGAGCGCGGTGCGCACCGTCGCCCTCGACCAGCAACTCGGCGTAGTGGCGACAAGCGACCTCCACCCCCATGCGCGAAAACTTGCCCGCCATGTGCAGCAGACAACCCATTTCGCCAGCCACCACCACCGACGCGCCGGTCTGGCGCAACGCATCCACTTTGCGCACCAACATGCGGTTGGAAATCTGGTCAAATCGGTTGCAGAAGGTGCCGCCAAAGCCGCAACACTGCTCCTTGGCGGTGTTTTCCAGCACCTCAACGCCCGCCGCGGCGAGCAGTTCGCGCGGCTGCACATCAATCCCGAGCTCACGGTACCCGGCACAGCCATCGTGGTAGGTCACAGGGCCTTCCACACAGGACCGAGTCGGCGCTGCTCGGTGACCGGCAACCTCATGCAAAAACTGGCTCAACTCATGGGTTTTGGCCGCGCATTCACCGGCCCGGCGTCGCCAATCGGGGTCTTGCGAAAACAGGTCAGGAAACTGCTTCCACATGCTGGCGCACGAACCCGATGGCAACACAATCGAGTCGTATCCTTCAAAGGACGCGATCAGCTGCCGCGCAATCGCCCGGGCCCCCGTTCGGTCGCCAGCATTGAAGGCCGGCTGGCCGCAGCAGGTCTGGGCCGCAGGAACCACGACCTGATAGCCGGCGGCTTCAAGCAGCTTGAGGGATGCGAACCCAACGCTTGGACGAAACAGGTCAACCAGACAGGTCACGAAAAGGCCCACCCGAGTCCCCGGTTGGGCGGGTGCTTCTGTGTTCACGCGGTCCTCCTTGCTTCATGGTGCCATGGCGCTTCGGGCCGGGGCAGTTGCCCAGTGGCGCGGGAACGCATGCAGTCAGTGGTGAACGCCACCAGGTCCATGGACGTGGCCGTGGGCCACTTCATCCTGGGTCGCGGGGCGCACTTCAATGACCTCGATATCAAACTCCAGCGCTTTGCCGGCCAGAGGGTGGTTGCTGTCGACATCGGCGTTGTACCGCCCCACCTTGAGCACGGTCACGTTGCGCCAACCTCGATCGGTGTGCACCCGGGCCACCGCGCCCGGTTTCCAGGAGCGCTGGCCCTGCAGGTGCTTCAAGGGAATGCGTTTGATGCCATCTTCGCGCCGCGGGCCATAGGCCTGATGGGGCTCCAGGGCCACCCGCACCCGCTCACCCGCACCCAGCCCAAGGAGGCGGCTCTCCAGTGCGGGCAAAATGGCACCATGGCCGTGTAGGTACAGGCTTGGGTCGCGGCCTTCTGATGATTCGAGCAGATTGCCCTCGCCATCATGCAGCCTGTAGTGGAAACTCACCACCGAGTCTTTGCCAATCTTCATCGCTGGGTCCAAGGAATCAAAGCCGTGAGTGTATCACCGCGGCGGCCCGAGCCCGGGCCTCGGGGTGTTGATCGATGTCATCACATCAAATGAATGGAGGGCGATGCGGGTGCCGAAACGCCTTGGATTGATCGAGGCCGATGAGCTGCCGCCGGAGCTCGCGCGGGAGCACCGTTCGTACGGGTGGATGTTCCGCCGGTTGCTGAATGCTGCCGGGGCGCGACTCGAGTACAGGCACTATCAAGCGACCGAACTCCAGTTGCCAGAACACTTAAATGCCTGTGACGCCTACCTGATCACGGGATCCAAGGCGGGTGTGTACGAGCCTTGGCCATGGGTCGAGGCGTTGGTCACATGGATTCGTCAGGCGCACCGCAGCGAGGTGCCGCTCATCGGCGTGTGCTTCGGTCATCAGGTGATCGCCGAGGCGCTGGGCGGCCATGCCGCCCGTTCGGATCGCGGTTGGGGTCTTGGTGTCGCCCGCACGGCGGTGCTGCAGCACCCGCCTTGGGTCAGTCAGCCTCCGGAATCGGTGGCGCTCATGTACAGCCACCAGGACCAGGTGTTGGCGTTGCCACCCTATGCCACACCGTGGTTGGGCAACAACTTTTGCCCCCTCGCAGGTTATTGGATCGATGAGTCGGTGTTTGCCATGCAGGGCCATCCGGAGTTCACCCCCGAGTACCTGCGCGCCCTTGTCCTGAGGCGCGCCGATCGAATCGGCGCCACCGAGGTCAAGGTGGCACTGGCCTCTTTGCACCAGCCAACCGCGCACAAGCAGGTCGCGCGCTGGATGTTGGCGTTCATTGAGCGGCGTTGACGCAGTCGTGACCGCGCCTCAGTCGTTCGCAGACCATTCCGGACGGTGGCGCTTCAACCAGGCGCCAACGTAGCTGCAGCTCGCCTGAATCGGCATGTCTTCGCCTTCTGCCCAGGCCACCGCGGCGGCGGCCAACTCCGCGGCAATCCCTTCTCCGCGCAGTTCCACCGGTACCAGGGTGTGGAAAAAATCCACCCCCCCAGTGGGCAAAAGCCGATATTCCAGTATGGCAAGTTCAGTAGCCGCCGGCGCCCGATACCAGAACCGTCGGCGCAAGCTGTCGTGCTGGATCTGACTGCTTTCCATGTTCAAGCCGCCTGCTGGCTGTTGCGAAGATGGCGGTTGATCACGGACAACAAGGCCTTCAGCGAAGCGCTCACCGTATCGGTGTCAATGGCAGCGCCGCTGACCCGATGCCCGGCGATGCTGACTTGCATGTAGGCGATCGCCATGGCGTCTGTGCCTGCTGAGAGCGCATGTTCCTGGTAGTCCACCACAGCCAAGGTTTCGCCACTGTACTCACGCCAGGCATCGATAAAAGCAGAAATTGCACCATCCCCCTCACCCTGCACCTCCACGCTTGTTCCGCGGCGGTGCAAACGTGCGGTGATGCGGTCGCGTCCGTTGCGGTTCAGGCTGTAGCCGGACAGTTGAAACTCACCGTCCTCGCACACAAAGTGTCTAAGAAACTGTTGATGAATGACTTCACTCGGCAACTCTCCGCCGGTTTCTTCGCTGAGCCTCTGGACCACCTGGGAAAGTTCAACCTGCATCCAACGGGGCAAATGCAGCCCATAATCACGTTCCAGTACAAAGGCCATGCCGCCTTTTCCAGACTGACTGTTGACGCGAATCACCGCCTGGTAGTCGCGCCCAATGTCCTCAGGGTCGATCGGCAAGTAGGCCACCGACCAAGGCTCATCGGCCTGCTGGGCCTTCAGACACTTGCGAATGGCATCCTGGTGGCTGCCCGAAAAGGCGGTATACACCAGCTCTCCCACCCAAGGATGGCGGGGATGCACGGGCAAATTCGTACACTCGGTGTAAACCTCAATGATTTCATCGGGGTTCGACAGATCCAGCTGCGGATCGACTCCCTGGCTGTACAGGTTCATGGCCATGGTCAGAATATCCATGTTCCCGGTGCGCTCGCCGTTACCGAGAAGCGTGCCCTCGACCCGGTCCGCGCCCGCGAGCACCGCCAATTCTCCCGCTGCAACTGCGCAGCCGCGGTCATTGTGGGTGTGCACCGACACCAGAATGCAGTCCCGGTGCGCAACCTTACGGCAGAAGTACTCGACCTGGTCCGCAAATACATTGGGCGAGGACACCTCCACCGTAGCAGGCAGGTTGATGATGCAGGGTCGCTCGACCGTGGGTTGCCACACATCGATGACGGCGTTGCACACCTCCACCGCGTAGTCGATCTCGGTGTTGGTAAAACTCTCTGGGCTGTATTGAAAAGTCCAGTCGGTCTGCGGGTATCGATGGGCAACCTCCCGCACCCAGTGTGCACCTTGCCGAGCCACCCCAAGCACCCCGGCGCGATCCATCTTGAACACCCGTTCTCGTTGCACCGGCGAGGTGGAGTTGTACACGTGCACGATCGCCCGAGGCACCCCTTCCAGGGCCTCGAAGGTGCGCTCGATCAAATCCTTTCGAGCCTGCACCAAAACCTGAACCTGCACATCAGGCGGAATCAGGTCCTGCTCAACCAACATTCGAGTAAAGTCGAAATCCAATTGACTGGCCGCGGGAAAACCAATCTCGATTTCCTTAAAGCCAAGCCCGACAAGCAAATCCCACATGCGCCGCTTTTGAGTCACAGTCATGGGGTCCAGAAGGGCTTGGTTGCCATCGCGCAGGTCAACACTTGCCCAAATCGGCGCACGGGTCAGCGTGCGGTCGGGCCACTGCCGGTCTTGCAAGGGGACCCCTTCGATCGCGCGGTACTTCCTGTGATCAAACCTGCTGTGACCAAACCTGCCCATGACACCCTCCTCGATCGGCAAACTGAATGGGTCGAAAGCCGGGGCGCCCTCGTGAAGCGCAGGTCTCGTTTGGCAGGAAGTCCTTGTGGGACGCAGCCAAGATATAGAACCGACTTTCAAGGTCGGTGCACAACGGCACCGACGCGTACAAGGATAGCGCCGCAGCCGCAAAATGAAATTGCGAATTCAACCCAAAAAACGGAATATTTGAAATATTATTCTTTTATTTATTATAAAATTGAAAAGTATTGCATTTAGGGCCCATTTTATGGAGCAGATTGTGAAGATGGACCGCTACGACCAGCGCATTTTGCAGGTGCTGCAGCAAGAGGGGCGAATCAGCAATCAGGACCTTTCCCAGCGCATCGGCCTCTCCCCCTCTCCCTGCCTCCGGCGGGTCAAGGCACTGGAGGAAGCGGGATTCATTTCCGGGTACCGGGCTGTTGTCGATGCCAAGCGTCTGGGACTGAAGCTGTTGGCGATTTTGCACATCTCCATGGATCGACATACCCCGGAGCGGTTCGCCAACTTTGAGGCGCAGGTCGCTGACATTCCGCAGGTTCTGGAGTGCCTGCTGATCACCGGGCAAGATGCGGACTACCAGCTAAAGGTCATCGTTGCAGACATGGACGCATACCAAGCGCTGTTGCTCCAGCGCATCACACGGATTGAGGGGGTCAGTGGCGTGCACTCCAGTTTCGTGCTGCGGCAAGTGATTGACCGCGGGGCACTGCCGATCGACTAGGTGCATGATGCCTGTTGGCCAGCGGCGTCAGTTGGCGCTGCATCAGTGGCGATTTCTTGCAGTATCGCGCGCAGTTGAACCCGCCCAACTGGTTTGATGAAGTAGCGATCGAATCCAGCTGCGAGTGCATCGTCCCTCGTGCGATCGAGGGTGTCGGCACTGACTGCGTAGACTCGGGTGCGTGGGCGGCTCAAGGCGGCTTCCTGCCTGCGAATTTCTCGCACCACTGCATTCCCGCTGCGGCCGGGCATATGAACATCGACCAATACCAGGTCGACCGGATGCGCAAGCCACAGGGGCAGCGCCGCATCACCAGACCCACAAGCCCAAACAGTGCAGCCAAACTGGCGCAGCATCTCAGCGAGCACCGACCGGCTGAGCGCTCCATCTTCCACCACCAGCACGGCCATCGGGGGCACTGCTTGCGTGACAGCAGCCACCGGGTCGACCCAGTTGTGGTCTGACTCCAAGCCCAGCGCCGCCCGGACTGCCCGCACCAGATCACGGGGCCCAAAGGGCTCTTGCAGCCACTCTCCCGGACCAGAAGGCATACCTGCGGCTTGCAGCAGCGGTTGCACCCAGACAACAGATTCGGCATCAACCAATTCGGACTGGCCGACTTTTGGAGACCACTCCACCACCCGCACCAGGGTCCGCTCGCCTTTGTTCGACCCGGGTTGCTCTGGCCCAGGAGTCAAATCCACTTCGGCCCCGAACGCACGCAAGTACTCGCCAATCAGTCGACACCGGTCCGGGTTGGAATGTGCGACAAGTGCTCGCACCTGGCGCAAGTCCCAGTTGTGTACCGGGCGCAGGGGCCCACAAACATCAAACCTCAGGCGGAACGAGATGCACGTTCCTAGTGCTTCAGCGCTTTCTACTTCGATGGAACCACCCATTAGTGTGACCAGTTCGTCGACGATGGCGAGACCAAGCCCAACGCCACCGTGTTTGCGGTCCGGGCCGCCATCCACTTGAGTGAACAACTCAAAGATACGCGACTGATCCTGCGCGGCGATTCCGCAACCCGTGTCCTCAACGGCGAAACGCACTGTCGCAGCCTCGCCGTCGTGGGCTTCCAACTTGGCGCTCAGGCGCACGTGACCGGATTCAGTGAACTTGATCGAATTGCCCATCAAATTGGACAACACCTGACGCAGTCGAACCGGGTCTCCCTGCACCGTTAGAGGAATCGCCGGATCCACTTCCAGAATCAATTCAATGCCACGCTGCGCAGCCTCCCCCTGAAACAACCTTGCAACATCCACCACAACCGCTTCCAGTGCATGGGGCTGGCGTTTGAGGTGCAACCAACCCGCTTCCAGCAGCGAGTAGTCAAACACCTGGTCGAGCAAATTCAGCAACATCCGCCCGCTGTGCAGGATCCCGGCGACCTGCACCTGCTGCGCTGGAGTCAACTGGGACCGCTCCAGCAATTCAGCGGTCGTGAGGCTCGCGCTCAAGGGGGAGCGAAGCTCATGACCCATCCGGGCCAGGAATTCGCTTTTGGCCACAGAAGCCGCCTCAGCCTCCCGTTTCGCAACCACAAGCCTGCGGTTGGTGTCCTGCAGGGCTGCACCCTGGCAATGAAGGCGCTCGCCGAGCCCGATCACGCTGTGCGAAGTGGTGTCAATTTCCCGAATGCCAACGGCCTGGGGCTCGATTGGCTGGCCGCCATCGCCGATCACCTCGGTCGCGCTCACAATCCCACGCAGGGGCACTGCCAAGGTGTGCGCCATGCGACGCGCGCGCCCGCGCAACACCAGGAAGTACACCGCGTAGAAACACACCAACCCCACGCCCATCAGTACCGCGATGGAACCGATTCGAGCACCGAGGGCCTGCGCCTCGGCGTGCACTCCAGCCTCCGGTACCACCACGAGGAGTCGCCACCCGGTCTCCGGCTGGGTGGACCAGGCAACCAACTTCGCTGCCCCGTTCAACTGCACTTGGGCAATGCCTTCGGGTGCTGCAGTGACCGCTTCCGCCACCGCTGCTCCCTCCGGATGTCGGGTGAGCTTGAACGCATCGGGCTTGAAGCTGTCGGCGCGAATCTGCTCCTGATAGTCGAATTCCAGCAGTTCTTTCAAGCCCCAATCCTGCTCGCCGTTCGGTGGCAGGGCCAGTATGGTGCTGTCCCGCCCGACCAGCATGCCGTAGCCTTCCCAGGGGATGTCCAGTGCCAGCACCTGCTCGACCAACAAATCGACCGTGACATCAAGGCCCACCACACCAAGAAGCCTGTCCTCGATGTACACCGGGGCAACGGCGGAGGTCATCCAGCCGCCGCCCGCGGGATCGACGTACACCTCAGTCCATACGGCCTTGCGGCTTGGGTTTTGGGTATCGTCGGCCAGATAGTAGAAGCTGAACTCCGGGATCTGCATGTCCGGCGGGTACTGTGCATACGCGTCGAAATAGGGATAGATCCGGTTCATGGAGTCCCAGGTGTTGAAATACACCTGCATAACCAAGGGTTCACGTTGTAGCGCGCGCATCAGTGGGTCCAGACGCGTAGAGCGCCAAACCTGCTCCCACCGCTCAGCTGTCATGGGACTGGTGCTGCTGAAAAACAGCGCGGCACCCGCAGCTCCAGGCTCGGTCGTGTGGGTCACGCCGTCCGGGCTGGTTGCATAGCGTGCGCGCTCCGCAGGCGATACCTCACCTGGAAACACCGGCACGTTCATAACCTGCATGGCCTGAGCGGCAAGCACTTCCACCTTGCGCCTCACGGCACGCAACTCTGCGTCAAGGGTGGCCGAAACACCCGAGGAAATGTGAGCCAACTGGTCTTCCGCGACACGCTCTACGGCCGCGATGTTTTCTCGTGTTGCCATCGCATTGGCACCGATATAGATGCCAATGAACACGACCTCCACCAGCAACAGCGGTACAAGTGCAGTACGAAAGAAAGCGCGCCAAATCCAACGCTTCAAACTCTGCGGGCGATCGGCCACGGCCAGACAAAAAAGACTCAACCCTGCATGGCTTTGAGCGCGGCCTTGTTCTCCGTTAACACCCGCTGACCCACGGGAGATGCCTGCAGCTCGTCCAGCACAGCATTAAGACCCGGCACCTCTGCGATCAAGTCCCAGGAAAACAGTTTGCGGGTCACGCTGTTGGACAGCTTGAATGCGTAGAGCGCAAATAAATCCACTGCGGTCAGCTGATCGCCACACAGGTAGGGCGTCATCCGCGCCAGCCGGCGCACCCCCTCCAGACCCCGTTCCATCTGACCCTTGCATTCCTGCTGCACGGCATCCGGTACCTCACGGCCAAATAGGACACCGAGCATCCGGTGCGCAGGCGCCTCCACATACAGCTCGATGGTCTTGAACAATTGCTTCGATTTCGCGTAATCGAACGGATCTGTGGGGTAGCGCGGAGGCTCAGGATAGAGCACTTCAAGGTACTCAAGGATGACGTTGGTTTCTGTCAGGGTCCCGGTTTCGACCTCAAGCACCGGGACTTTGCCCAATGGGCTGACGGCAAGGAAAGAAGGGTCCTGCGAAGGGACTGCAGGCACTTCTTCAAAATCAATGCCTTTGTCCAAAAGGTAGTGTTTTACTGCATTGTAGTAGTTGCTCACTGCAAAGCCGTGAAGCTTCAACATGCAAAGGACTCCTTACTGTTGAGTTGGACTCGCAAGACCACAGAACAAGTGAATCATCCGGCGGGTTGGATTGCAGCACCGCGCTTCAAACCAAAACGGCCCCTGCTGCAGGGGCCGTTCCAACGCCGGTGCGACCACCGATTACCAGGGGTGCACTCGTACCTCCATATCAGTGAAACCATGAATGAAGGATGACAAAGTGCGCTGGGGTTCAGCCACGATTTCCACAAACCGAAACCGCTTCATGATCTCTTCCCAGGCAACCCGCAATTGCATCTCAGCAAGCCGGTTGCCCATGCACCTGTGGATTCCGAACCCAAAAGACAGGTGGTGGCGAGGCCGGTCGCGGTCAATGATGAACTCGTAGGGTCGGTCGATCACCTCGGGGTCGCGGTTTCCCGACATGTACCACATCACCACCCGATCACCAGCGTGGATTTTCTTTCCACCCACAATTGCATCCTGGGTCGCAACCCGGGCCATGCTCGAGAGCGGGGTTTGGTAGCGGATGATCTCCGGCACCATTTTCGGTATCAGGTCCAAGTTATCCCGCAGTTTCTGGTATTCGCCCGGGTTGTCATTGAGGAATTTCACGCCACCAGACAGCGAGTTGCGGGTGGTGTCGTTGCCTCCAACGATTAGCAAGATCAGGTTGCCAAGAAACTCCAGCGGCTTGTCTCGGTTCAGGTTCTGCGTATCCGGTCCGTGGGCGAGCATGGAAATCAAATCGTTGCCAGGCGCTTTGTTCGCCCGCTCATCCCAAAGCTTGTTGAACGCGGGCAGGCACTCGTCTCTGAGGATCCGAATTCGCTCATCTTGGGATTCGACGATCCCATCGATTTCGGGTTGGGAGGTCGCAACGTCGGACCAAAACGTCAGGTTGCGCCGTTCCTCGAATGGAAAGTCGAACAGGGTCGCAAGCATTTGGGTCGTCAGTTCGATGGAGACCCGATCGACCCAGTTGAAGGTCTCTCCGATGGGAAGATCATCCAGGATGCCGGCAACCCGCTCACGGATCAGCGGCTCGAGGTTCGCGAGGTTGCTCGGCGCAACCACGCCCTGCACGGTGCGGCGCTGTTGGCCATGTTTCGGCTCATCGGAGCCGATGAAGCTCTCGGTGTTGAAGTTTTCCGGGTTCTGCCGCAGCGTAATGCCCTGCGCTGAAGAAAACACCTCGTGGTTGCCTTCGACTTCCATGATGTCGCTGAACTTCATGATCGACCAATAGGGGTCAAAGTCCCGAGAGTCCGCGCAGTAATGCACGGGGCATTCTTCACGCAACCGGTCCATATAGCCCCAGATGCTGTCGTTCTGAAAAAGCTCGGCCTGGGCGAGATCAAAGGCTTCGAGCGGAATCGATTTGGGATCGCGGCCCGACATGGTCCGGGGGTCCCCTGCCTTCACGCCGGCCAGTTCAGCCTCTGCCTTGGTCTTAACGCTGCTCATTGCTGTTCACCCCACTTGTTATGGTTGTATTGCTTGGAACTGCTTGGGATAACGTCCACCTTACTCGCAACACCGGACAAAATAAACTGCGGCTGCGAGGAGGGGTTCAGGGCCTTGCTGGCTCGGTTTGAGCATCGGGCTGTTGGCCAGGAACTGACCGGTGAAGCAGCCGGTACAGGCGTTCAAGGACGGCCGCGGTGCGTTCGCTGGCTTGGCGGGCTCTTCGCTGGGCCAGGCGATTGGCACGGTCTTGATAGACCTGGCCCAGCGCCTGGATTCGGCGGGAACTGCTCGCCTTGGCCCGCCCTGTCGTTACCAGCGCACCTCGTTCGTACACCGATTCGATGGCGTGTGCCCGGCCTTCCAGGCACCAGACCCGGGGCGCCACTTGGCCAGGGCCAATGGGCGCACTGGAAGCAGTCAGGCCCAAGGGCTCTGAAATCAGCCGATCCCAATACGCATGCAGATTAACCGGCCGACCGGTTTGGTGCGGTCGCACGTACAACCGATTCCCCCCGCGGTCGCCATTTATAAATCCGGGTCCCTTCCAATCCACGCAGTGCAACGGTTGGTGGGCGTCACCAATCAGGTGCAGCAACCACGCCAGCCAGATTGCCCCGTCCACAGTGCCGACCTTGGCGCCTGCCACCCCAGCTTCGGCATGGGACAAGGCTTCGATCAAGTCGTTGTGGGGCGTGTCGGAGGGGCGCAGGGGAAAATCTGGCGGCACCAATGGAAAGTTCGTGTAGTGCCAGCTCGGGTGGTCATGCCGGGGGTCACTGCGCACCTGGTCTGGCCAGATCGCCGCGCGTCTGAGGCGGTGGCGCTCCACAGGGCCATCGATCCCCTGTCGAGCAAACGCCTGATCCCAACCCGCTGCCGCGGGATGGGCAGCGAGCACTGCGCCCCACCAACGACCGGCGTACGGATTGAGGTCGTAGGCGGCACCGGCAATGATGGCGTGGCCTTCCGGACTCCATGCCACAGCCAAACGGGCACAGAGCGCCAAAGCAAGGGCACACACGTGCCGCATTCGGTTCGTTCGCCGTCGATCAGGCCAGCTGGTTGGTGTAACTCGCCAGGTCGAAATAGTCGCGCCATGCCTTAATCTGCCCGCCCTCCAGTTCGAACACCCCAACCACCGGCAACGCCACTGGCCCCTGTTCGGTGTCCATGCGGTCAACCCGCTCGGCGACAACAATGGGTCCGGCTGAAATCAGGTTCAGCACCTCCCATTCCGTGGCGCGCCAACTGGAAATGAACCCGGAGATCATCGCCCTGATCCCGTCGCGTCCCACAGCGGGTGCGAGCGGCATGTTGTGGTAGGTGCCCTCTGGGTGGAAAAACCCCACCAGCTCGTCAGGATCCAGACGTGGCCAGGCGTTGATAAAATCGCGCACCAATTGTTCGTTGTCGGTCATCTTGGGAATTCTCCTTGGCAGTTGTTGCAACGGTGCCTGGGCTTGAACCTGCACTTTGTCACGGCGCACCTGGTTCTCGGTGTTACCCAGGCACAGCCAATTGCCTGCACTTTGAGGCTCGATCATGCCATTGTCCATTCTGATTGTGCTGGCCCTGGTTGCGTTTGGAGCGGGCTTCGTGAGTGCAATCGTGGGCGCCGGCGGCACCATCGTGCTGCCGGTGTTGTTGGCAACGGGGATCTCGCCGCTTGAGGCGCTTGCCACCAACAAGTTTCAGAGCGTCTGCGGAACCAGCACCTCGGCGCTTTACTACCTACGCCATGGACTGATTCAGTTGCGGACGCTGCGCGGCGCCGTGCTTGGCTGTCTGCTGGGCTCTGCCGCTGGCACCTGGGTGGTTCAGCACATCGCGGTCCATCGGTTGGAATGGCTCATCCCGACGCTGTTGATCGGTGTGGCGCTGTACACCCTGATGTCGCCGCGCCTGCGCGACCAGCCCGCAAAACCGCGCATTTCGACCGCGTCTTTTGCGTTCTTTGTAGCGACCCCGTTGGGGTTCACATCCGGTTTTTTTGGCCCGGGAACGGGGACTTTTGTCACTGTGGCATTGATCAGCCTACTGGGACAGAGTGCCCGACAGGCAGTCGCACAGACCAAAGTATTGGTACTGGCCTGCAACGGCATGTCGCTGCTGCTGTACTTGTTGGGAGGGCAGGTTCTCTGGACGATCGGCGTGCTGATGGCTTTGGGGCAAGTTGTTGGGGCACGCCTTGGCGCCCAAATGGTGGTGCACAGGGGCGCAGCCCTGGTGCGGCCGATGATGGTCACCGTTACGGTCGCGCTTTCGGCGTACCTGATCGTGCAGCAACTGTAGCCCGGCGAGCACCGGGCGCGGCGAGGCCGCTCCACCACAGCAAAAAAGGCCCCAAGATCGGGGCCCTTTCTGCGGATCGGTGCGACCCTTAGCTGAAGTTCTGGTTAACAAACTCCCAGTTGACCAACTCCCAGAAGTGCTTGAGGTATTCTGGACGCGCGTTGCGGTAGTCGATGTAGTAGGCGTGTTCCCACACATCCACCGTCATCAGCGCCACAAGCCCAGATTCGGTCAATGGAGTCCCGGCATTGCTGGTGTTAACGATGTCCAACGCACCGTCCGCCTTTTTGACCAACCAGGTCCAACCGGAACCGAAATTGCCGGCAGCAGACTCGTTGAACTTGCTTTTGAACTCATCGAATGACCCGAAGGCTTGATCGATCGCGTCGGCCACTGGACCGCTGGCGGCGCCGCCGCCATTTGGACCCATGCTGTTCCAGTAGAAGGTGTGGTTCCAGACCTGGGCGGCGTTGTTGAATACGCCCCCGGAGCTGCTTTTGATGATTTCTTCGAGGGATTTTCCGCTGTGCTCGGTCCCTTCGATGAGACCGTTCAGTTTGTCCACGTAGGTTTTGTGGTGTTTGCCGTAGTGGAACTCCAGGGTCTCCTTGGAGATGTGCGGCTGCAATGCATCCATCGCGTACGGAAGTTCTGGAAGCGTGAATTGGCTCATGGAGCAATCTCCTTGTGTGAGTGGAAGCGGATCGATCGAGTGGCCCTGTGCCGCAAGAGCCGAGCGGTTCAGTTGTGCCGCAACGGCCCATACAGTAATGAAAACGCGCCAGAATCGCCAGATTGCACCGCGCGATTCAAAGTTGCCATGGACTCAGCCCTTGCCCCTATGATGGCATTTGTCTGCACAAGTTCATCCACCGCTGAGGGTACGCGGGATGCCCCTGCGCCGACTTCGCTGTGGATTCTCACAGGTGCGCTGCTATGGGCGCTGACGGCGCCAGGCCATGCAAACCCTGCACCGCCAAATGACAACGCCCAAGTGCCCCCACAGTGTTATGTCGACACCAGCGGCGGCCACAACGCCTGCTACACCTGCCACCAGAGCCACACTGTGCCGTCACCACCCAACCGGGTCGGCGATGGCTGGCAGCAAAACCGGTTGCCGAGTGGCCCGGACCTTTCGCGAAATCCTTGGCGCAACCTGGTCGTCCCTCCAGAGCCCAGGTCGCCGCTGCCCCATCCGCTCGACGACTGGCTCCGAGTCGACAACTACGCTGCAGGTCTGAGCGCCGGAACCCAGCCCCGCATGCCAGCAGTCCACGGCTACAGCCAAGGTGCGGCCGCCTTCCAAACCGACGGGTTCGCGAAGGATGGCAGCGGTTGGGTGGCCATTCGTTACAAGCCCTTCCCGGGCGAGTTTTGGCCCACCAATGGCAGTTTCGGCGACGTGCTCATTCGCCTGCCCGCCCGCTTTCGCCAGCGCCAGGGAACAACAGACCAGGCCACCTACCGCATGAACCTCGCCCTCCTCGAATTGCAGATCCTCGGCTTGGAAGCGGTGTCGATCCGCGCAGTCGAGGAAGCTCAATTCGGGGCGGACTTGGATGGGGACGGACGCTTGGGGACTGCACTGCGACTCACCGATCGGGAGCGCTATTTTGGCGACGCCCAATCGACGGCAACCCAACCCATGGTCTATCCCGAGGGCACTGAGTTCTTGCATGCATTGCGCTACCCGGCAGTGAACGCGAATGGGCGGGTCGTACCCAGCCGCAGGTTCAAGGAACTGCGCTACATGCGCAAGCTGCGGGTGCTCAGCACCGCGGAACTCGACTCACGCCTGGGCAACGAGCGTCAGGAGCAAGTCGAAGGTTCCGGCTTTGTGCTGACACGCAACGACTCGGGTTTCTACGACAACCGCTTCGGGTGGGAAATCGGCGGCTGGATCGAAGCCCGCGACGGCCATTTGCGGGTTCAAACAGCAGAAGAAACGCGATTTTGCCTGGGCTGCCACGGCTTCATCGGCACACCCATCGATTCGACCTTTGCCTTCGCACGCAAGCTTCCAGGCCCGGCTGGGTGGCGCTACCAACAAGTGCGCGGACTGCCCGACGCAGCCAACCGGGGTGGCCAAACCGCAGAGTACGCCGAATACCTGCAGCGCACCGGTGGGTGGGACGAGTACGAAAGCAACAGCGAACTGCACGCCAACTGGCAGCGCAACGCGACCGGCACCCTAAACGACATATCCCGCTTGATTGTGCCGTCACCCAAGCGGGCCCGCGCGCTGAGTCGCGCATACCTTTCGATTGTCGCCAGCCAAAACTTCCGGCTTGGCCGCACCGCCCTCACGGCCGCTGGCGCTCGGGTGATGACCGCCACTGATGGCGCCCTGCCGTTGCCCCGGTCCGCACGCATTGACGACTGGGACCTTCGCCTCGACTGGACGCGGGTGCCGCTGCCGGTGGCGCCCCCTCCAAAGGCCGAGGCGATTGCCGAACCTCATGGCCAGTCCGATTGAGGCCGGTTGCCATCATGCTCAGAAACCGAGGCCTCAGCACGCCCTTCGCCGCCCGCGGGGTCAATGCCCAATTCCTCCGCCGCGGCGGAACGGGCATGGTTCCAGGCGGCTCGGACCGCATCTTCGCCAGTTTCTGCTGCCGCAGCCAATTGCTGTTTTGCCAGATCAGCCGGCTTGTCCAACACCCGGTTTTCTGCCCGGCTGTTGGGTACCAAGAGCCCGGTCATAAAGCCAGCCGCTGCAGTGGCGAAGCCAACCGCCAACGGGTGGGCCTGAACTGCACTGGACACCTGGTTGGCCCCGTCCCGTGCGTGGCGGCGAAGCTGCGCGGCCTGCTCTGTGCCCCAGGCGTTCATGTCGTCCCGCGCCTGCTCCGCTCGACTGCGCGTTCGATCGATCCAAGACCGGCCGTCATCACTGCGCGCCATACTGCCACCGGTTAAGTCCCGCTGCGCGGGAACACTGACCAGGGGGTCGAACTCACCCGGGTTGGGTCCATCCGAACGTGGTGCCGAGCCGTTCGAAGGGCCTCGCATCAGTGCCCAGGCAGCAAGTCCTGCACTGGCGCCCAGCACCGCCATGGCGACGGGGTGTGCGCTGCCCCACTGCGCTGTGTCGCTGGCGGTCTGCTTGGTTCGCGCCTTGGCCTTGTTCACCACTTTCTTGACGTGGTCCCCATCCGGGAGGTGATCCGAAGCCTGTTGAACCTTGCTTTTTAGCTGATCGCGCAGCGCTTCACTGCGCTCGACGAGCCGCTCCGTCATTGATTCGTCGGAATTCTGTGTGTGGTCATCGTTCATCGCCTGTGTCTCCGTGCAATAGTTGTAGGTTTTTCTTAAGTTCCTGTTCGCCCACCTGCAATTGTGCAATGGCTGACCGATGCCGCCGGTGCGCCCGGGCCATTGCGATCAGAGCGACTCCGACCAAGGCAGCCGAGACTGCTGCTGCAGCACCCCAAAGTGGCCAGACCCGCAGCAACAAGTCGACCACAGCCACGGTCGCCCACATTGCCCCCAGCGCCAGCCCCAGGATTGCCCCGATGCCGAGCGCAGCAGCCCTCGACCACTCGGCAGCGGCGAGCTGAGCCTGCCGCCGCAGAATGCCCAACTGGACCTGAACGAGCTCCACGCCGGCCTGTCGCACCCGCAGTGCGCGGCGGATCGAGCGCTCGATCCGCTGAAACACCAGGTGCCACACTCTATTTGGCCGCACTCAGCAAACGGGCCAGCACAAACCCACCCACCAGAAGACCGCTGTAAAAGACTGCTGGGTGTTCGCGGGCTGCGGCCGACGAGCGTTCGACCAATTCGTGTGAATCAGCAGCACTCAGGTGCTCAGCCATGCCCTTGGTTTTGTCCCCAGCTGCTGCGAAACAGGCCTGCAGGTGCGTTTCACCCTCCTCACCCGCAGCCTCTCCGGCCCGCTGCAGTGCATGAGCCATTCGATCTGCACGTTGCGCCGCCAGCGTGCGCATTTGGTCAACGAGTTCGAGCCCGTCGGCCTGCGCGCGTTGGGCAAGCGCATCGCACCAGGACAGGCTTTCGGCACCCGGTGTTTCGCCAGGGTTGTCATCCAAAGACAATTCAGATCCGGTATGGTGTTGGGTCGTCGATGGTTCGATCGAGTCATGGTCCTGCACGGCGGCTTGCCTCCATCCTAATGGCTACGGGGTGGTCGAAGACCGGGCAGTAAACGCCCAGTCCACTCACCGTTCGAGCCGTCTTGTTCGCATTGGTTCCGCCCTTTTTCGGCGAAAGGATTGCTCCATGCCCATCGCAGTGGCACCCATGACCACCCCTCACGGCCCGCGAAAAGTGCGGCCCCGGCGCCATGCAGCACAGCTGATGCTGGCGTTGGCTGTGCTTGTCACCACCGCTCCAAGCCAAATTGACGCCGGTGTCCCGAATGACCTCCTGGTTCGCATTGCAAGCCTGCCGCGAGGCGCTGAAGCGACAGGGCTTTTCGTCCATGGCGATAGCCTGTTCCTCAATGTGCAACACCCGGCAGATGGAAACCCGCCGCCCTTCAACCGCGCGACTGTGGGTGTCATTGAGGGGTTGCGGTTCGAGTCCGACGGGGGCGTGGAACCCGCCCACCTGCCCGCTCCGACCGCACGCCACCGGGGCGAAATGCGTGTCTCCCCTGGTGGAGCCTACCGAGTACTCGGTCGCCGGGGAGACCCGATCAAGGGGCTGGACCACGGCTTGGGAGCATTGATGTCCGCAGACGGATCGACGCTGGTGAAAGAATCCAACGACCCGGACTTCAATGCGGTGGTACCGGACCCCAAAACGGCGGGTCGCGCATACTTGTTCACCAACTGGGAAGACCGGCCAGGTGGGATGAGCCGGTTACAGCTCAACCACAGCAGCACCGGCTGGACTGTCGAGGGGGGAACCATGGTGGACTTCGCTGCTGTGCAAGGCACCTGGGTGAACTGCTTCGGAACGCTCAGCCCCTGGAACACACCACTTAGTTCCGAGGAGCTGTACTTTGACCACACAGTGGATTGGAACGACCCGGACCACAGCCTGCATCCGGAAATTCAACAACTGGCCCGCTATCTTGGGGGCCAGTACCCCAACCCTTATCGGTATGGCTACATCGTAGAAATCAGCGACCCAACGCACCCCATTCCGCGACCAATTAAGCGCTATGCGCTTGGCCGGTTCAGCCACGAGAATGCCGTTGTGATGCCCGACGAGCGAACGGTGTATCTGAGCGACGACGGAGCGAACACCGTGCTGTTCAAGTTTGTCGCTGACCGCCCAGGCGACCTCAGCAGCGGCACCCTGCATGCCGCCAAGATCCGCCAGGGGAACGGCAGTGATCTCGCCGACATCATCCTCTACATCGACTGGGTTCCCCTCGCCCGCGCCAACCAGGACAGCATCGCTGGGTGGATTGCCGACTACGACGGCATTGGCCCGGTGGGCCCGGTGGGCCCAGCCCCCCCACCTGCAAGGTGGATGTTG
>OBIC01000245.1_pt1 | contig 18863 bp, 18 predicted proteins | sample 1519831 | NCBI WGS metagenome assembly OBIC01 (sample SAMN03019805, study PRJEB22545) | beach sand metagenome | biome: beach; feature: sea beach; material: beach sand | place: USA: Municipal Pensacola Beach, FL | collected 2010-10-20 | depth 40-45 cm m
GGATGATCACTTTGATATCGCCTGGGCCTTGCGATCGTAAAAACCTATGTTGAACTTCATGGGGGGTATGTCGCGGCGGCCAATAATCCTCAGGGAGGGGCCGTGTTTACTGTCTGGCTGCCTTGCCAGCCGTTATCCCCGTCATAAAATTCGCAGGCGCTTCTCCTGGGCACTGAGTAACGCCAAGTTGCTTATACCTGCTCAAACGTTGACAATCAGCCTGTGTCAATCAAATAACTCAAATGTGATGAAAAGAAAAGTTGCCTTTATTGGATTGGGAGTCATGGGCTACCCCATGGCAGGCCATTTATCTGCCGGTGAATATCAAGTCACGGTGTATAACCGTACATCGAGTAAGGCAACGGCATGGGCCCGCGCCCACAAAGGCGAACAAGCCACGACACCTGCGCTTGCAGCAAAGGATGCCGATATTGTGATGGCCTGTGTCGGTAATGATGACGATTTAAGAAGCGTTATCCTGGGTGAAGAGGGTGTATTGGCGGGAATGAAAGCCGGCGCTTTACTGGTTGACCACACCACAGCCTCGGCGGATGTAGCTCGTCAACTGGGCAGGCTTTGCCAGACCAAGGGGATTGGTTTTTTGGATGCGCCTGTGTCGGGAGGGCAAGCCGGTGCTGAAAATGGCATATTAACCGTCATGGTGGGAGGGCAGGCTGATCATTTTGCCGAGGCAGAACCCGTGATTTCCTGTTACGCCCGCTCCGTTCGTTTGATGGGTCCTGTGGGCAGTGGGCAGCTTACAAAAATGGTGAATCAAATATGCATTGGTGGCCTGGTCCAAGCGCTCTCAGAAGGTTTACATTTCGCAAAGTCAGCCGGTCTGGATCCCCATGCGGTTGTTGACGTCATCTCAAAAGGCGCAGCACAGTCGTGGCAGATGGAAAACCGGTACAAAACCATGCTTGCTAATGAGTACGATCATGGATTTGCCGTTAAATGGATGCGTAAAGATCTGGATATTGTCCTCAACGAAGCCCGTCGTCAGGGTGTGAGTTTGCCGGTGACAGCGTTGGTTGATCAATTTTATGCCGAGGTTGAAGCTCTGGGGGGGGAAGGTTGGGACACATCGAGCCTACTGGCGAGACTGGAGTCACTTAAAAAAGATTGAGGCAATGCGCGATGTTCGGTAAACATCAGTATCATCCAGCCACTTTAAACTCGTTGGTTCGTTCGCTTCGTGAACAACTAGGGGATCGGCTGGTGACCACCCGTGCTGTGCGTGAGCAACACGCACAAGGCGAGTCCTGGCATACTCCTTACCCACCCGATGCGGTTGCTTTCCCTGTGTCCACGGAAGAGGTGGGGCGGATTGTCAGCCTCTGCCACGAGGCAAAAGTGCCCGTCATACCTTTTGGCGCGGGGACTTCGATTGAAGGCCAGCTGGGCGCTGTCTACGGTGGCATCGCGGTGGATATGTCACGCATGAATAAGATTATTGTTGTGCACGAAGAGGATATGGATTGTCGTGTTCAGGCCGGTGTGACTCGAAAACAGCTCAATGAATACTTGCGTGATACCGGACTATTTTTCCCGATTGATCCTGGGGCGGATGCCTCGCTGGGTGGAATGGCTGCGACGCGTGCGTCAGGGACGAATGCTGTCCGCTACGGTACGATGCGTGAGAATGTGCTCTCTCTGACCGTTGTCTTGCCTAATGGCCGTATTATTAAAACCGCCAGACGGGCGAGAAAGTCGGCGGCGGGTTATGATCTGACCCGGTTATTTGTTGGATCTGAAGGTACGCTTGGGGTCATCACGGAAGTTGCGGTGCGTTTATATGGCATGCCTGAAGCGATGTCTGCTGCGATTGTGAATTTTCCCAGCGTAGATGCCGCGGTTCAGACCGTGATCACCACCATTCGCATGGGAATACCTGTTGCCCGGATTGAGTTGCTGGATGACTATTCGCTCTATGCGATCAACCGGTATTCAAATACGCATTATCCGGAAAAAGATACGCTCTTTCTCGAGTTCCACGGTACTGAGCAATCCGTTGCTGAGCAGGCAAATACTGTTGCGGAGATTGCCAGTGAGGAAGGAGGCAGCGGCTTCCATTGGGTCACAAAAGAAGAAGAGCGCAACCAAATGTGGGAGGCGCGGCACAAGACTTATTATGCCGCACTTGCTTTAAAACCGGGGTGTAAAGGCTGGTCGACCGATGTGTGCGTACCGATATCCGCCTTGGCTGAGTGTATCGCTGAAACTAAAAAAGATCTGGAGGGAACTTTCTTCAAAGCCCCTGTTATTGGGCATGTTGGAGATGGCAACTTCCACGTATTGTGGATGATGGAGCCGGGTAACCAAGCACACATAGATGAAGCCGTTCGGCTGAATGGCAGGCTGGTGGAAAGAGCGCTGGCGCTGGGTGGAACTTGCACCGGAGAACATGGTATTGGGGTTGGTAAGCTCCCCTACCTGCGGGCTGAGCATGGCGATGAGGCCGTCAACATCATGCAACTGATCAAGCAGGTCATTGACCCACTGAATATCATGAACCCCGGCAAGACAGTAGCTGTTTGATGTCATGGACGTAGATCCAAAGCCGCCTCAGGTCGATGAGTGCATCGATCTTTTTTTGGATAAGCTTTGGACCGAGCGGGGCTTGAGCCGGCATACACTGGCTGCGTACCGGTCTGACTTGGTGTTATTCCAACGCTGGTTGAATCGCCATAACCAAAGTTTGCTCGACGTAGAGGCTGCTGCTATTCAACAGTTTTTTGCCGCTCGCCTTGATCAAAAATACAGTGTGCGCAGTATCGCCAGAACACTGTCCACCTTACGCCGTTTTTATCAGACGATGGTGCAGGAAAAGTATCTTTCTGAAGATCCTACTCGGCTGATTGATGCACCCAAACTTGGCCGCAAACTCCCCAAAACATTAACAGAAGCCGATGTTGATTTACTGCTCACCGCCCCCGATGAATCGGAACCACTCGGGCTGCGCAACAAGGCGATGATGGAGTTGATATACGCTTGTGGTCTGCGTGTCAGCGAATTAGTCGAATTGACGATCGCGCAGGTTAATCTTCGTGCAGGTGTTGTGCGGGTGATGGGAAAAGGCAGTCGGGAGCGTGTTGTCCCCGTGGGGGAAGAAGCACTCGATTGGCTTGAACGCTATTTTCGCTGTGCCCGTTCAACCCTGTTACATCACCGCTGTGCCGGGACAGAGCAATTTTTTGTGACGCGTCGCGGCGGAGGCATGACCCGTCAGGCATTTTGGCACATCATCAAACGTTATGCGGTGGAAGCGGGAATTAGCAAGCCGTTATCACCTCACACGCTCAGGCACGCTTTTGCCACCCACCTTGTCAATCACCATGCAGATTTGAGAGTGGTACAGATGCTGCTGGGCCACAGTGACCTGTCAACTACGCAAATTTACACCCATGTGGCAAATGAACGTTTGAAAAGCATTCATCAGTCACACCATCCTCGCGGTTAAAAATAATTAACTATAGAGTATTTTTTCGAGAAATATGGTTGTTTTATTTTTCTAAATAGATACTCAAATGGGATGATTTTTTTACCCGTAAATTCCAATTTTAATGTTGATCCTGGTAATGATAGCCGTTAATGTACCCTGCTAAGCGCTTTTGCCTGTTAGAAAAAGTCATAGGTGCTTGCTTAAAATGGCTGCGATCCATCTCCTTTTACATAGAATGCCGATGGGTCTCAAACCTCTCCTGAGCGGCAGCCGGTAAATATCAAATAATGTTTTGAGGAAATGTTATGCGTACTCTGAGACGATTGGGTTTTATGGTTGTGGCATTGGGAGTGGTTTTGGTCACCACCGCGTCGGCTGCAACAGTGGTGAATTTTGCAGCTTATGTACCGACTAAGCACATTGTGATGCAGGATGTTCTTATCCCCTTTTTTAATGACGTGGAAAAGGAAACCAACGGTTCTATTACTTTTAAATTGCACGCAGGCGGTTCGTTGGCCAGTGGCAAAGGCTCATTGGCCGCTGTGCGTGATGGGCTAGCCGAAGGAGCGCTACTGGTTGACTTGTATACACCGAAAGAGCTGGCGGCTATAGGCATGATCAGTGGGCTGGCAATGCTGGGTAAAGACCCACGAGTCATGTCGGCGGCCTCAAATGAAATGATTTTGCTGAGCTGCCCCGAGTGTTTAAAGTCGTACCAACGCCATAGCGTAACGCCTTTGGCACTCTATGCAACGTCCGCCTATAAGCTTATGTGCCGGGAACCGGTCAAGTCTATCGAAGACATCAAAGGCCGCAAAATAAGAGCTGTAGGTCCCTATGGTATTTGGGCCAAGGAATTAGGCGCTGTGCCGGTGCGCATTAATAGTGCAGAAGGGTATGAAGCACTTGAGCGTGGTCAACTCGATTGTCTGGTTGGATCTCTGGCTTGGCTAAAATCCTATTCGTATTGGGATGTTGTGAAGCATGTTGTGGATTTCCCCTTAGGTACGTACCATGCCGCCGCATTTTTTAATCTGCGTACAGATGTTTGGGAAGGTCTGAGCAAAGAAGAGAAAAAAGTCATTATTGACCGCATTCCAGCTATGATCGCGCGCGCGGCCAATCTGTATCTGGAGCTTGATGAAAGCATCAAAAAGACAGGGACGGCTGAGCATGGCCTTCAGTTTGCTGACCCTGACCCCAAATTGGTCGAAATGATGAAAACGCATCAGCAAAAAGAAATCAAACGGGTTGCTGCACAAGGTGATAAACGAAAAGTTAAGAATGCTGAAGAGATCGTCAATACCTACCTGGAAAAGGTGAAGAAATGGGAAAAGATCGTTGCTGAAACAGGTGGCGATGAGGCCAAGTTCACCGAAGCACTGCGCCAGGAAATCTTCAGTAAAATCCAGTACTGATCATCTCCGGTCACTCAATCATGTTTCGTTGCGCTTGTCTTGCCTCGACAAGTGCAACGGGATTTACATTTAGTCATTGAGCTAACAACTCTATTAAAAGTGGAGTTAGCCAGGAGCTTGCAATGAAATTTATCGAAGCACCGATCAAGTGGCTTAGCTTCGTATTGATGCTCATTGGTGGCGCAGCCATGTTGTTGATGATGGTGCAAATCACAGCTGACGTTTTCATGAAGCATTTTTTTGATCAGCCCATTACAGGCACGCTTGAGGTCGTCTCGTTTTATTACATGACGAGTATTATTTTTCTGCCCTTTGCGTATATACAACTGAAGCGGGGTCACATCGTTGTCGAATTGATCGCGCAGAAAATGACGCCAAGAGGCCAGCTGATCAGTCAGTGTTTTACCGATATTCTATTATTAATCTTCCTGTTACTTTACGTAAGCAGCAGTTATGAAATGGCTGTTTTCAAGATGGGGTTTGATGAGGCGGTCGAGATTGCTGAAGACGACTTCAGCATTTGGCCTGCCCGGTGGTTTCTCCCCCTGGGTGGAGCAATCATGATTATCGTCGTGATTTTGCAACTGTTTCGAAATCTACCATACGTATTTAACGGCAGATTACCTGAGTCCGGTATCGCCTGATTATTCATCATAAAAATATACTCGCTTGAAGCTAGCAAAGGGCTTAGCCAGAGCGACTCAAATTATTAAAACTGGAATGGATGGTGTCGTGTGTCTAGTGTCGCTATAGGATTCATTGGTATTTTTGTCTTGTTACTCTTATTGGCGCTTAAAGTGCCGATTGGGGTTGCGCTTGGACTGGTGTCTTTAACAGGCATCACTATTTTAAGGAGCTTTCAAGCCGCTTATGGAGCGTTGGGCTCTATTCCGTTTGATTTTGCAGCACACTGGTCCTTGTCTGCAGTGCCTATGTTTTTGCTCATGGGCTCAATTGCCTATCACTCAGGCTTAACATCCAGTTTGTTTACCGCTGCCCGTGTCTGGTTAAGCTTTTTGCCGGGCGGACTGGCGGTGGCCAGTAACTTTGCGTCGGCAGGCTTTGCGGCGGCCTCGGGCTCCAGCCTGGCGACAGCCGCTGCGATGGGACGTTTGGCAATTCCAGAAATGCTCAAGCGGGGTTATGACCCTGCGCTGGCAACGGGTGTGGTCGCCGCTGGGGGCACGTTGGGTTCACTTATTCCGCCCAGTATTTTGATCGTTTTATACGGCTGGGTTGCAGAGCAGCCCATCGGTAAGCTTCTGATCGCAGGTATTATCCCGGGCATTTTGACAGCGTTGGTTTATACCGCCATGGTTGTTATCCGGTGCATGGTTAAACCTGAGCTTGCGCCACGCATACACGAAACGGTGAGCTGGAGTGAGCGTTGGGCTGTGATGCGACAAGTCTGGCCATTACCTTTGCTTATTTTGGGTGTGATTGGGGGCATCTATAGCGGATTTACCACGCCGACAGAAGCGGGGGCTTTTGGTGCGGTTTTGGCCATCGTCATTGCCTTGTTGCAAGGCCGGCTCACTAAAGAAGTGGTTAAAAACAGTTTGTCGGAAGCGCTGGAAAGCACATCGGCCATTTTCTTCGTGGGTATTGGCGCGGTGCTTTTTGCGCGATTCATTGGTTTTAGCGGTATCCCGGATTACCTGGCAGGTTTTATTGAAGCATACGCCCTGAATCCTTTGGTTTTAGTTATAGGTGCTTCGTTGATTTACATCCTCCTGGGCATGTTTTTGGATCCCATTGGCCTGATGCTCATTACCTTACCTATTTTGTTACCCATGTTTGAGGCTGCAAATCTTGACCTGATCTGGATGGGCATCATCATTATCAAGTATTTGGAAATCGGCCTGCTGACACCGCCGGTGGGCTTGAATGCTTACGTCATTAAAGGGGTGGTCGGCGATCAGGTCGCCTTGAGCACCATTTTTCGGGGGTTGACCTGGTTCATTTTTGCCGAGGCCATCATCATGGCCATACTCATCGGCTTTCCGGATATGGTAACCTTTCTGCCTGAATTGATGGCTGATTAGAGGATTGTTGCATGTACATTAACCGTACTGTTTTTTCAGAAGAGCATGAGGCATATCGGGACACAGTTGCCCGCTTTATGGATGAAGAACTGGTGCCCTACCATGCACAGTGGGAGAAAGAGGGAATCGTTCCCCGCGAGGCCTGGAAAAAAGCCGGTGATGTCGGCATTTTATTACCAGCCATTCCCGATAAATATGGTGCTCCGGGTGGGGATCGTCTCTTCTCATCTATCGTCATCGAAGAGCAAGCCAAACGCGGCTTGTCAGGCCCGGGGTTTACTCTGCACTCTGATATTGTTGCGCCTTACATTCTGGCCTACGGAACAGAAGAGCAAAAGCAGGCTTTTCTTCCCAAGATGGCTGCCGGGGAAATGATCGGCGCTATCGCGATGACCGAACCGGGTACAGGAAGCGACTTACAGTCTGTGAAAACCACAGCGATCCGCGAGGGTGACGAATATGTGATTAATGGTCAAAAAACCTTTATTACCAACGGCATTAACAGTGATTTGGTTATTCTTGTCACCAAAACGGACCCTGAACTGGGGGCGAAAGGTATTTCGCTGATTCTGGTGGAAGCCACGCGAGAAGGCTTTACCAAAGGGCGTAATCTCGACAAAATCGGCATGAAAGCACAAGATACGGCCGAGCTCTTTTTTGACAATGTTCGCGTTCCCGTGACAAACCTTTTAGGTAAAGAGGGCACCGGCTTTTACATGCTCATGCAGGAGCTTGCGTGGGAGCGTATGCAAATTGCGATTGGTGGTATTGCCTCAGCGGAGAGCATTATCGAAGAGACGGCGACTTATACCAAAGAGCGCAAAGTCTTTGGCCAACCCATCGCGGGCTTTCAAAATACACGATTTAAATTGGCAGAGCTCAAAACACAAGTGCAAATAGGACGTGTTTTTGTGGACAAATGCCTTGAGCTGATCATGAAAAAAGAGCTTGATGCAAGCACCGCAGCTATGGCCAAAATGTGGTGTAGTGACTTAAACTGTAAAGTCATTGACGAGTGTTTACAGCTCCATGGCGGCTATGGCTACATGTGGGAATACCGGGTGGCCAGGGCCTACGCGGATGCGCGTGTTTCCCGAATTTACGGGGGCTCGAATGAAATTATGAAAGAATTGGTGGCACGTACGTTTGATTGATGCCCCTTGCGGTTGCATAAAAAATAAACACATGAGGCCGCGTTTGCGGCCTTTTTTGATGGGAGGAGAACCATGTTTGATAGAACAATATTTAGTGAAGAGCATGAAATCTTTCGCAAAACCGTTGCCCGGTTTGTGGAAGAAGAAATGGTCCCTTATCACGAACAGTGGGAAGAAGACGGTATCGTCCCCCAGTCACTGTGGTTGAAAGCCGGTGAGGCCGGGCTGCTATGCCTGACAGTACCGGAAGCGTACGGTGGCCCTGGTGGTGACCGCTTGCACTCCATTGTGGTGATTGAGGAAATGGCGAAAAAGAACATCACTGGGCCGGGTTTTTACCTGCACTCCGACATTGTCGCCTCATACCTTATTAATTATGGGACGGAAGAGCAAAAGAAGCAGTGGTTGCCAAAGTGTGTTTCCGGTGAAGTCATTCTCTCAGTTGGGATGACCGAGCCTGGTGGTGGCAGTGATTTGGCCAACATTAAAACGACCGCGATTCGTGATGGCGATGAGTACGTAATCAATGGCCAGAAAACGTTTATTTCTAATGGCCACAACGCAGGCTTGACGGTTCTGGCTGTTAAAACAGATCCTTCGCTGGGCGCCAAGGGTGTCAGCCTCATTCTTGTTGAAAACGACCGCCCTGGTTTTACCAAGGGTCGTAACCTGAAAAAAGTTGGTATGAAAGCGCAGGATACGGCTGAACTTTTCTTCGACAATGTGCGAGTCCCGGCCAGCAACTTATTAGGGGAAGAGGGCAAGGGCTTCATTATTTTAATGAAGCAACTCGAGTGGGAACGCATGATTATTGCCGCACATTGCACGGCAACGGCTGAGGCTGCGCTTGAATGGACGATTGACTACACCAATCAACGGATGGTGTTTGGCAAACCAGTTTCTGACTTTCAAAATACCCGTTTCAAACTTGCAGAGGTGAAAACCAGTCTCACCGTCGGCAGAGTCTTTGTTGACCGCTGTCTGGATGCCCTGATGAAAGGTGAGCTGGACAATGCCACCGCATCCATGGCCAAACTTTGGGGCAGTGAACTTTTGGGGAAAGTTGTCGACGAGTGTGTGCAACTGCATGGCGGGTATGGCTTTATGTGGGAATATCCCATCGCCAGAGCTTATGCTGATGCGCGTGTACGGCGAATTGCAGGCGGCTCCAGTGAGGTGATGAAAACGATCATTGCCCGCACCATGTTTCCCAAAGAGAGCCGCTGACAGGACCCTGGCCGGTGAGTGAAAGGCGCGTGTTGCGCCTTTTCATGCCCAATCGTTTGATGGGCCGCCCGCCTCTTTACATGTGGTCTAGGGGTGAATGATGGACTACCAACATATCCAAGTGAACAAAATTGCAGGGGCACTGGGGGCCGAGATCTCCGGTGTTGACTTATCACATCTGCTTTCGGATGAGGTGATTGCAGAAATTCGCAAAGCCTGGTTAGACAATTTGGTGATTTTTTTCCGTAACCAGGACATCACCCCCGAGCAACAACTGGCCTTTGCTGAACGTTTTGGCGAAATTGATATTTACCCCATGCTTCAGGGCATAGAAGGCTACCCTCAGATTGCACCGGTCTTGAAATTGGAGCACGAAACTGTCAATTTTGGTGGCTTATGGCACTCGGATACCAGTTACCTTGAAGTCCCGCCTATGGCGGGCATTCTACTCGCACGGGAAGTGCCTCCTTATGGGGGAGACACCTTGTTTTCCAATATGTATATGGCTTATGAAGCACTTTCTCCCGGCATGAAAAAAGCGCTGGAAGGACTGGTCGGCATTAACAGTTCGGCCAGTGCCGAGGTGTCTAGAACCCGTGAAGACCGGGTGCAAACCGCCGCAACCGCGTTTAGCCATCAAGAATTGATCGGCGAGCACCCCGTGATTCGTACCCATCCTGAAACGGGTAAAAAAATACTTTACATCAACCGAGGGCACACCCAGCGTTTTAAAGGTTTTACCGAAGAAGAAAGCCGCCCAATTCTCGAATATCTATTCGCGCATCAGGTGCGGCCAGAATTTACCTGCCGGTTCCGATGGGAGCCCGGGTCCCTGGCGTTTTGGGATAATCGCAGCGCCCAGCACAATCCGGTGAATGATTACCATGGCTACAAACGGCTTATGCATCGGATCATTTTAAAAGGTGACAAGCCTTCATGACTTCAAGCGCAGGTATTGGCCTTCTTAAACAGCGCATTGAAAGCATACCCGCCAGCGTGAGAGGCATCATGCTGGCATTAATTGCCGCGCTCTCTTTTACCAGTTTGCACACTGCCATACGCTACACGTCGCAAGAGTTGCATGTTTTTGAGATTACTTTTTTCCGTTACCTGCTCTCTGTACCGATTATCCTGCCTCTGCTGTTGCGTTCGCGGTTTGCGATATTAAAAACCAATTGTTTCCATTTGCACGCTCTGCGGTGCTTATTCCTTTTGTGCTCTGTGGCGGGCTTGTTTACCGCACTGAGTATTTCGCCATTGGCCCAAGTGACGTCCCTGACGTTTTTAGCGCCTGTCCTGGGCGCGGCTTTTGCGATTCTCTTCTTGCGAGAATACGCCGGCTTTTTCCGTTGGTTTGCGGTCATCGGGGGCTTTATTGGTACGCTTGTCGTTTTGCGCCCAGGGGTGATCGAAATTGAACTGGGCCCCATCCTGGCGATTTTTGGGGCGACTATGTGGGCGCTGTCGATTCTAATCATCAAGGTCATGTCCAAAACAGAATCCAGCACCACACAAGTCACCTACCTGACCTTACTGGTAACGCCGGTTTCTATGGTGGCGGCCTTGTTTTTTTGGCAGTGGCCGAATCTGGAGCAATGGCTGCTGTTATTTTTTATCGCAGGTGTTGCAACGTTAGGGCAGTTTGCCTATACCCAGTCGTTTACCTTGGCAGACACGACCGTGCTCATGCCTCTGGACTTTACTCGCATGGTTTGGGCGACTTTATTCGGTTATGCTTTTTTTGGTGAATTGCCCGACTTATGGACATGGGTAGGCGGCGCACTGATTTTTTCCAGTGCAGCAATGGTCACTATTACTGAAGCGCGCAGAAAACCGGCATAAATACAGCGCAGACTTAAGCGACCACACTGGCTGGAGACAGCCAGGTGGCCAGAACTGCTGTTGCCAGAAAGATCAACAGGCCAAGCGTTAATTCCATTTTGATGGAGCGTGCCAGCGCCAAGTGTCCTTGTCCCTTTGCCAACAGAGGGGTTAAGCGCCACTTATTCAAGGCTGCCAAAGATAACAGGCCAGTGACGAAAATAAGTTTCGTCAGCAACACGTTGCCATAGTTTGTTTGGATGAGTTCGGGCGGAGACGCCAAGAGTAGAAAGAGCAAATACCCGCCACTAAACATCAGCAATCCTACGGCCCAAGCGGCCAGCTGTCCAAACCGGGTCATCAAAGCATGCAATGACGTTTGCTCCAGCATATGGCAGGACCGCCAAAGAGGGTAGAGTGACCCGAGCCACCAGGAGATTGCGATCACATGAACCGCAATCAGCAAGACGGCAATGTTGGGCAAGTCGACGGTATGCCCAGTCTGGTGAAAGGAGTACCCATAAAACAGCAGGGCGCCCGCCAGGGTTATATTACGAAAACGCACGGATGAGGCAGTGAAGGACGCGGCTGTTTCACGCCAGCATAGCCCTGTGCCCAGCAAAAAAAGCAGGCCCGAAAGTGACCGGGTCAGCGCCTGATGTCCGATTGGTGAGTCCCATAAAATAGCGGTAAAATCAGGATCCCAAAGGCCACTTAGACCGTTATCTGCGTAGGCGCCGACCTGAATGAAAAAACTCATGGTAGCCGACACGGATAAAACCACAGCGGATACCCCGGCATACCTCAACAGGTAACGCCTGAAAGACAGAGGCTTTGAGGCCATTAACGCAATGGAAAGTCCACCCAAGGCAAAAGCACCACTGATGTACATGAGTAACTTGTTAGCGAGCGCCACAATATCCCAAGTGGATATATCCAGCATACAAAGCTCCTCTTTTGATTTTTACATGTTCCATGACCGCTCGTACTGAAGAGGGAGAGGCCAACACCTTCGCTTGAAAACGGATCAAGCCCTATTCAACAGACTGTATAGCGTCGAGAGTAAAGGTGAGCCTGCCGGAAATTTTGTGTGCATCGGAACCCATCCCGCGCCAATGCACAGTAAATCTTGAAGGCGTTAATGGCGGTAGGGCTATTTCAAAAGTGTCTTTCGCTGCCTTTTGGGGTTTAAACTCAAGTGGGATGACTTGATTTTCCGCATTGACCAAGCGTAGCTTCAAGAGGCGAACCTTGCCAGTAAAACGCAACTCCAGAAACGCCGGAGCAGCGCTGAGCAAATCGCCGTCATTAGGTGTGGAGCCCGTGAGCTTGGTATGCCCCAAGGCCTGGGTTGAAACCAATAAGGCCAAGCTGAAAAAAATGTTTCTCACGACATGCATGGTATTTCCTTTTTAAACGAAAGGGCCGTATTGAAAATCGTGTACAAGCCGTTTCCCACCGGTTATGCAAGGCAGGTATGCAGCGAGTTTCCGAGTAACACGGCCTTCAGAAGGTCAATTAACTAGTATTGTTCCCGTTGTTGTGTGACGGACGAATAAAGCCGGTAGGATCCGTCTTCCATTATCATCATGATTTGATACGGTGAAAACTGGTTACCATATTCCATGCCCGGGCTGCCCGTCGGCATTCCCGGTACGATCAGCCCACGCGCACTTGATGGTTTTTCTTGTAAAAAGCGCTGAATGAACTTGGCAGGAATATGCCCTTCAAACACATAGCCTGACGACGAGACCGTTGTGTGGCAAGCCTGGTGGCGGGGGTTAATTTGGTAACGGCGCTTAACGTTGTCTAAGTTTTTCATATGTTGTATTTCTGTTTTGAATCCAGCCGCTTCAGCGTGTTCGACCCATTTTGTGCAGCACCCACAAGTAGGGCTTTTATAGACGGTGAGTGGTTCATAGACTGGTTGTGTCTCAGCGTGTAGTGAAGGAAAAACTTGCGCACCTGCCAACAACAGGGCAAAAAAACAATGTAAAAGGCGTATTTGTCCGCGCTTACTTAACATGATGTTACTCCTAAGAAATTATAAAAATGGTATGGCCACATCTGTTTGCAGCCAGTCTCCCGTCAGTACGACGCTGCTTTGTCGGACTGCGAGCAAACGAAGGGGAGTCAACTGATCAGGTGTTTGGCGGGCGCAAAGGTGGTGTGAAATATCCAGCGCGAGTGGAGGCTAAGGTAAAGACACCTGCGTTGCGCTGTAATGGAATGGGTTGGATGGACGCATCAGCCGTTAAAAGGGCACTCATCACGCAGCCACTTGTGGCGCAGTGAGCGAATTCATCACAGCAGTCAGCATGGGATTGGAGGGTGTTTTGATGGCGCTCGGCAGCCGAACCGTGCAAAGCCGAAGGTGTGATCGTGTGAGGGGTGTGGATGAAAACATCACTAACCATTTGCGCCTGTTTGGCCTGAAAAGCCAGAAGCAAAAGCACGGTGATCAGTACCCGCACAAAGGGTCGGCTCATGTTCCAAAATAACCGTTGGTTTACCACAGTTTGATTGACGCTATCCATTCAATACGCAGTCACGACGACACGTCGTGACTTATGATGAGTTTAATCGACAACCTTTGAAAGGCAAAGGTATATTGCTTGGCCGTCATGTTTTTATTTCTTAGCCTGAGCATAAGGGCACTATCTGAATGTGGTGGTCATGGAAGTCTCTGCTCCGTTTTTCGGTCAGAGGTAAACAAAAAATCTTATGCTTGTTCACGTGACACCCGCTTTGTTCTGGGTGTTTTTTTATATGTACCACGGGCCGCTCCCGCCCGATGTGATATGTGTTTTGAATCGCATACGTACCCGTCCAGGCACCGTCATTCCTGTATGATGGGTGGTCAGCAAAACCGCTGTATTTGATGCCAGTGATATGACGAAGCGCTTAGGTCTGTTTACATAAATGACCCGTAAACAGGGTTGATGCCGTCATCTACTTAAAAATTTAACAAGTTCTTATATTTCAAGGAAATTATGAACTACGAAAACGGAAATTACCGAATGAGTGATGACCGAAAAGAGGTGCAGCTTGATCAAGTTGAGCTTCTATTAAGGTCGTCATACTGGGCCAGCAAAAGAACTCTGGAAACTATAAAGGTCTCGATAGAAAATAGTATTTGTTTTTCACTGTTTTTTGATGATGTTCAAGTTGGGTTTGCCCGGGTAGTAACCGACTTTGCTTCGGTGGCTTATATCGCTGATCTAATCATCCATCCGGATCATCGCGCTAAAGGGGTTGGGAAGTGGATGTTCGGGATGATAAGCAATGATCCACGTTGGTGCTCTAAATTTCAATTTTTAGCCACGGATGACGCACACGGTTTATATGAAAAATTCGGCTTTTCCGGGAGTCACAAACTCATGAGTACAAAAATATAACAAGTTGCAGCAGACTTCCCATCAGTCGTTGGGACGCCCGAAACGCTGCGCTTCTTTTGATCTCTGCTGATAGGAAGCGTTAGGCAAACAAGAAATGAGCATGATTGAAATTAAACGGCCTCAAACATTGGCGCGCTTGCGCCGTCTGGCTCTGTCGGCGCAAGGTTTACTGCAGGCACGGCCTTACGGTCGAGGCCTTTCGGGGGCGCGTAAAGCGATTAACCACATCGGTTATGTACAAGTGGACACCATCTCTGTCGTGGAGCGCGCGCATCACCATGTATTTTATGCCAGGGTGCCTCATTTTAAGCCGGATATGACCAATCAAATGCTGCTGAATGGTGATATTTTTGAGTATTGGACACACGCAGCAGCATTGTTACCCATTGCTGACTTTCGCTTTTCCTTGCCCTATAAGCACGCCATTAAAAACGGCCGAACCCATTGGTACAAAAACCCTGATAAAAAGCTCATGGGTGAACTGCTGGCACGTGTGCGTTCCGATGGCCCGATACGGTCTCGGGATATCGAAGCCAACACCGCAAAAGGAGACGGCTGGTGGGACTGGAAGCCGGCCAAAAAGGCACTCGAACAGTTGTACATGGAAGGTGACCTGATGGTCTGCGACCGTGAAGGCTTTCAAAAAACATATGATCTGACCGAGCGAGTGCTGCCGTCTCACGTCAATGTGCAAATGCCCAGCATGGAAGAGTTTGCCGAACACCTTGTTGACCAACAGTTGCGTTGTCACGGGCTTGCTTCACTCAAAGGCTTGACATACCAGCGCCGGAACACCGAGCTACGCAAAGCCGTGAAAGCCCTCATCGACGACAGGCTGGCGCAGCGTACTTTAGAACAAGTACGCTTGAGCCGTGGCGAAGTTTTTCTATTAGAAGCCGGTGCGCTCGAGAGGCCTCTGCCTCGGTTGAATAATCGCCTGTCAATTCTTTCACCTTTTGACAACAGTGTGATTCAGCGCGACCGGCTCAAAACACTGTTCCAATACGACTACCAGTTAGAATGCTATGTCCCTGCGGCTAAACGACAGTACGGTTATTTTTGTCTACCGCTGCTTTACCGCGATGAATTTATTGGACGGATGGACTGCAAAGCACATAGAAAAGCCAGCCACCTGGAGATCAAAGCATTGCATTTGGAACAACACGATTTTGACGAAGACGTGGCCATAGCCGCCTTTGCCCGCGCCATCAAACGGTTTTGTCAATTTCAACAATGCGATTCCGTATCGTTGACCCATGCCTACCCCAAACACCTTACCCAGCGTGTGCGCCGTGCACTAAACGGCTAGGGGTGAGTTTCGTCAGTAATCTTTTTTGAAAGGTGTATTGACTTCACTTCTGCCGTTTTGCGGGATCGCACCCGGATATTCAACAACTCCACAATAAAAGAAAACGCCATTGCAAAATAAATATATCCCTTGGGTACATGCACATCGAACCCTTCTGCCATCAGCGTAAAACCAATGAGCATCAAAAAAGACAGGGCCAGCATTTTAATCGTAGGGTTCTTGTCGACAAAATCCCCAATAGGTTGGGCGGCAAACAACATCACACCAATCGAAATGACAATCGCAATGACCATAATTGACACATGCTCCACCAAACCAACTGCGGTGATTACTGAATCGAGTGAAAACACAACATCTAAAATGGCAATTTGAATCAGAATGGAGAGAAAACTGGCGTGTCGAGTAGGTTTGCCCGTGTCTGTCGTGATTTCCAGACTGCTGTGAATCTCATGGGTTGCCTTTGCCAAGAGAAACAGCCCGCCCAAAATTAAAATAATATCCCGCCCGGATATCTCAATATCAAATACAGAGAACAAAGGCTGAATCAAGCCCATAATCCATACCAGGCTGAACAACAGCAGCAACCGGGTGCCCATGGCTAAGCCAATACCCAGCCTTCGTGCCGAATTACGCTGGCTTTCTGGTAAACGGCCAACGAGGATAGAAATAAAAATGATATTGTCGATCCCCAGCACAATCTCCAGGGCGACTAAGGTAGTTAAAGCCACCCAGGCTTCCGGATTAGCGGCCCACTCAAACATATTTTTTATCCTTAATTTAAATCCCGTAAACCGGGAGTGGATGTATTGTAAAGCCTACATTTTACCTGGCAAGTGATGAGATGATACGGTGGGTTCGTTACTGTTTTGATCAAACAGTGATCTTCAAAAAACAGGGAGGGGCCGGGGCCAGAGGTGGCACGCCTCTTCGATCAGCAAAATACAGCGCTTCTGGGAAGATATCCGTTTTACGACCGGTTGCAGACAACGGCGCCACTGAATACGTCAATCGGAAGAGCCTTTTTTGTAACCGTTGATCATTGCCTTAAGCAATGATTCATTGTGGGCACGGCTGGAATAGGCCACTCCAGCAAGGTGCAGAGCAATCAGTAATAGCATCAGATTCACACCGAACTCGTGTATCTCTTCCCAAAACTCCTCTCCCTCTCCTTCATGCTCATGTTCATCATCGTCATGCTCGTCGTCATCAGCATAGGCTGAATTGATCATTGGCAGGCTGGTTGCGCTGGCGCATGGATCTGGCCTTGGTCACTTGTTGCAAGAGGCTGTCATACTGTTCATAACGCTCATCATCCTGTTTGGGTTGATCGTTGAATATCGCCGCAAGAATCAGCAGTTATCCCTATTGCAGAAGGAGCTTGAAGAAGCCCGTAATATGTCTGCGTCAATTTCTCCCCATGTATCCGCCGCCCGCCACAAACTGGGGCAGGCGATTGTTGAGCAGTTTGCTGGCTGGCAACTCAGCAAAAGCGAACAGGAAGTCGGGCTGTTGCTGCTAAAGGGTTGTTCACTCAAGGAGATAGCGCTGTTGCGTGGTACGGCGGAAAAAACCATTCGTCAGCAGGCTTCATCAATCTACCAGAAGTCTGGAGTGGCGGGGCGGCATGCCTTCTCCGCGTGGTTTATAGAAGACTTGTTATAGCGCAGCTGAGCGAAATGATAGAGAGCCGTATTGTGGGAGTGTCAGGAAAGCTGATTTAAAGTCGTCCACTTTGGGTGGTAGCCCTGCGTTTGACGGATCTTTGTAATGCTTGGGGCTCTGTTGTATTTGGTCCGTCAGCCGCGCGATTTTGTTCAGTATCAGGCTCACGACGCCCGAATGTGTTTGCTGAGGTGATGAGAGCACATATTGACCTGCTCGGAAGATAGCTTGGCCTGGCTATTGGATATGAATGCTGGCAACGCTTTGGGATTCAGCACCCAGATATCACTGTTTTTAGCCTCTGCCGTGCGTTGAATAAACCAGCCGGGATATACAACCACTGGGCGAACAGGAAGCCGATAGCCTGTCGTGCTTTGAAGCAGTTCCCTAAGCCAGGTACTCCCAGCGACGACTTGAACGATGGCGTTTCGATCCATTTCCGTATTGTTTTTGAGTACCCTTTCACCATCAAATACGAGCTTTGCCTCGCCACGATTCCGTTTTGATAGTGTTTTGGTTTCAATGACATAAACACCAGAAGTATGGATCACAACATGATCAAGATTGAAATGCTCGCCTTTAATGTCGTGAAAAACTTTAGCGCCGGATTGACGCAACGACTCTAAGAATTGCCCAACGGCCTTTTCTCCATCCCGCCCGAGCTTGATGTTTTTAACCTTTTTCCTGGCCTTGTGAATTTTCCAAGCGGAATAGCTGCAAACAAGGATGGCTATGACAGTGTAAACAAGCGGGCTGGGTGGTGCTTTGATATACCAACGCCACCATTCTAACAAGGTCATGGTGATGATTACGGCCGACATTAAGGTGTAGTACAAAACCTCGTCATACAGAACGTCCTGAAGTTTCTTATCGAGAGACTCCCCAGGATTGTTAAGTGGCTTGGTCTTGATGGGTGATTTCACCGATGTGTTTCCTGATGTTTAAAATTTAGGACCCCATATCCTATAAGTCTTATTTATAGCAGGAGATTCTGACGGTACAATTGTTCGCCCGCACCAACTTCACTTTTACTTGAATCGTAGACGAAACCGACCCTTTACAGTACCTGATGAGAGGCGACATGCCTTTACCCAACGCCACCGAAGACTGAGGTAGTCTTGTTCTTATTGCACCATTCCATGAAGCTGTTTAGCCACTTGGTGACCAGACCTTTGCCTCACGCATTTTGCGCAAGAGGGTATCCAAGCCGAAGCCCAACTCATTGTGAACCTTCCACTTTTGATTCAGATAGAATCACGAGATCGACTGCAGACTGTTCGGGTTGCTCAAAAAAGAGAAGTGTCATTCCTTCTTGATTGCGTCGTATTAACGGCGAACCTCGAATTATTTATAAGATTCATCAAGAATGAATCTGTTATTGCAT